>Ga0181516_10001065_pt1 | contig 22021 bp, 18 predicted proteins | sample PEATcosm2014_Bin_25_FD_121104 | JGI IMG/M metagenome (GOLD analysis project Ga0181516, IMG submission 121104) | Peatland microbial communities from MTU Mesocosm Facility, Houghton, MI, USA - PEATcosm2014_Bin01_10_metaG | ecosystem: Environmental > Terrestrial > Soil > Wetlands > Peat | place... | reverse complement strand
TTTTGCGCGCTGGCCTGACTTCCTGAAGGGATATTGGGAAACGGTAAAGCCGCTCATTGCCTCCGAGCCGTTCCGCCAATCAGAAAATGACATTCGCGTCGATGCTCTCCGCTTGACGAGTGAGCTGCCGGGTCCAGTCCAGTTCAGTTCCAGTGATCTGGCCGCGCTGGGAATGAATGAGGCCGAAGCGGGCTCGCTGATTGCTATTACGGACATGTTCGTTCACAGCCTGTCCGCCGCGCTGATCAATGTCTGCCTGGCGCGCATTGCCATCGAGGGTGGAAACCTCCGCGGCTCCGCCTCAAAGCCAGAGGCGGCAATTCCACTGACATAGCCGTTGTGGACATCCCGTCTAAATCCCATGATTTGTTTCCGAATCATGGGATTTCTTGCCAGCTACGAGGGTAGAGTTGGGGCACGCTTCCGAGTTAGCGAGGTTCAGGCTGCCCTGGCAATCTCCACATCGAAGTGCGTCGTCGCAGGCTCTACATCAACGTGAATACGCGCCTGTCCACGTGTCGTGGAAGGAACCAGCAGATTGCTGATGGTCTCGATCGCCTCATTTAACAGGCGGGGCTCAACCTCGCGCAGCGTGATTTCGATGTCGACATCGATAAGCGCGACGTCGGCTGCATGACGAGGACGGCTTGCAACGTGGCAGCCACCCAGGAGTCTTTCCAGGCAGAGCAAAGAACGGCTCCCGCAAACCATGCATTGGTCAGACAAACCCCGGGTTATACATTCACAATCAATGCACAACACCGCCATTCGCAGTGGAACAGGTTCCGGAGCCGACGCCGTTTTGTGGTCGAGAGTCATGCGTCACCCCTCCTGCTCCCATCAGAGGACCGCGCGTTGAGGGAAGTTGTCCGGGGCGACTCTGCCGCGGGCGAACTGCTTATCTCTTCTTTGCTAATCGCGACAGAGTCGCTAGTTCTCTGAGGTATTCCGCGATGGGCCGTGCAGGAGTGCCCCAGAATACGACGTTTCTTCCGCGCACTACCTTTTTGCTTGGCACCCCGCATTGCGCCCCAAGAATCACGCCCGATTCAATGCGCACGTGATCTGCGAGGCCGACCTGTCCGCCAACGATCACGCCGTCCTCCAGCACTGAACTGCCGCTGATTCCGGTCTGCGAGGCGACCACCACGTTGCGGCCGATGTGGACGTTGTGTCCCACTTGCACCAGGTTGTCCAGCTTTACCCCGTCGCTGATCACCGTTGCGTCGAGCGCGCCCCGGTCGATGGTAGTATTGGCGCCAATCTCAACGTCATTGCCAATCTCAAGGCGTCCGATCTGCGGGAACTTATGGTAGCGGCCCGTCGCGGGGTCTGGCACAAATCCGAAGCCATCGCCGCCGAGCACAGCGCCTGCCTGCACGATGACCCGGTCGCCGATCGTAGTACCCGAGTAGATGCTGATCCTCCCCGCGAAATCGCAGTCTTCGCCGATGACGACTCCGGCGCTAACCACGCATCCGGGGCCAAGGTGGCTGCGCGGTCCAATGCTGACTCCCGCGCCAATCACGCAGAGCTCATCGACGCAAGCGGTCGGATGCAGGCAGGCCGTAGGATCGACCACCGCCGAGGCGTCCACGCCGCCGTCACAAGCCTGCTGGCGTCGAAGTTCGTCCGCGGCCAGCGCAAACGCCAGCCGGGGATTACGGCTGCGCAGAAGCACTTTGCCCTCCGGGACGCGCGCCTCGGCCTCAATCGGCACGATGACCGCTGCCGCGGCGCAGGCAAGCGCCGCTTCCAGAAAGCGCGCCTGCTCCACGAAAACCACGCTATTCCCGGCAGCCGCGCCAAAGCTCGCTACGCACGTCACTTCCACTTCGTTCACATCCACGTTGCCGCCCTCGCAGGTGGCGCCAATCCGTTTCGCTAACTCAATCAATCTCATGGGTCCGTTGTACCACTCCTGAGAATCTCTTTCGAGTGTTAGTTATCGAACGCTCCATTGCCTGCATCCCGCATCTAACCTCGAATGCCGCGCCGCGAGACCATTGTCGAGATTGAAGGTCGCCGTCTTTCCCTGAGTAACCTGGAGAAAATCCTCTACCCGGAAACCGGCTTTACCAAGGGCCAGGTGATCGACTATTACGTTCGCGTGGCGCCCGTCATGGTGCATCACCTTGCCGGACGGCCGCTCACCCTCAAGCGCTACCCCAACGGGGTGACGGGCATGTTTTTCTACGAGAAGAACTGCCCCCGTCATCGTCCAGAGTGGCTGGACACCGCGCCAGTCTGGAGTGAAGGCAATCATCGCTGGATGAACTACTGCGTGGTGCAGAAGCTGCCTTCCCTGGTGTGGGCTGCCAACCTGGCGGCCTTGGAGCTACACACTTCCCTCTCGTCCGCCTCGGCCATGGAACATCCTTCCTACATCGTTTTTGACCTCGACCCGGGCGAGCCGGCAACCATTGTGCAGTGTTGCCAGGTCGGTCTATGGGTGCGCGAGGTGTTCAGCCGTCTCGGGCTGCGTAGTTTCGCCAAGACCTCTGGGTCCAAAGGGCTTCAGATCTATGTCCCCCTGAACTCTGGCGAAACATACGATCAGACGAAACCGTTCGCCCACGAACTCGCGTTGAGTTTGGAGCGAAAGCATCCTGAGCTGGTGGTGAGCGACATGAAGAAGTCACTGCGCACGGGCCGTGTGTTTGTAGATTGGAGCCAGAATGATGGCCACAAGACCACGATCAGCGTGTACTCCCTGCGCGCCCGCCCGCAGCCCACGGTCTCGACTCCCGTAAGTTGGGCGGAGGTCTCACGCTGCCTTGACTCCGGCGACCCTACGACCCTGCAGTTTACTGCTCCTCAGGTTTTGGAACGCGTGGAACGATTGGGCGATCTCTTCGCCCCAGTGCTTACCCTGCATCAGCAGCTACCGCATCCGAGTGAGTTGCAATCTCCTACGCGTAAGCGCAAAGTTGCCGTCGGAGCACGCACCCGGGATGGCAATGCCGTATCGCGCTCGCGTCGGACCGCCTGAGATTTGCTGTCGGTCACGTAATCGGGTTTTACGCTTGGGCTCAGCGAACCCTCGGTACACTTCTGCACAATCCTCCCCTCGGAGTTACAATGTAGAACTTCGGACGGAGTAGTGCTTTGCGCAATGCCAGTCGCAACTGGAGGGCATGCAACAAGCGCTGCCGATGGGACACTCTAAGGAACAGGTTGATATGCCGGGGATTCCGGCGGAGGAGATTCATGCAGAACTGGAAGAAAGCGTTGGTCTTCACGGCAGTTGGAGCCGGAGCCGCGCTAGCCCTCTCGGGACGCCGCAATCTGGGCATCGCGTCGGTTGCCGGCGGCCTTGCCCTGCTGGCCAGCGAGTACCCTGAACGCTTTGAAGCCGTGTGGGAGAGCGCGCCCGAGTACGTGAACCGAGCCACCCAGATCTTTGCTACCCTCAGCCGCCTGAGCGAGAAGTTTGCCGAAGACGCTGAGCGCCGCTCGGTTGCCGGCTATCAGAAGTTCCGCCACGAGTACGTTGACTAACCTTCAGTTTTGGAAGCGACCCATGACAGCCCCGCCCTTGTACAAGGCCGGGGCTTTTTCCTACTCTGCCTGCATCTCCTCAGAAGCAGGAGAGGCTTGCAAGTACGGCGTGTTGTTCTTGCGGCGTGACCCCGAGTTCGGAGGCAGGATCGCAACGCGGAACGGAGCGGCGTGCGCCGTGAACTTCACCATAACCGAGTGAAAGCCGCTTTCCAGGTGCATCGTCTCGCGCATAGTCCCCTTGGCACCCGGACCACTTGCGACCGTGCGTTCGCCGTCAACGAAGACTACCGCGTCAGCAGAGCTCTCGAGATATACATTCCAGTCGCCGCTGCTCCCAAGGTAGGTGCTGGAGACAGCATAGAAGACGCCCTGCTCGGCGGAACTCTCTTTGGGGAGTGCGAAGAAACCTTCCGGGAATACCAACTCGTATTGCCGTTCCATGCGCCGTGCACCTTGACGAGCCGCAACTTTTTCAGGTGCGTAGCGGTGCGCGAAGTCCGCGTCCCGGTGACCGAATCGTCCGTCGAGATGCCAGTCGGTCAGCAGGCCTGCATCGCGGGATTTCTCCAGCAGATCGGACGCGCTAAGCGTCTGACCGTTGTTGCCGGGCTGTTGCGCGAAGATGCCCGTGCCCGCCGCCAACAGCAGCGCAAGTGTGAGGAAGCGTGCGGCCCTCATGGCAGTGCGATCCTGACTTCGCGACGTAGCGTCTCATCGGCTGCCTGACAGAAAGCGCGGAAGGCTGCATAGTCCGAGGGTGCGACGGTCAGCGGATTGAGTTGGGTGTACGTCTCCACCTGGAGCTTGTTGCCGTTCCGGCGATAGCTGACCTCCACCTTTCCGAATGGAGTTTCCAGATGTGTGTCGCCGGGTAAGGAGGCGTGCGCACCCTCCGGCAGATCGTAGTCGAATACTTCGTGCTCGCTTGGAGTAACGGGCACCAGAACAGGATTGCGGCGCAGACGTTCAGGCGCGTACTTCTTGGCAAGTCCTGCGGTGTTAAGTGAACTGCGCAGTGTGACTTCACGCTCGCCATGTGCCGCGTCAATCGATCCTTCAATCTTCAGGTCCACTTCGCGCGAAGCCCGAGCGGTTCCCTCGGCCACGGCGTGTGCAATCTTCACCGAAGGGTAGAACTGCGCCAGCGTAGCGCGATAGCTGCCCGCCAGATCGGCGTTCTGGCTGTTGCGGCGCTGCTCGGCAGCAAAGTAGCCTGCGAACTTCGTCTGTGAAGCGAACTCCACCTGCCCATTTGCGGAAAGGCGAGCAGTCACCTCGCGAGTCACGCGATTGGACTCAGGCGAAGAATACGGCACGATGCGGCGTGTCGCGTGGCCTTCCGCATCAACCGTCACAGCTACAGCACCCTGATCGTCAGGCGGAAGTTCGCCCAGCGCAGCGTACTCAGCCGTCCCGTCAAGATAGAGATTCAGCTCCGGAACATAAGCGACGGCGTGGTTAAACAGTTGCACCGAATATGCATTCGCCTCCACCTCACCCGCCGAGCGGGTCCGCACCATGGCGAATTCTGCGGGCACACCCACTGCGCGCAGCAGCGCGACAATCATCGCTGCCTTGTCCTTGCAGTCGCCAAAACCGCGGCGCTCGACGGTGGCCAGCGGATACGGCTGATAGCTGTGCACGCCGAACTCAAACGCAATGTAGCGGGTGCTTCGCTGTACGCTTTCGTAGATGGCCTGCACCTTCTGCGGCGTCGCGAGATTCCGTGCAAGAATCTGATCGGCAATGGCGCGCAGTTCCGGTTGCATCTTCAAACCTGGTTCCAGCAACGCGCTGTACCAGCGGCCGAACTCCTCCATCGAACCGATCGTGGAAACATGCAGGTACGGTCCCGTTGCACTGGCTCCTGGAGAGAGTGCCTCAAAAGGTTGCGCGTTGATCTCGCGCGCCTCCCAAACCCGAGTGGTCTCGGCGCTATGTTGCCGCACGTTCGCCGGAGCCAGGCCATGCTCGACAGCGAAGAGCTTCATCTCACTGGGCGCAATCACAACCCGGCGGCGCAAGCGCGTGGGCAGCGAGTCGCGGAAAAGATCGAGCCGCGCATAATATCCTGCCCAAGGATTCACCTCTGAGGCGGGCAGCAGAAAGTATTCAACTTCCACCAGATCGCCGGGCTCAAGCCCCGCAAAACGCAGATCGCGCGTGCGCGAGTCAAAGTACATGGCCGAACTGCGTTCAACCACCGGCTCATCGCCAGAGACAGTCGCTTCCGCCACCTTGCCTCCATGGCGAAGCACACGCGCATGCACAATCGAGAGCCGCTCGCTCATCGCTGCGTACATCACCGAATGCGGAGAGAAACTACGCGCTCCCTGTTCGGTGTTAATGCGCCACACCTGCTGCACATGAGCGGTGGTAAGACCGTCGCGTCCCAAACTGTCTTTTTGCAAATGGTCGATGCGGATGTCGGCCAGCGATTCCACGTCACCTTTGGAGCGCCGTGCGGAATGCGCTTCTCGACGTGCGTTGACGAGAAACTCAGTATCTTTAGGAAGGCTGCTTGCGCTCCCGGAAAGCGTTGCGGGATGTGCCGCTGCAATCTCCAGCAGTTCTTCAGCTTCCGTCTCAGACACGGCTTCCGGCAGCATGGCGGAAATGGCCGTATTGAGTGCGGCTGCGTCTTGTGCGCTGGCGAGCGAGAGAGTGCTGCTGCCTTCGGATCTTGCTGCGGCAAATGCTTTCAGCTGTTGAACGATCTCCTTGCGTTGCTCTGGACCTTTCGCGGAGAGGTATTGCAGCGGAAGATTTTCGATCTGTCGCGCAGCCAGCGGAGCGCCTGGCTGTGGCCGGTCATGCTCTCCTGCCAAAAGAGCAGTGGGGATTAGCGCGAGTGCTAGAAATCCGGCGAGTACGTGGCTGCGCGTCATAACCCCTGCTGACTGGCAAAAGTTCTGAACGCTGCTGACTGGAAGTACAGGCCGCGGCGGACAGGTTTGTCCAAAGTCGCGGCCCGTGTTCCTGAACCTCCACCCTCCCCTGTGCTGTATTCCCCCAGAGAATTCCGCTCATTCAAGAGCAGAGGTCCAAAGATCTGTCGTTCAGGTATGCAAACAGTCTGCCTCACAAGGGCGTTAGCTGAAATGCACAGGAGGCCTTAGGAACCACCCAAGAATCTCCTTAGTCATCTACCTACGGGTACGCGGAAGTACATACCCAAGCCGAGTAGCTGCCGGGCAACAGCGCGGTAAGTTCATCGAGACACATTGCAGATTGTCCACTTGGCCCTGCCCCTACGTACACTGTCTGTTTTCGACATTTCTGTGTTTTTTGGCCAAAAGTTGGGTATGCTTATGGGCATGAATGCTACAGGATCGAAATCGGCATCGCCCTCCAACCCTGCCAAAAAGAGAGTCTCGGAAGTGCCTGAACTAAGCCGGGCAGCTCTGTCGCAGAAGGTAAAGATTGCTGTCGTCGAAAGCGATCCACTGCGCTTTATTGGCTTTCGCGCTTTGTTTGACAGCGAGCCCGACATGGAGCTCTTCTCCGCATCTGCCAGCGACATCGCCAGCAATCCGGAAGCCGACCTTATACTGCTCGGCAGTCGTGGCAATCAGAACCTTTTTGACGTCATGGCCGGACTCAAAGCGCAACGTCCTGATCTGCGAATCCTGGTAACCGGGGCGGGCGCTGATGACGAAATGATTTTGAAAGCCTTGGCCGCGGGAGCGAAAGGCTACGTGGACGAGGCAGCAAGTCCTAACGAGTTCGCCATGGCGATCCGCATCGTAAATCAGGGCTCGGTGTGGGCTCCCCGTCGCGTGCTTTCCACTTTCATCGAGCGCGTAACCTCGTCGCCGGGAAGAATCTTCCCCGCCGGCCGCGTCACCTTCACCGATCGCGAAAAAGAGGTGCTGGAACTTCTCGTCGCCGGACGCTCGAACAAAGAGATTGGCGCGGCGCTCGGCATCGAAGAGCGCACAGTGAAAGCGCACGTCGCCAAGCTTATGCGCAAGGTCGGAGTGCAGAACCGTATCGCACTTTCAGTGCACGCCATTACTCATTCGCTGGTGGCAAACAGATAGCGTTTAGGTTTAGATAAATCACGAAGCCGCGTGGCTTCACAGCCTAATACTGTGAAGCGTGCGGCTTTCTCGTGGAACCGCCCTAATCATCTCCAGATTGTGAATCTATGTACGCCGCGCGCTCCTGAGCCTCTGCTGGAGTTATGATTCCACTGTGCAGTTTGCACGAGGATGGAAGGAAATAACATGAAGAAGATTCTGATTTCGCTGGTTGTGCTTCTCTCAACTACGGCAGCTCTCGCCGGTGACCGCACCGATGACGTCGAACGCCTGAGCAGTGGCGCCACCGTGATCAAGGAGATCATGTCTGCTCCCGATGCCGGCGTGCCCGATGAAATCATCAACAACGCAAAGTGCATTGCCGTAATCCCAAGCATGTTGAAAGCGGCCTTTGGCGTGGGCGGGGCATATGGCAAGGGCGTCGCCAGTTGCCGCACCGAAAAAGGATGGAGCGCGCCCGCTTTCTTCTCACTGAAGGGCGGCAGCTTCGGATTCCAGATTGGCGGACAGGCCGCCGACATAGTCATGCTCATCATGAACGATGAAGGCATGAACAACCTGCTCGCAAGCAAATTCAAATTAGGCGCTGATGCCAGCGTTGCCGCCGGTCCAGTGGGTCGTCACGCCGATGCCTCTACGGATTGGAAGATGCGCGCACAGGTGCTGACCTATTCTCGTACGCGTGGCATTTTCGCCGGAATCTCATTGAACGGCGCCGTAATCACGCAGAGCAAAGATGAGACTCGAGATTTCTACGGCCGCATGGTTCCCTTCCGGACCATCCTGCGCGGCAACATCGACTCGCCAAAGGAAGCCGAGATCTGGCACGATACGTTGGGTAAGTACGCAGGCAAGCGCTAATTTCACGCTCAATCGGCCCGCCCCGCGAATGGGGCGGGCGTTTTTATGGAATCTTCTGCTTCCTGCTTCGTCCAAAATGGTTTGACCTTGCAACTCGCGATTTGTTACGGTCACTCCTGCCCATGCGTTATTGGTTTGAGTTCCTTCCGGTCTGGCTGATCGCCCAGACCTTGCGACGATTGCCGCGTCCCGTGGCGCGCGCCTTTGGGCGAGCGATCGGCATCCTGTTCTATTGGGCGCATCCCCGGCTGCGTCAGGTCGGCCTGCGCAATCTCGCAATGGCGTTCCCGGAAAAGACCCTGGCCGAGCGCGAGAACATTCTGAAGGGCGTTTATCTCTCCCTGGGACGCTTGCTCGCGGAGGTTCCCAAATTCCCCGATTACACACTTGAGGATGTGGACCGCATCGCCGTGTACGACGGCTTGGAGAACTACCTGGCTGCACGCGACCGCGGCAAGGGCGTGCTCTTTATGACCGCGCACCTGGGTGGATGGGAAATCGGTTCCTTCGTTCATTCCCTTCACGGACACCGGCTGAACATTGTAGTTCGAAATCTGGATAATCCCCTGCTTGACCGTTGGGTGCGCGAACTGCGTGAGCTTCACGGCAACAAGACGCATGACAAGGACGAGTACGCGCGCGGTCTGCTCGTGGCCATGAAGCATGGCGAAACCGTTGGTGCCCTCATGGACACCAACATGACTCCGCCCCAGGGTGTCTTCGTTGACTACTTTGGCGTGTCGGCCTGCACTGCCGTTGGAATTGCCCGCGTAGCCATGCGTACTGGCGCGGCTGTTGTGCCGGCCTTCACCATCTGGGACGAGGCGCAGGGCAAATACCGCATCCGTTTTGAGCCTGCCATACCAACCGTCACGACCGGAGACCCTGACGCCGACGCCGTGGCCAACACGCAGAATTACACTGCTGCAATTGAACAGGCCGTGCGCGCGCATCCCGACCAGTGGCTCTGGGTGCACCGGCGCTGGAAGACGCGTCCAACAGGCGAGCCCTCGCTTTACTGAGCCGAGATCTACCCAAAGCAGTGACAACGCTAAGCCTCTCCTGCTCATCCTAATAACGATGCCAGAAGGCGAAGAGAACGCGCTGCCGGTGAGCAGCTCTGCTCCTCCAGAGTTCGCGCCGGAACAGCGGAGCATGTTCGTCGAGGTGCTCGGCATCTTCCGCGCGCGCCGCATTCCGTTTGCAGTGAGTGGCGCTTTTGCCTTGCATCAGCACACGGGGATTTGGCGTGACACCAAGGACCTCGACCTGTTCCTCGCCAGCGAAGATATCCCGCACGCATTGGCCGCGCTGGACGCCGAAGGCCTCATCACCGAGGTATGCGATCCTGTGTGGCTGTGCAAGGCTCGACGAGGCGATTATTTCGTGGACCTCATCACTGGCATGAGTAATGCCGCCATCACCGTACAGCGGGATTGGATCGACCGTGCCACCGACTCGGAAGTCCTTGGCGTGCCCACCAAGGTTCTCGCTGCCGAGGAACTCATCGCCTCCAAGGTCTTCGTGACCCGCCGCGAACGCTTCGATGGTGCAGACATTGTTCACGTCATCTACGGCACGGGCGGGCGGCTCGACTGGACTCGCGTACTGAGCCTGCTGGGCGAACACTGGATGATGCTTTTGTGGGTCCTCGTGCTCTATCAGTACGTGTATCCCGCGCACTCGCAGTTTGTGCCGAAAACCTTATGGCAAACACTCTTGTCGCGTCTTCAGGGCGAACTTGATCATCCCGATCCCGGCGCAACATTTCGCGGCAGCCTCATCGACGAAAATATGTTTGCCATCGACATCGCAGAGTGGGGCATGGCTAACCTGAATGCGAAGATTCGCAACGAGCGAACGCGCATCGCGTAGCAATTCATTCCATGAAAGAGACTTGTCCATGAGGATTGCCGCCGTCGCCGACCTTCATTACAGCCCGCAGAACTATGACAAAATTCGCGAGCAGATGACGCGGGTTCGCGACGATGCTGATGTTTTGGTAATCGCCGGAGATATGACCAATTTTGGCCGCCGCGACGAGATGGATTCCCTGCTCACGATGCTGTCGCGATTGCGCATTCCTATCGTTGCTGTCCTGGGCAATCACGACTTCGAGAGCGGCCAGCAGGACGAGCTTGCCAGGATGATGACCGCAGAGGGGATCAAAGTCCTCGATGGCAGCGCCTATGAACGCGATGGCGTGGGCTTTGCCGGAACCAAGGGCTTCCTCGGAGGCTTCGGGCGAGGCATTCTCACCGCCTTTGGCGAACCCGAGGTGAAGAGCTTTGTGCAGTTCTCAATCGATGAAGCAATGAAGCTGGAGCGCGCCATGTCTCAACTCCGCACCGAGCGCCGGGTGGTTGTGCTGCACTACGCTCCCATCGGAGACACCGTAAAAGGTGAGCCGCTGGAAATATATCCCTACCTCGGAAACTCTCGCCTTGCCGAGGTGGTGGATCGCCATGGCGCAAACCTGGTTCTGCACGGACACGCGCACCACGGCTCCCCCGATGGAAAAACCACAGCCGGGATACCAGTCCACAATGTCGCCCTTTCCATACTGCAGCAGACTGGCTTACCAACCCCTTACCGTCTCTTTGAACTATAGGTGGCGTTCGACAGCGTCCATCGCAAACTGTAAACTCGGGAATTCGGAGGCCGAGAGGGCTTCCGCGGAGGCACGATGACACGGCTCAAAGCCTACTTTCCCCTGCTCCTGCTGTTCTGCATTTTGCGGACCGCATCGGCGCAGGATCTCGCTTCGTTTGAAAAGCGGGTGCACGTTAAAACGCTCCCCAACGGGCTCACCGTTCTGCTGTTGAAGCGGCCGCAGGCGCCTGTCTTCTCTTTCTTCACAATGGTGGATGCCGGCGATGCGCAGGATCCCCAGGGAAAGACCGGGCTAGCTCACATGATGGAGCACATGGCCTTCAAGGGCACAGACAACATCGGCACCACCAATATCGCAGCCGAAAAAGAGGCGCTGAAGAATGTAGAGGCTGCGTACGCGAATTACGACCGCGAGAATAATCGCGTCGTAAACCGTGATGAGAACAAAGTCGCTGAGTTGAAAGCTGTCTGGGAAAAAGCTCGCGAAGTCGCCGACCAGTATGTGGTGAAAAATGAGTTCGGTGAAATCATCGAACGCAATGGCGGTGTGGGACTCAACGCCTCCACCAGCCTGGATAGTACGCAGTACTTCTACTCGCTTCCCGCCAACCGCTTGGAGCTGTGGGCCTACCTCGAGTCAGAGCGCTTCCTCCATCCGGTCATGCGCGAGTTCTACAAGGAGCGCGATGTAGTGATGGAAGAGCGCCGTATGCGCACCGACTCTTCACCCACCGGACGCCTAGTTGAACAGTTCCTCTCGGCTTCGTTCGATGCAAGTCCGTATCACCGTCCGGGCATCGGCTACGCCAGCGATCTGCGGCATTTCTCGGCAACCGACGCGGCGGACTTCTTCAAGACCTATTACGTGCCCAGCAACATGGTCGTTGCTCTTGTAGGCGATCTCGACACTGACCAGACATTCGCCGTGGTGGAAAAATACTTCGGTCGCATCCCCTCCGGCCCCAAGCCTGAGGAGTACGTCACCGCGCAGACAAAACAGACTTCCGAACGCACGGTGGTGCTGCAGGATCCTTCGCAGCCTTTCTACATTGAGGGATATCAAAAGCCCAACTATCGCGATAAGGACGATGCGGTGTATTCCGTGATCAGCAGCGTAATGAGTGAGGGCCGCACTTCGCGACTCTACCGCTCTCTAGTAAGAGACAAGAAACTTGCCGTCGCCGCCGAAGGCTTCAGTGGTTTCCCTGGGGACAAGTATCGCGATCTGTATGCGTTTTATGCCGTACCTTCACAGGGACACAGCGCAGCCGAGATGGCCGGAGCCATTCATGAATCGATCGAGAAACTGAAGCATGACGGCGTGACTGCCGACGAGTTGAAGATGGTGAAGACCCGGTCCAAGGCATCGCTGCTCCGTAGCCTCGCCAACAACCAGGGCCTTGCCATCAACCTTGCACAGAATCAACTGAAGTATGGAGACTGGCGCGAACTCTTCCGCCGCATCGATAAGATTGACGCCGTGACCAACGATGACGTAAAGCGCGTGGCCAATGAGATCTTCGTGGATTCCAACCGCACCGTCGGAATTCTGGAGAACCAGGCGCCAGCGAAAGGAGCGCAGCGATGAACACAAAATTTCTGACTGCGGCATTCAGCGCCGCGTTGTTGCTGGGTTCCATGCATGCGCAGGAGGCGACTAAGAACGACGCCACCAAGCAGGAGACGGCACCGAAGCCCGCACCGGCGACATCCGCCGAAGCAGCCACCAACTGGAAACAGATTGCGATCCCCGCCCTTCCACCCTTCAAACCCAAGGAGCCCAAGCGCGTTGTGCTTGCCAACGGAATGATCGTCTTCCTCACTGAGAATCACGAGCTTCCGCTGATCTCCGGCTCGGTCATGATTCGCGGCGGCTCAGATTCCGAACCTGCACCGAAGACTGGACTTGTTGAGCTCTACGGCGCCACGTGGCGCACTGGCGGCACAGAAAAGCTCACTGGCGACCAACTGGACGACTACCTCGAAGCGCGCGCAGCCAAGGTGGAAACCTCCGGCGGCGACGCCGATACGACACTCAGCTTCAACTGCCTGAAGGCTGATTTTCCGGATGTGCTCGGCGTCTTTGTCGACCTGCTCCGCCATCCCGCTTTCCGCGAAGAGAAGTTGGCGCTGGCCAAAAAGCAGATGAATAGCAGCATTTCCCGCCGGAACGACGAGACCGACGATATCGCTTCCATGCAGGAAGAGATCCTCGGTTACGGTAAGCACAGTGCCTACGCACTGGTTCCCGAGTACGCCACAGTTGCTGCCGTAACGCGCGAAGATCTGCTGCAATGGCACAAGCAGCACACCACTCCGAACAATATCTCCCTCGGTATCGTCGGAGACTTCGACGCCAGGGAGATGGAAGCCACTCTCCGCAAAGTGTTCGGCGAGTGGCCCAAAGGCGAGAAGGTCGCCGAACCTAAAGTTGTGATTGCCCCCGAGAAACCAGGAATTTACCTCGTGGACAAAAGCGATGTGAACCAGAGTGAGATTCGCATGATCTCCCTCGGTATCGAGCGCCGCAATCCCGATTACTTTGCACTGCAGGTGATGAACGAAATTTTCGGCGGAGGTTTTTCCTCGCGGCTCTTCAGCAATCTCCGAACCAAGGCCGGGCTCGCATATTCGGTAGGTGGTGGCGTGGGCAGCAACTGGGACCATCCTGGGCTTACCGCTCTGCAGATTGGAACCAAAACAGAGACCACGGTAGAAGCCATCAAGGGTTTGTGGGAGCAGTTGGATCTGATGAAGAAAGACGCTCCCACCGATGCCGAGTTGAAGCGCGCCAAGGACGCCATCCTGAACTCGTTCATCTTCAACTTTGATACGCCGGGCAAGGTTCTGCGCGAGCAGCAAACTTACGAGTTCTACGGCTATCCTCGCGACTTCCTCGAACAGTATCGCGCTGGTGTGGAAAAGATCACATCGTCCGAGGTACTGCGCGTCGCCAACAAGTATCTGCACAAGGAAGAGCTGAAAGTGTTGGTCGTCGGCAATGCCAGCGAATTTCAGAAACAGCTTGCCGAACTCGGCCCAGTAACACCGATCGACATCACCATCCCTTCCCCTGATGCCAGCGCCCCAGCTGGCGCCACCGCATCACCGAAACCCTCGGGCAGTAATCCCGCGGGCAAGGCCGCCGCGGAACAGTTGATGCAGGCAATGGGCGGAGCCGATAAGGTGAACGCGGTGAAGACCCTGCACCAGAGCTTTACCATGGAGGCGCAAGGCGCCGAAATGCAGATTGACACCAGCATCATCTACCCTGACCGGCAGGCACAGAAGATCAAGATGCCACAGGGTGAGTTGCTCCAGGTGGTGACTCCCGCTGGCGCTTTCCTCGTGGTGGGGGGCCGCGTGCGAGAGCTTCCGCCGTCCGTGCATGCCTCTGAACTCGCAGGATTAAAACGCGACTTCCTCAATGTTCTGCAGCACGCAGGTGACGCGAAATACACGCTGGCTGCGACCGGCAAGGAAAAGGTGGGAGACGCCGACGCGACCGTGGTGGACGTAAACGCCGATGGCGCAACCACCCGCTGGTGGATTGCTCCCGGTGGCGAACTGCTTCAGGAGCGCTACACCGAAGTCGGCCAGTCCGGCCCTTCTACCGTCACCGTGACGTATTCCGATTGGAAGAGCTTTGATGGACTCAAACTTCCAACGAAATACGAGTTGCAGGGCAATGAAGAGGCAGGGGCTAGCAGCATGACGCTGAACGCCACCGAGGTAAATCACTCCATTGATCCGGCTCTCTTTGAAAAGCCGCAGCCGCATCCATAGCCGCCGCCGACAAGAAGAAGCGCGTCCTTCGGGGCGCGCTTTTCCAGGCTGTTCTGGGCTATTGCACAACATATTTGATTCATCCGGCCATCCCGAACGACAGAGTTTCTCGTCTGACATCTCGGGCGTAGTGCGAGCCTCAACGGTCGTCACGCTAAGGAGGATTCGATGGTTCGATCCGCGGCAATTCGCAAGTACGTTTTTTTGCTGTGCACTCTTGTTCTGGCCTTCGCCGCCGCAAACGCGCAACAGGTGTTCGATGGCACGGCCAGCGACGGCTCACTCTACGAGTTCAAGGTGCCTGCAGCCTGGAATCATCAACTCGTGCTTTACGCCCATGGAATTGTTGATCCGCAGGAACCGATTGCGCTTCCTTCCGATAGCGGCTTTACCACTTTCCGCGACGCGCTCCTCGCCGAGGGTTTCGCGGTGGGATACTCCAGCTTCGCTGCCAATGGATACGCCATCGAGGAAGGTGTGCGCGATACGCGCCAGTTACGCGTTACCTTCGCCAAACTCGTTGGCAAACCTTCAAAGACTTTTCTGGTGGGCCTTTCGCTCGGCAGCGGAGTTGTCATCGATCTCGCCGAACGTTTCCCGCATGATTACGATGGCGTGATGCCCATGTGCGGGCTGCTCGGTGGCAGTCCCCTCGAAGTCGAATATGTCGGCAATGCGCGCGTGCTTTTCGATTACTTCTTCCCCGGCGTTATTCCGGGCACCCTGCTGCACACAGCGCTTCAGACCTACGATCCCACAACGCCCGGCAACGTCGGTTATAACGTGGCGGTTGCTTTGATGGAAGGACTGCAGACTCCGACGCTTCCAACCCTGCAACTGGCCAATGCTCTTAAGCTGGAATATGCTTCGGTCCCCGAGTTAGTCACGGGATTGATAGAAGTGCTTGGCTTTGATGTCCGCTACGTCAACGATTTATTGGCCCGCACTCACCTGGCGAGTCCTTATGACAACACGTTCATCTGGTACACCGGTTCGCTCAATGACCGTGCACTCAACGCTGGCGTCGAGCGCGTAAAAGGTACGCCAGAGGGATTTGAATATCTCTTCCGCTACTATCAGCCCACTGGGGAGGTGCAGATTCCTACGCTAAGCCTGCACACTACGCGCGACCCACTCGTTCCCTACTGGCATGAGGCGGTCTATCACGCCCTCGCCGCGGAACATCATCGCCAGGGATTGCTTGTACAGCAATCCGTCAACCGCTTCGGCCATTGCGAATTCGAGGCCTCCGAGGTGGCAAATGCCTTTGCCGGATTGGTGGGATGGGTCGATTTCGGCATCAAGCCTGCGGGCGGAGACGTGACCGCTCCACCTGCTCCGTAACCTGCAGCTGTTCGCACGGAAAAACGGCGCGGATCAATCCGCGCCGTTCGTTTTGCCTCAGTGCCGGGCTATTCCTTGCTGGCCATCGCCTTCGGCTGGTACACGCAGAAAGGTTCGGAAGCCATGTAGTTGCCATCCACCGCGTAGGCGCGCGCACGGCAGCCCATGCAGACGTTGCGGAATTCGCAGCAGCCGCACTTGCCTTCCAGCTTGTCGGTGTCGCGCAGGTCGGCAAAGACCTTCGAGTCGTTCCAAATCTCCGCAAAAGGATGCTTCTTCAGGTCACCCGCGATCGCAGGCAGGTATCCGCAGGGGAAGACTTCGCCGTCGAAGGAGATAAAGCAGACTCCAGTTCCCGCCAGGCAGCCCTTCGTCATCGCGTTCATGGCATTGGGATCGCCGCCCGGATGGCCGTGCTGGTGAGGCATGCCGTCGTGACGGATTCCGCTCTTGCCAAACTTCTCATAGTTGGTCTTGAAGGCCATGCCCGTTGAGCCGGGCATCGTCATCTCCGTTGCACCGATCGCAGGCTGCTCGTGCTGAACCGGAGCGGTGCCGAGACGCTCGGCCTTCTTCTCCTCAGCGCGGCGCTGGCGCACTACGCGGAAGTAGTGTGGCGCGCAGGTTGCCTTGAGTTCGATGTCTCCGGTAGCGGCCTGATCGTAGAACCAGTTCAGGATGCGCTCGTACTCTTCCGGCGCAACCATCTGCGATTCCGCAATATCAACGCCGCAGCCCACCGGAACCAGCAGGAAGGTATGCAGTGCGTCTGCGCCGAGTCCACGCACCATGTTCAGCACCGCTGGCAGCTCGACCGCGTTGTGCTTGGCGATCGTCATGTTGATCTGCACCGGCATGCCGAGCTCTTTCAGATTCTTGAAGCCATAGATCGCTGCGTCGAAAGCTCCGGGAATGCCGCGGAAGCTGTCGTGGGTCTCGGCGTTGGAGCCGTCCAGCGAAATCGAGACGCGCTTTACACCTGCGTCCACAATCTTCTGTGCCACTTCCTTGGTCACTAGCGTGCCATTCGTGGCAAGCGCCACGCGCAGACCCTTGTCCGTGGCGTACTTGGCCAACTGGAAAATGTCCGGGCGATAGAGGGGCTCGCCGCCGGATAGCACAAGGATGGGATTGGCAAAAGCTGCAATCTGGTCAATGATATTCAGCGCTTGCGCGGTGGGCAGGTCGCTGGGAGATGCTAGCTCGGTGGCCGTAGCTCGACAATGCACGCAACGAAGGTTACAACCCTTGGTGACTTCCCAAAAAACAAGACGCGGCAAATGCTGGCCGCCGCTAACAGGACTTGCACTCATGATCTCTCCAGGGCCGATACTACGGCCGCAACTCTAAGATACGGGCGGGGATAAACAACGGGCCATGATTCTTATCACAGGACTGTTGTGACTCTCGTCACATCTATCCTACTCCCCGTTCACCGTACCTGAGCTGAAGATCAGCTTGTAATAATCACTAACTCGTGTGATCCTCATCACCGTCTTCAAGGTATTTTTCACAGAAACTCAACACAAGAGACTCACATAGGGGAGAGGAATCATTCTTGTGGCTCATGGGGCGAGGAAACCACGTTCGACGGATATCTCCGTCAACATCGTAAGTGTCAGTAAACGATTCAATCATTTAGACCACTATCTCAGTCACATTCCACAGGCTGCGCGCCGTCCGTTCGCACAGATGGGCGTGAGGGGCTGCATTCTGCTCCTCGCACTCTTGTGCGTCATCGGAATCACGGCTCTGCCGGCGCAGGCTGAAACCGACATGTGCCTGGCCTGTCACGGCGATAAAAACATGTCCGTCAAACGCGGCGGCGCCGCAGTGTCGCTGCATGTAGATGGCAAGAAGTTCTCTGCATCGATCCATGGACCAGTCTCCTGCACCGGTTGCCATGCCGATCTCGAGGGGAAAGATTTCCCTCATCCCACACCGAAGAAAGTGAGTTGCGGCTCTTGCCACAGCGGCGAGCAGGATCTGTACGCAAAGTCTCTTCACGGAAAGGCTTTGGCCCGCGGCGATTCATTAGCTCCGCGCTGCGTCAGTTGTCATGGCAATCACGACATCGTGGCGGTGAAGGAAAGGAACTCTTCCGTCGGGCCGCTCAAGGTTCCATATGTTTGCGGCAAGTGCCACAGTGAAGGCTCCCCGGTACAGAAGACCCGCAACATAGATCAGCACGATATTCTTGAAAACTACACCGAGAGTATTCACGGTGAAGCGCTGCTGAAGAAGGGTCTGGTCGTGGCCGCAAACTGCGCGTCGTGCCACACCGCTCACAGCATCCTTCCCCACACGGATCCCGCGTCTTCCATCAATCGCCACAACATCGCGAAAACCTGCACTAAGTGCCACGCCGGCATTGAACAGGTGCACCGCAAAACCATCCGTGGCGAGTTGTGGGAAAAAGAGGCGAACGTGCTGCCCGCCTGCATCGATTGCCACCAGCCGCACAAGATCCGGAATGTCTTCTATGAGCAGGGCATGGCCGATAACGATTGCCAGCGTTGCCACTCGAAACCTGGGTTGAAGTCTGCAGATGGCCGTTTGATGACCGTAAGCCAGAGCGAGGTGCAAGGCTCGCGTCACGCCAAGGTTGCCTGCAGCCAGTGTCACTCGGAGGTCAACGTCTCCAAAACGAGACCCTGCGAGACCATCAAGAAGAAGGTGGATTGCACCAAGTGTCACGAGGCTGTTGGATTGGAGTACCAGAAGAGCATTCACGGGAAACTCTTCGCCAAAGGGGATCCGAACGCTCCAATCTGCGCGGAATGCCATGGAACGCATCATATCCTCGGCAAGAAAGACCCTCAGTCCGTAACCTATCCCACCAACGTGCCGAACCTCTGCGCGCGCTGCCACCGCGAAGGACAGAAGGCCGCCCTCCGCTATACGGGAGAGCAGCACCAGATCATCTCCAACTACACCGAGAGCATCCACGGCCAGGGTCTGTTGCAGAGCGGACTAACAGTAACCGCCACCTGCACCAGCTGCCACACAGCTCACCGTGAGCTGCCCAAGTCAGACCCGGAGTCCACGGTGAATCCCAAGAACGTGCCGACCACATGTGGCGCGTGTCACCATGGAATAGAGGATCAGTTCAACAACAGCATCCATTCCAGCTCGGTATCCAAAACAACCAAGGCACTCCCGGTTTGCAGCACGTGCCACTCGGCCCACCAGATCCGTCGCACGGATGAAACGGGCTTCAAGCTGGACATCATGACCAAGTGTGGCCAGTGTCACGAGGAATTTGCCAAGTCGTACTTCGACACGTATCACGGCAAGGTCTCGCGCCTCGGCTATGCCAAGACGGCCAAGTGTTTCGATTGTCACGGAGCGCACGACATCGCCAAGGTGTCCGATCCCAGGTCTCACCTGAGCCGTGCCAATGTCGTCACAACTTGCCGTAAGTGCCACGCCGACGCAACCCGGCGCTTTGCCGGATACCTGACCCACGCGACCCACCATGACCAGAAGAAGTATCCGATTCTCTTCTGGGCGTTCTGGGGCATGACTTCGCTTCTGGTAGGTACGTTTATCGTAGGCGGCGTCCACACCCTGCTGTGGCTGCCACGCGCTTTCCAAATGCGCCGCGATTTGCGCGCCGAGGAAGCCAGGGAGGCCGCGGAAGAGGCCGATCAAAAAGCATCAGACGAAAAAGGTGACAACGATGTCCAACATTAATCTGCCGGAGGAACTCCCGGTCGCGGCGGCTGTCCGCCCGAAGAAGGACGGGCGCGAGTACGTCCGGTTCACTCGCCAGGAGCGGACGTTGCATGTCTGCCTCAACGTCAGCTTCATTTGCCTGGCAATTACCGGACTGACGCTGAAGTTTTCCTATACCTCATGGGCTGTCAAGGTGTCCTACATCCTTGGCGGCTTCCAGACCGCAGGCTACATTCACCGCACCGCCGCAGTGATCATGTTCTGCACCTTCGCCACCCATCTCTTCGGCCTCTACAAGCTGAAGAAGGAGAAGTACGGCACCTGGATGAACCTCATCTTCGGCGAAAACTCCATGATCCCTGGCGGTCAGGATCTGAAAGAGTTCATCGCCACCTTGAAGTGGTTCGTCGGCAAAGGTGAGCGTCCGCAATATGGTCGCTGGACGTACTGGGAGAAGTTCGATTACTTCGCTGTCTTCTGGGGCGTCTTCATCATCGGCTCAACCGGATTGACCTTGTGGTTCCCGGTCTTTTTCACGCGCTTCCTGCCGGGCTGGTTCCTCAACGTAGGCACCATCATTCACAGTGACGAAGCATTGTTGGCCACGGGCTTCATCTTCACCGTCCACTTCTTTAACACGCACCTGCGGCCAGAGAAGTTCCCCATGGACACCACCGTCTTCACCGGGCGTATGAAACTCGCCGAGTTGAAGCGTGACAAGCCGCGCGAATACGAGTTGATGGTCGCCCGTGGAGAACTGGAGGGCAAGCTGGTCGAACCCTATCCTCCGATTGTCATCCGCGCGTTCCGGGCTTACGCTTGGGCGACGCTCGCAGTAGGCAGCGCCATTGCAATCTGGATCGTCTACGCGATGATCTTCGCCTACAGATAGAAAGCAGCTTGACCACAACCTAAACAGCAGTGCAGAGCCCCGCCGGCAACGGTGGGACTTTGCTTTGGGGTGAGCTCTCGGGAATATATATGCGCAAAGCACGACCTAAATGATTTATTGTGTGCTGGCAGAAACAGAGGGTTCTTACGCTCGTTACTAGCGGAGGAAATCAATTGTTCGAAGGATTCAAGATTGCGATTCCCATGCTTTTCATCGCGTTTGGCACAATGCTTGTTGGCGGTAGTTTCTTAATCGCTGCGTGGGTAAACCAGCGCAAATGCCCTCCGGGGAAACCGCGTCGAGCCCTGTACGCATTCACAACGTCTGTGCTAGTAGATACGATCCTTATTCTTTATAGCCCTTCGGCGACATGGGAGCTTACGCACCATGACCTTTGGACATTCTTTTCAATATCAATGCTCATTACAAGCTTTGCACTTTTGTTTATCACAGTGGCTCTTACACTCCGGAGCCCCGGAATTCTCAAGGTTGGGGCCAGAGTTTTGTTTGTCATGAACCTACTAGGATTTGTGTGGCTGATCTACGGCGCAATGAATTAGCAGAGGCGGGCAGCTGTTAATCTTCGAAAGTTGTTGTTGTTCGCGAAGACTACCTATCCCGTAGTTCCCGCAATGTGCGCAAGAGAAAAGGTCCCGGCACGTTCGCCGGGGCCGACTGTTCTTCTTGCAGTCTACGGCGGGGCGGGTGGCCCAGAGTTGGCGTTGTTCCAACTCTGGGATTACCCCAACACTGTACCCGGATACCGGAGAGATTCCAGATGCGTTGGATATAAACACCGCCAAAACAGTCGAATGTACGCCAAAATCACTCGAATTCCGCTCCAGTTCGACCCTTGTCAAGCGAACTTTCTTCCTGATTCCTTCTAACCTGCTCATTTCAAGCAATATAGATTTGCCCTCTAAGTGAGGGGATCGCCCCTGCAACTTGCTATCCTGAAAATAGGAGCAAGTTCGCACGGGAATCCCCCCGGTATTCTGTACATAACTCCTTTGTTTCTAAATTTTTGGCAGGAAATATAGGGGGGGAGGGGGTGTCGGTTTGCCACCGCCCATCAGCCCATTTTTCCGGCGAGCCTTTTCCTGCTCAATAGCCTGATTCTTTCAGCGTTTGTTGTACGCGCAAAGAAAGGCCCCAGCACGTTCGCGCCGGGGCCAATAGTCCTTCTTGCAGTCTACGGTCCGACGCCACCGTTGTGGCAATCGGAGCAATTCACTGCCGTCAGGTCGCCCAGTTCAATCGGGTGCTTGCACGACATCGCCGTATTGACCACGTTTGCCGG
>Ga0181516_10001063_pt1 | contig 22045 bp, 18 predicted proteins | sample PEATcosm2014_Bin_25_FD_121104 | JGI IMG/M metagenome (GOLD analysis project Ga0181516, IMG submission 121104) | Peatland microbial communities from MTU Mesocosm Facility, Houghton, MI, USA - PEATcosm2014_Bin01_10_metaG | ecosystem: Environmental > Terrestrial > Soil > Wetlands > Peat | place... | reverse complement strand
TCACTGCGCGGTCTATTGCCTCAGGTCGACCCAAGTCGGAGGTTGCGACGGCCTCCCCCCTCACAGCTCGGCATCTTGGCCATCGCGGCGGCGGTGCTGGTGATCGGCGGGGAATTCGACTTGTCGATTGGTTCGATGGTCGCCTTCACGAGCCTCGTCTTCAGCGCCGAGGGTCTGGTGTCGTTCCGCCATTGAGCGCTGGAGGACCTTGCGGTCGATCTTGCCCGAATCGTTGATTCGGTAGCGCAGCGACGAAGTCGATGCGGCGGGGATGGACGTAGGCCGGCGCGTCGGCGATAGCGAAGCACTTGAGTTCGTCCTCGCTGACGTCCCTACCCTTGGCCATCGATAGGCGCAATGTGTTATTGGCCGAAGCACTCCGACTCGGCACCGGGCCGCGGAGGCACCGGCGCGCACCGACGTTCAGCCGCCGAACTCGATGATCGACAGCCCGGCGTTGTAGTCGGTGGGGTAGATCAGCCCTGCGGCGTCGACGAACACGTCGGCGCTCTGGATCACTTTGGGCCGGCCGGGGCGGCGGTCGATCATGCGGGTCGGCGCAGCCGGAACGAAAGCGCCGATCTCGCGCGGCTGAAATGCGTCGCTGATGTCGAAGGCGCGCACGCCGGCGTTCTGCCAGGTCGCGAAGATGACGTTCGAAGAGACGAACGAGCCGACGCGGTTTTCGTGCAAGTTGTGCGGCCCGAAATGGGCGCCCTTGGCGACGTAGTCCGCTTCGCGCGGGGTCGGGAAGGTCGCGATCGAGACCGGATTGGCGGGCTCGCGGATGTCGAACACCCACACATGCTTGCGGCCGTCCCCCTCGGCGTCGGCGACCGCTTCGTCGGCGACGATGAGGAGGTTGCGGTCGGCCAGCGGCAAGGGGGAATGCGTGCCGCCGCCAAACGGCTGCGACCAGTTGCGGTGAGCGATGAGCCGCGGCTTCGCCTTGTCGGCGACGTCGAGGATCGTCAGCCCGCCGTCGCGCCAACAGGCGAATGCTGTGTCGCCGGCGACGAGCGCGTGGTGAAGGGCATAGCGCCGGTCGCTCGGCCAGTCCGGCGTTTCGCCGGCGGCGCGGTTCAGACCCGGCAGCCAGTAGCGGCCGGCCTCGAACGGCCGCGTCGGGTCGGCGATGTCGACGATGAGCAGGATGTAGTCGGCAAAGCCGTCGACCAGCGCCGAGACATAGGCGTAGCGGCCGCCGTCATACCAGACGCGATGCGCGCCGACGCCGGCGATCGCGAAGAAGCCGATCTGGCGCGGCGCCTGCGGGCGGGCGATGTCGTAAATCGCGACGCCCGCCGACCAGTCGCGCTTCTGCGCGTCGCCGAGCGCGTCGCCGACGGAACGGCTGTAGTAGGCCTTTTCGTCGGCGAGCTTCATTCTCGCGAAGACGTCGAGCGCGTGGACGAGCAGCAGCAGGTCCCCGTGCGTCTGCAGGTGGATCGTCCAAGTGTCGGGCGGCGCCGGGACAAACCAGGTCTCGCCCGGACGCTTGGGATCGCGCACGTCGACGACGGTGAAGCCGCCCGACCACGGGTGGGCCACATAGGCGTAGCCGCGATGGACCATCACCTGCAGCCCGTCGCCACGACCGCCCTGATCGGAATGGCCGATCAGGCGCATGTTGCGGGCGTATTCGGGCTGCGGCAGGTCGCTCATCGTCGCTCTCCAAGCACGAGAAAGGGGCGTCGACGCGCGACGCCCCTTCCACGATCCCCTGGCTCAGGCTCAATTGGGGATCCACGTCGCTGTCGCCGCGCCCGACCTACCGAACGCCGGCACCTTCGACGACAGTTCCTCGATCGTCGTCACGCCGGCGCTGGTCAACGCGGCCTGGGTCAGCAGGGTCGGCTCGACGATGATCTGTTTGCCCGGGTCTCCCCCCGCCACCGCGATCGCCGCGGCGCGGATCGAGACGGCGCCGACCACGGCCGGATTGGTGGCGACGGTCGCGACCCACGGGCTGTCCTTTTCCGTGATCTCGCGAATGTCGGCGGTCGAGACGTCGGCCGAATAGACCTTCACCTTGCCGGTGAGGCCGAGCTCGTTGACCGCGAGTTTTACGCCGCGCGCGAATTCGTCATAGGGCGCGAAGACGACGGTGATTTCGGGATGGGCGCGCAAAGCCGCCTTGGCCTGGTCGGCGACCGTCGCCGCAGTCGTCGCGTTGACCGCGCCGAAGCGCGCGACCTCTTCGATCCCCGGATACTTCTTCTTGAAGTCGGTCCACACTTCGTCGCGACGATCGAGCGGCGCAAATCCGGCGACGTAGACATAGCCCGCCTTGAACTTCTCGCCGTTGTCCTTGATCGCCTGGTCGAGAGCGAGGGTCGCGAGCTGGTGGTCGCTCTGCTCGACCTGCGGGATCTTGGGATTGTCGAGGTTGACGTCGAAAGCGACGACTTTGACGCCGGCCTCCAGCGCCTTCTCAGCGACGTCTTTCAGCGATTCCGGCAGGCCGTGATCGATCACGATGCCTTTGACGCCGAGATTGATCGCCTGCTCGATCTGGTCGCGCTCCTCGGCGGCGTCCTGCTTGCCGGGAAAGACGCGCAGATCGACGCCGAGCGCCTTGGCCTGCGCTTCGGCGCCGGACTGATAGGCCTCGAAGAAATCGCCTGCCGAGATGTAGCTGATGAGGGCGAGCTTGACGCCGCCCTTGTCGAACGGCGCCGGGGCGCCAGCGAGGCCGGCGGCGAGCGCCGGAATGGCGACGGCGGCGACGAGCGCCGCCCCGAGAGGCCAACGTGCGAAACGACGAGTCATGCTGGGTTCCTTTTCCGACTGTGGGAGAATTGGCAGGATCATGTCGTCGATCGACCGAGGCCATAGGTCAGCCCCAGCGCGCCAACGAGCACCGCGCCCTTGACGAAATCCTGCGTGTAATAGGGCACGTTCAGCATGGTGAGCCCGTTGAGAAGCACACCGACGAAGATCGCTCCGACAACCGCGCCGAAGACGTTCGGCCGGCGCGCCGCCAGCACCGCAAAGCCGATCAGGGCAGCGGCGACCGCATCGAGCAGCAAAGAGGCGCCGGAAGAGACGTCGCCGCGGCCGACACGAGCGGCGACGATCACGCCGCCGAGCGAAGCGAGCGTCGCGGAGATTGCGTAGGCGAGCGTCTTGATCCGCTCGGTGCGCGCGCCGGCCAAACGGGCGGCGATCTCGTTGCCGCCGACGGCGAACAGAAGCCGGCCGATCCGCGTGCGCTCGGTGAGAACGAAGGCGAGCGCGCCGACCGCGATCATCAGCAGCACCGGTATCGGCGCGACGTTGAAAAGGCGCGCCCGGCCGATGGCGAGGAAGCTGGGATCGAACGCGCCGTTGGCGGATACGCCGCTCGGCAGGATCAGCCCGGTGGCGATCGACCGTCCGGCGGTCGGAATGAGCTGTAGGCCGGTGAGGAGGAAATTCATCGCCAGCGTCGCCAGGAGATCCGGCACGCCGACCACGACGATCAGCGCCGCGTTGACGAGGCCGACAATCAACCCGAAGGCGAGCGTCAGGGCGACAGTCTCGGCGGCGTCGAGGCGCCACACCACCATCGCGTAGCTCGCCGCCATAACGCTCGAGGCGGCGACGGCGCCGACGGAAAGGTCGAACCCGCCGACGGCCATGCTGATCGTCACGCCGACTGCGAGGATGGCGACGACAGAAACCGCCTGCAGCACGCTCATGAAATTGGCGACGCCGAGAAACGCCGGCTCGGCCGTCGCGAACACGACAACGAGCAGCGCCAGCAGCAGGAACACCGCGCCGCGCCGCAGAAGGCCGCCGAGGCCGCGGCGCGCGCCGGCGCTTGCCGCGAGCGGCGCCGAGGAGACATTTGGGGCGGCGCTCATGGGGAAACTCCGGTCGAAGCCGAACCGCCGTCCGCCGCCGACTCGGAGAACGGCCGCAGTCCGCGGTCGTCGAGCAGGAAGATGCGGTCGGCGACTTCGAGCGCCTCTTCGGGATCGGAGGTCGCAATCAGCGTCGCGACTTCCGTCTGCGCGCGCACCGCGGCGGCGATGTCGGCGCGCGCGCCGACGTCGACGCCCTGGAACGGCTCGTCGAGCAGCGTCACCCGCGGTTCGACCGCCTGCCAACGTGCCAGCACAACCTTCTGCTGGTTGCCGCCCGAGAGCGTGTCGAGGCGCGCGTCCGGGCCGCTGGCGCGGATGCCGAGCCGGCGGATCGCGTCCAGCGCGTGCGATCGCTCGATCCCGCCGCTGAGGAAGCCGCTCGGGAACCATCGCGCGAGATGCGGCAGCGCGATCGCCGCCGACACCGAGCCGCCCGGCCAGTCGGCAGGCGTCAGCGACGTTCGCCGCCGGTCCTCGCCGGCCATATGGACGCCGGCTGCGATCGCCTCGGCGGGATTTCGCGGCCGCCACGGCTGACCGTCGAGCCGGATCTCGCCCTCGACGATCGGCAGAGCGCCGAACAACGTCAGCAGCAGCCGCGACTTGCCGGCGCCGAGCGGGCCGGTGATCGCCACCACTTCGCCGGAGCGGACGGCGAGGTCGATCGGCGGCCGGTCGCGTCCGAGCCGCAACGCCGAGACCTGCAACGCGACCTCGCCCGCGACTTCTCGCGCCGCGATATGCGCGCCGGCGAGCGGCCGGCCGATCATCGCTTCGAGCGCGGCGGTGAAATCGATCGGGCGGACGCACGAAGCCGCCTCGCGGCCGCCTCGCAAAACCAGCACCCGGTTGGCGAGACGACGAAGATCCTGGGTGCGGTGCGAGATATAGAGAATGGCGAGACCGCGCGCGGCGAGCCCGTCGAGGATCGCGAACAGCCGCTCGCTCTCCGCCTGCGAAAGGCTGGCGGTCGGCTCGTCGAGGATCAGCACCTTCGCCTGCGATGCGATCGCGCGGGCGATCGCGACCAACTGCCGCTCGGCGGGGCCGATGTCGGCGAAATCGCGATCGAGCGGCAGAGCGAAGCCCGAGGCCTCTGCGATCTCGACCGCCTGGCGACGGATCGAAGCGGGGGAGACGAAGAAACCCGTCCGCCCGTCGGCGAAACGATCGATCAGCAGCGTCTCGGCGACCGTCAAGCCCGGCGCGCCGGCGCGGTCGGTCGCCTGGTGGATCGCGACGACGCCGACCCTCGCCGCCTCGCGCGGCGCGGCGGGACGGTAAGGGCGGCCATCGAGACGCAGTTCGCCGGAGTCAGCTTGCGTCGCGCCGACCAGGATGTTGACCAGCGTCGACTTGCCGGCGCCGTTCGCGCCCATCAGCCCGACGATCTCGCCGCCGACGAGCTCGAAATCGACGCCGGACAGCGCCTGAGTCGAACCGAAGCGCTTGGCGATTGCGCGCCCGGCGAGGGCGGTGCGAGCCTTGTCCCGCGTCGCGTTCATAGGGCAGCCTCCGGGTCGAGGCCGGCGCGGTCAAATTTCGGCAGCGCCGCGACGAGCCTGGCGATGTCGCGATAGCGGTCGGGCTCGACGAGCAGCGAACGCGCGAACGCGAGCGCGCGCGCCTGCGCCAGCGCGCGCTTCTCGGCGTCGTCGATGACGAGGAAGTCGGCGACCTGGGCGAAGCCGACGATGCGGCGGATCACCTTCGCGGCGAGAAAGCCGATCGCGTCGCGGCGGATGTCGTCGAGATAGGCGGCGATGAGCTCGGCGCGCCGCGCCGCGCCGACCCCGTCGCCGAAATGACTCTCCGGCAGGCCGTCGCCCTTCGGCGTCGCTTCGGCGGCAATTTCGACGAAGCGACGGCTGAAGATCCGCCAGAAGTCGACGATGTCGTGTTCGAGCGCGGCGCGGCCTGGCGCAACGGCGTCGGACGGGCCGGGCTGGTGCGGCTTGGCGAACCAGGCGATGACGAGATGGGCGATAAAGTTGCCGACGTCGAAGCCGCTGGGACCGACCCAGGCGAACTCGCCGTCGATGACTTTCGTCTCCTCCGGCGTGACCATGATCGAGCCGGAATGGAGATCGCCGTGCAACAACGACTGCGTCTTGGTCAGATAGGCGAGGCGCAGCCGCGCCGCGGCGCTCTTGATCTCGAGGTCGCGGCGCAGCGCCGCGCCCCACGGCTCGAGCAGCGGCGAAATGCGGTTGCGATCGCTCACCGCATAGGGGTCGAGGAAGATGAGATCGGTCGAGATGCGCTGCAGCGCGAGGTTCTGCGCGAACAACGCGAGGTCGGCGGCGCGCGTCTCGAACGGCGCGGCGAGGTCGGAGGTGCGGACGCTCGCCTGCGCGACATATTCGGCGACGTCGGCGGCGACACGCGGATAGCGGCGGCCGGCGATCAGGCCTTTGCGCAGGATGATGTGCGGCTCAAGCTTCTCCATCACAATCAGCAGGAGATCGGAATCGAAGTGGTGGATCGTCGGGGCGAAGCGGCCGACGAACGGCGCGACGCGCCGGGCGTAGGCCGCTTCGAAGCGCGTGCGGTTGGCGTCGAGCGGCCAGCTGTCTTTGGCGACGCGAACATAGGGCAGCCCCTGCTTGGCGCAGACGCCGCCGTCGGGCCCGTCGACGAGATAGACGGCGTTGAGATTGCCGTCGGCGACGTCGCGCACGCGCCAGTCTTCCGGCTCGCCGCTGAGCCGAGCGCGCAGGTCCGGCCGGTCAGCGATAACTTCGATCAGGCCCGCGGAATCGAGGACGCGGTAGGGACGCGCGGAGGCTGGTCGTTCCGTCGCGAAGGAAGACGTACGCTGGTTCATGATGACTCGATCGAATTGCCGGCTTCGGTCGCGGCGGCGTCCCCTCGCCTCGCGCGCCGAAGCCCCCTGCCCACGGACGTTGGGGTAGCACGGTCATGTTCTATTTGTCTATAGACATACTATAAATATAGCGCTAAACGGTCGCCGCGATTTGGCCGCTGCAGGCTCTCGACGGGCGGCGAAGCCGGTCGCCTGCCCCCACCGATTGGCCAGAACACGCGGAGAAGAAGCGATGAGGGTGGGAAGCGAGCGCTTCCGCTCGATCTGGGAGACGCAGGACGGGCTAGCGGTCGAGGTGATCGACCAGACGCGGCTCCCCCACGCCTTCGAGACGGCGCGCCTAAGCCTGATGCCGGACGCGGTCCACGCCATCAAGGCGATGATCGTGCGCGGCGCGCCCTTGATCGGCGCGACGGCGGCCTACGGCGTGATGCTGCAGATGCGGAGCGACGCCTGCGACGCCGCGCTCGAGCGCGCCTACGGCGCGCTGCTGGCGACGCGCCCGACCGCCGTCAATCTGCGCTGGGCGCTCGACCGCTTGCGAGCGGCGCTGAGTCCCGTGCCGCCCGCCGAGCGCTTCGAGACGGCGCGCCGCGAGGCGCGACGCATCTGCGACGAAGACGCGGCGACCAACGAGACCATCGGCGACATCGGCCTCGCGCTGCTCAGCGCCGCCTTCGAGCGCAAGGGGTCGGGACGGCTCAACGTCCTCACCCATTGCAACGCGGGCTGGCTGGGCTGCGTCGACTGGGGCACCGCCCTCGCGCCGATCTACAAGGCGCGCGACGCGGGCTTGCCCATCCACGTCTGGGTCGACGAAACGCGGCCGCGCAACCAGGGCGCCAGCCTGACGGCGTGGGAGCTCGGCCAGCATGGCGTGCCATACACTGTCGTCGTCGACAATGCAGGCGGCCGCCTGATGCAACACGGCGAAGTCGACCTGTGCATCGTCGGCGCCGACCGCGTCACCGCGCAGGGCGACGTCTGCAACAAGATCGGCACCTATCTCAAGGCGCTCGCCGCCGGCGACAATCGCCTCCCGTTCTACGTCGCCCTGCCGAGCTCGACCATCGACTGGACGATCGAAGACGGCGTCAAGGAAATCCCGATCGAGCAGCGGGCTGCCGACGAGGTCGCCAAAGTGACCGGCAAGGCGGCCGACGGCTCGCTGCAGACCGTGCAAGTCGTGCCGGACGGCGCGCCGGTCGCCAACTACGGTTTCGACGTGACGCCCGCCAGGCTCGTCACCGCGCTCATCACCGAACGCGGAATCTGCAAGGCGACCGCCGACGATCTCGCCAGGCTTTTCCCTCAGAGAGGAACTTGATGTCGAATGTCATCTTTCGCTACGTGGTCGAGAGCGAGTCGGACCAGATCTCGGCCCGCGCCGACGCGCTGCTGCTCGAGCAGACGATCGAGCTTTCGCGCGCGGTGACGCGGGACCCGTGGGTGCGCGAGAACATCGTCGGCGAGGTCCTGTCGATCGAGGAAATCAGCGTCGGGCGCTACGGCGTCGCGCTCGCCCAGCCGTTGCGCGCGACGGCGCTCGACCCCGCCCAGTTCCTCAATGTCGCGTTCGGCAATTCCTCGCTGCAGGCGGACGTGACGCTCGCCTCGATCGAGCCGCCGGAGGCGTTCTTCGCGACGTTCAAGGGGCCGCGTTTCGGAATCGCGGGCCTGCGCGCCAAGCTCGGCATCCCGAAGCGCGCGCTCACCTCCACGGCGCTGAAGCCGATGGGGCTGCGTCCCGAAGCCATGGCGTCGCTCGTCTTCGACTTCGCCATTGCCGGCCTCGACATCGTTAAGGACGATCACGGGCTGGCGGATCACGAATTCTGTCCGTTCGAGAAGCGCGTCGAGCTGTGCCAGCGCGCGGTCGAGAAAGCGAACGCAGAGACTGGCGGGGCGACCCTCTACGCGCCGAACTTGATCGGTGCCCCAGCAACGCTCTATCGCCAGCTCGCCTTCGCGCGGCAGGCGGGCGTCGGCGCCGTGATGATTTCGCCGATGCTGGTCGGACCCGCCTTCCTGCACGAGTTGGCCGCCGCGGAGACGGGGCTGCCGATTCTCGCCCATCCCGCCTTCGGCGGCGCCTTCCGGGTCGCCCCCGACGCGCTGTTCGGCCAGGTCTTCAAATGGTTCGGCGCGGACGCGGTCATCTATCCCCACTTGGGCGGGCGTTTCAGTTACTCTCGCCAGACTTGCCTTTCCCTGGCGGAGCGGCTCCGTTCGGCCGAGGGCGGGCTTCGGCCGGCGTTTCCCGCGCCGGCGGGCGGCATCAAGACCAGCCGGGTGCGCGAGGTGCTGGAGTTCTACGGCGCCGACACGCTCCTGCTGGTGGGCGGCAGCCTGCTGGAAACGGGCGACGTGGTCCGAAGCGCCAAGGCGTTCGTCGCCGAGGTGGAGACGGTTTCTAGCGAGCTTGTCGGATGAAGACCTTTGTTCGTCGTCGCGCAGACTTCACTTGGGACGGCGTGCCGCTGCTCGCCTACAAGCACGAGCCGGGAACGCATTTCCGCCAGGTCACGCGCCAGGTTCTTTCGCCCGACTCCGCCGACTTTCCCGCCGAGCTGCGCTATTTCGAGATCGCTCCCGGCGGCCATTCGACTTTGGAGCGGCACCAACACGTTCATATGGTGCTGATCGGTCGCGGCGCCGGCCATTGCCTAGTGGGCGACGAGGTCATCGCCGTCGACGCGCTCGACGCCGTGATGATTCCGCCGCTGACGTGGCATCAGTTCCGCGCCACCGGCAGTGAGCCCTTGGGCTTCTTCTGCGTCGTGAGCCGCGATCGCGACCGGCCTCAACTGCTGACCGGCGACGACCTGAAGACGCTCGGCGCCGATCCGGCCCTCAAGGATTTCATCAGGGTGTAGCCCGGCGGCGGCGAGTTTCGACGCTCCGGCCCTCAGGCCGCTTCGAGCGCCTGGTCGAGATCGGCGATCAGATCGGCGGCGTCCTCAATGCCGACCGACAGCCGCACGAGCTGCGGCGTGATTCCGGCGGCGCGACGGTCGGCCTCCGGGATCGAGGCATGGCTCATCGTCCAGGGATGGCTGACCAGGCTTTCGACGCCGCCAAGCGATTCGGCGAGCGCGAAATAGCGGATGCGCTCGAGCGCGCGCACCGCCGCCGCCGGCTCGCCCTTGACGAAGAACGACACCATGCCGCCGCCGCTGCTCATCTGCCGCGCGGCGAGATTGTGCTGGGGATGGCTGGGCAGGCCGGGATAGCGAACCTGCGCGACCTTGGGATGCGCCTCCAGGAAGCGCGCGACGGCGAGCGCGTTGGCCGCGTGCCGCTCCATCCGCAGCGGCAGCGTGCGCAAGCCGCGCAACGCGAGGAAGCTCGAGAACGGGTCGAGCACGCCGCCGGTCGCGTTCTGCAGGAAACGCAAGCGGTCGATCAGATCGCGGTCGTCGCGCACGATCGCCGCGCCGCCGACGATGTCGGAATGGCCGCTGACGTATTTCGTCACCGAATGGACGACGATGTCGAAGCCCTGCTCGAGCGGCCGCTGCACGACCGGCGAGGCGAAAGTGTTGTCGGCGACGGAAAGGATGCCCCGCGCCCGCGCCAGTTCGGCGATGCCGCCGAGGTCGGCGATGCTGAGCAGCGGATTGCCCGGCGTTTCGACCCAGATCAGCCGCGTCTCCGGCGTCAGCGCCGCCTCGACCGCGGCGCGGTCGCCGGCGTCGACGTGGGTGATCTTCAGTCCCGCCGAACGCGCGCGCACGCGATGAAACAGCCGCCAGCTGCCGCCGTAGAGATCGTTCGAGGCGACGACATGCGCGCCGTGATCGAGCAGCTCGAGCACCGCCGATTCCGCGGCCAGACCGGAAGCGAAGGCGAAGCCGGCGGCGCCGCCCTCCATCTCGGCGAGCGCGTCCTCGAACGCGGCTCGGGTCGGATTGCCGGAGCGGGAATATTCCCAGCCGGTGTTCACGCCGGGCGACGACTGAACGAAGGTCGAGGTCGCGTAGATCGGCGTAATCACCGCGCCGGTCGCCGCATCGGGCTTCTGGCGGCCGTGAATGGCGCGGGTCGAAGGACCTTGGCCCTGGCTTATCGTCGGTTCCGTCATCGTCAGTCTTTCCGTCGCCTGAGGTGATTGAGCAGATCGATGCGGGTGATGAGGCCGAGGAAGCGGTCGCCGTCGACAATCACCGCGACGAAGTCCTTGTCGAAGACCCGGCGCAGCGCCGCGATCGGCGCGGCGGCGGCGATTGTTTCGATGTTGCTCGTCATCGCCGCGCTGACCGGTTCGTCGAAATGGGCGGGGTTTTCGATCACCGCCAGCAGCAGATCGGATTCGTCGACCAGGCCGACGACGCGGTCGCCGTCGAGCACCGGCAATTGCGAGACGTCGTAGAGCTTCATCCGCGCGTAGGCGACCTGCAGCTTGTCGCCAGGCGCGATCGTCACCGCCGCGCCCAGATCGTGGCGACGGCCGATCAGATCGCGCAAATCGCCGGTCGCCGGTCGCTCGATGAAGCCCTGGTCCTCCATCCAATAGTCGTTGAACATCTTGGAGAGATATTTGTTTCCGCCGTCGGGCGAGAGGACGACGACGCGCTTCGGCGCCGTCTGTTCGCGCGCGTATTTCAGCGCGGCGGCGAGCATCGTTCCGGTCGACGAGCCGACGAGCAGGCCCTCGCGCTTCAACAGCTCGCGCGCCGCGGCGAAGGATTCCGCATCGCTCATGCAATAGGCGCGGCTGACTCGCGACAGGTCGGCGTTCAAGGGGACGAAATCCTCGCCGATCCCCTCGACCAACCAGCTTCCCGCTTCGCCCGGCGGGCGCTTCTCGACGACGTCCTTGAGGATCGAGCCGGCCGGATCGGCGAGAATGATTTCGGTCGCCGGCGAACGCTCGGCGAAGAAGCGGCTGAGGCCGGTCAGCGTGCCGCCCGAACCGACCCCGCAGACGATCGCGTCGATCTTGCCCTCGAGCTGGGCGAAGATCTCCGGTCCGGTTCCGGTCTGGTGGGCGAGCGGATTGGCGGGATTGGCGAACTGGTTGATGAAGATCGCGCCCGGCGTCGCCGCGGCGAGCCGCTCCGCCTTGTCCTGATAATATTCGGGGTGGCCCTTGCCGACGTCGGAGCGCGTGAGGATCACCTCGGCGCCCATCGCCTTGAGGTGGAAAATCTTCTCGCGGCTCATCTTGTCGGGAATGACGAGGATCAGCCGGTAGCCCTTGGCGGCCGAGACCAGCGCCAGCCCAAGGCCGGTGTTGCCCGCCGTCGCTTCGACGATCACGCCGCCGGGCTTCAACCGCCCCTCCCGCTCGGCCGCCTCGATCATCGCCAGCGCCGGCCGGTCCTTGATCGAGCCGCCGGGATTGGCGCTCTCGAGCTTGAGAAACAACTGGCACGGCCCCGCGTCGAGCTTGGTGATCTCGACGATCGGCGTGTTGCCGATCAGCGCCAGCGGGTCCTTGGCCGGACGCGGCGGCGCCGAAGCGTCGGCAGCGAGATTGAACGGCAGCGTCATGGCGGGGTCCGTATTGGTGTTAGACGACGTCGTCATAGGCGCGGAGGGCGGAGAAAGTCGGCGCGGCGCTCCCGCTAAGGCTCGGCGCCGAACCTGCCGCTCTTATCGAGCCGCATCGCCGTCCAGTCGCCGACCCATTGCAGCGCGCACACCAGCGCAATGAGAACGACGACGACGACGATCATGACCTCGGTCTCGAAGCGCTGATAGCCGTAGCGGATTGCCAGATCGCCAAGGCCACCCGAGCCGACCGCCCCCGCCATGGCGGAGGCGCCGATCAGCGTCACCAAGGTCACCGTGAACCCGGCCACCAGGCCCGGCAGGGCTTCGGGGATCAGCACTTCGCTGACGATGGTCCAACGATTGCCGCCCATCGCGCGCGCCGCCTCGACCAGTCCGGGATCGACCTCGCGGAACGACAGTTCGGCGATGCGCGCGTAGTAGGGAATCGCCGCAATCGACAGCGGCACGATGGCGGCGACGACGCCGATCGACGTGCCGACGATGAGCCGCGTCAAGGGAATCACAGCGACCAGCAGGATGATGAATGGAATCGATCGGCCTGCGTTGACGATCGCGCCGACGACCCGGTTGAGCGCAATCTGCTCCCAGATGCCGCCCCTGTCGGTGGCGATCAGCAGCAACCCGAGCGGCAGCCCCAGCGCCAGCGAAACGCCGCCGGCGGCGACGGTCATGACCACCGTCTCGAGCAAGGACTGCCAGAGGAGTTCAATCATCGTCGACGACATGACCGAGCTCCTCCACTTCGCTGGCGCGCTGGCGCAGAAACTCCAGAGCCGCGGCAAAATTCGTTGGGTCTCGACCGTCGAGCTCAAGGAAGAGCGCGCCGACCGCTCTGCCCTGCACGGTGTCGACGCCGCCGTGAAGCAGCGAGGCGCGGGCACCGACGGCGAGCGCAAGCTCCGCCAGCAGCGGCTCGCGCGCCTGGTCGCCGACGACGACGACCTTCAGCACCGATCGCCTGCCGAGGCCGGGGACGAGGCGCGTCGCAAGCGCCTCGGGCAGGCTCGGCTGAAAGGCGCGCAACAGACTGCGCGTTGTCGCTGAATGCGGCGTCGCGAAGACCTGCCACACCGGCCCCTGCTCGACGATCCGCCCGCCGTCGAGCACCGCCACGCGGTCGGCGATCGCCCGCACCGCCCCCATCTCGTGGGTGATCAGAAGAATGGTCAGGTCGAGGGCGCGGTTGATGTCCTTCAGCAAGGCGAGAATGGAATCGGTGGTCTCGGGATCCAGAGCCGAGGTCGCTTCGTCCGACAGCAGCAGCGCCGGCCGCGCCGCCAGGGCGCGTGCGATGCCGACGCGCTGCTTCTGCCCGCCGGAGAGCTGCGCCGGATAGGCGTCGCCCTTGTCGGCGAGACCGACGAGATCGAGCAGCTCGGCGACGCGGGCGCGGCGGGCGGCGCGCTTCTGACCTTCGATCTTCAGCGGCAGGGCGATGTTGTCGGCTGCGGTCTTGGCCGATAGCAGATTGAAATGCTGGAAGATCATGCCGATCCGGCGGCGCAGCGGCTGCAGCTCGCGCTCGCCCAGGTCCGCGATCGAACGTCCGTCGACCTCGACTTCGCCGCTGTCGGGCCGCTCGAGTCCGTTGAGGCAGCGAATGAGCGTCGACTTGCCGGCGCCGCTGCGGCCGATGAGACCGAGCACTTCGCCGCGGCGGATCGTCAGTGAGACCTGTTCGAGCGCGGTCGTCGCGCCGAACCGCTTGGTCACGGCGTTCAGCCGAATGACGGGCGGCTCGCTCGAATCGCTCGGCGTCTCGATCGTCGAGGGGTCGAACGTCCCGGTCAACGCATTCAAGCGAAATCCTCTCGAAACGATAAGTGGGCGGCGATCCTCACATCGGCGGCCTCCTCGTCAGCCCGGGCGGTGGGAGGACGCCCGGACATGCGAGGAGGCCGGCGGACTTCACCAGGCCGGCAGGCCCGTGCCGTGATAGGCCTTCGCCAGCGCATCTTTCACCACGTCGTTCTGGTAGGCGGCGACCAGCGTCTTGACCCATGCATCGTTCTCGTGGCCGACCTTGACCGCGATGAAATTGCGATAGGGGTTGTCGGCCAGAGGCTCCTGCGCGATGCGGTCGGTATCCGGCTTGAGGCCCGACTTGAGCGCCCAGTCGGTGTTAACCACGGCGGCGTCGAGGTCGTCGATGGAACGGCCGACCACGCCGGCGTCGAGCTCCTTGATCTTGACGTCCTTAGGGTTGCTGACGATGTCGGCGGTCGTGGCGAGGATGCCCGAGCCGTCGCGCAGTTTGATCAGCCCCACGGATTGCAGGACGATCAGCGCGCGTCCCTCGTTGGAGGGGTCGTTGGGCACGCCGATGATCGCGCCCTTCGGCAGGTCAGCGACCGAATGATGCTTGTGCGAATAGAGGCCGATCGGCCAGACCGCGGTGAAGCCGACGGGCACGATATGGTAGCCGCGGGTCTTGATCTGATTGTCGAGATACGGCTTGTGCTGGAACGCATTGGCGTCGACGTCGCCGCGCTCGAGCGCCTCGTTGGGCTGCGTATAGTCGTTGAAGACGACGGTCTTGATCGTCAAGCCGCTCTTTGCCGCCTGTTCTGCGACGACTTTCCACACGTCCTCGTCTTCGCCGCCGACGATGCCGACGCGCACCGTATGGGGCGCGGCGAAAGACGCGGGCGCCGCCGCCAAACCGATGAAGGCGAACGCCGACGCCAGCGCCAAGCCGAGGACCGAACGACGCCCGCACATTGTCCCCGCCGCTTCGGCAAGAGAGAGCGGATGGCGGTCAGCCGACCTTGCAGACGTGGTCATTGCGGGAATTCCTCGTGGTTGAAGCGCCGCGTCATTAGCCGGCGCAATAGCAATAGACTATTTAGTCCATCGTTTTTGTCAATTTAATATTTTTGCATCCCTGCCGCGCAAAATTTGCGGGATGTCAGAGTGCCGCAGGATTGCAGCCACGGCGACGTGCGGTTGCACGAGACGGTTCTAAGTCGGCGACGTCGCATTCCGCCTGGGGCTTACGATGGAGTGCGACAGCGGCGCCGGCGCTCGGCGCCAGTTGGGTCGCCACGGCGGCGTCCTCTCGTCGTCCAGAGCTGGGCGAATGGTCTTGACCGGCGAAGCCGCCGGCGCGTAGCCAGGATCCGCCGCGACGGGCGCGCCGCAGTTTCCCACTCGCGGCGCGATGCGCGCCAGTCCAGCGCAGCTAGTGGGTCGATGACTGAGGTTTCGCCGGCAACGCGTTGGCTGCCCCGCCCGTTCATGGTGGTGACCAAGCCGATCGGGCCGCGCTGCAACCTCAATTGCAGCTATTGCTATTACCTGGAGAAGGAAGCGCTCTACCCCGATGCGACCAAGTTCGTCATGGACGCGGGACTGCTGGAAACCTATGTGCGCGACTACATCAGGTCGCAGTCCATCTTCGGCGCCGACAGAATCCAGTTCATCTGGCAGGGCGGCGAGCCGACCATTCTCGGAGTCGACTGGTTTCGCAATGTCGTCGGGCTGCAGCGAAAATATGCGCCGCCCGGAGTCGATGTCGCCAATGCGCTGCAGACCAACGCAACGCTGATCGACGGAGAATGGGCCGCCTTCCTCAGGGAGAACCGCTTTCTCGTCGGCGTCAGCATCGACGGCCCACCAGACATGCACGACCGCTATCGCCGCGACCGCGCCGGAAGGCCTTCGTTCGACAAGGTCATGGCCGGGATCGAACGACTGAAAACGCACGGCGTCGACTTCAACACGCTCACCGTCGTCAACCGCCACAGCGCCGCCGAGCCGAAACGGCTCTATCGCTTTCTCGTCGAGGCCGGATCGAAATATCTCCAATTCATCCCGGCAGTCGAGCGTAGCGCCGACGGTCGGTCATTGGCGCCGCCGCCGCAGATCGACGAGGACGGAGTCGAATATCCGGTGACGCCTTGGAGCGTGCTTCCCGGCGCCTGGGGCGACTTCCTCTGCGACGTCTTCGACGCATGGGTCGCCGCCGACGTCGGACGCATCTTCGTGCAGCTCTTCGACGTGCAACTCGGTCTTCGCCTCGGCGGCCCGGCGCAACTGTGCTGGTTCGCCGAGACCTGCGGCGACGGGCCCGCGCTCGAACATAACGGCGACCTCTACGCTTGCGACCACTATGTCTATCCTGAGTACCGGCTCGGCAACATCGCCGAGACGTCGCTCGCCGTTCTCGCCAACCGACCTGAGCAGAGAGCGTTCGGCGCGGCCAAGCGGACGGGGCTGCCGTCCCAGTGCCGCGGTTGCTCCGTGCTTCGCGCCTGCAACGGCGGCTGCCCCAAGCATCGCTTCGCTACGACGAAGGACGGCAAGCCGGGCCTCAGCTATTTCTGTCGTCCCATGCGGCGATTCCTGCGGCACGTCGACCGACAGTTGGGGGCCATGGCCGATCTCATCCGCGCTGGCCGTCCGATCGAGCGGGTGATGACGAAACGCCGGAATGCGAAATCGCCGCGAAGCTAAGCCTCGCCGCGAAGTCGCAAGAGCCATCGAGATTGCGAAAGGCCGCGCGCTCTAGAAGAACCGATTACGCGGACGCGGCAGGCCGAGATTTTCGCGCAGCGTGCGCCCCTCATATTCGCGACGGAATATGCCGCGCCGCTGCAGTTCTGGCACGACCTTGTCGACGAAATCGTCGAGCCCCTCCGGCACAAACGGGAACATCACGTTGAAGCCGTCGCAGGCCTCCGTGACCAGCCATTCCTCCATCGCATCGGCGATTGTCTGCGGCGTGCCGACGAAAGCGAGGCCGGAATAGCCGCCGAGCCTCTGGGCGAGCTGCCGGACCGTGAGGTTCTCGCGGCGCGCCAACGCGACGATTCGTTCGCGGCTGCTCTTGCTGGCGTTGGACTCGGGAATCTCAGGCAAGGGCGCGTCGGGATCGAAGCGCGCCGCGTCGTGGCCGAGTGCGATCGACAGCGCCGCGATCGCGCTCTCATAATGAACGAGCGCGTCGAGCCGCGCGCGCTTTTTGCGCGCCGCCTCGACCGTGTCGCCGACGACGACGAAGGCCCCCGGCAGAATCTTGAGATGGTCGCGCTCGCGGCCCAGCGCGCCCATCCGGCCCTTCACGTCGGCGTAGAAAGCCTGGCCCTCGGCCAGGCGCGAACTGGCGGCGAATACGACTTCGGCCGTCTCGGCGGCGAGCTGGCGGCCCGGCTCGGAAGCGCCGGCCTGGACGATGACCGGCCAGCCCTGAACCGGGCGGGCGATGTTCAGCGGGCCGCGGACCGAGAGATACGGCCCCTTGTGGTTGAGGACGTGCAGTTTCGCCGGATCGAAATAGATCCCGCTCTCGACGTCGCGCACGAACGCGTCGTCGGCCCAGGAGTCCCACAGGCCGGTGACGACGTCGAAGAACTCGCGCGCGCGACGATAGCGTTCGCCGTGCTCCATGTGCTCTTCGAGGCCGAAGTTCAGCGCCGCGTCGGGATTGGAGGTCGTCACCACGTTCCAGCCGGCGCGGCCGGCGCTGATGTGGTCGAGCGAGGCGAAGCGGCGGGCGATCAGATAGGGCTGCTCGAATGTGGTGGAGGCGGTGGCGATGAGGCCGAGCCGTTCCGTCGTCACCGCGAGGACCGGCAGAAGGGTCAGCGGATCGAACGACGTCACCGTGTGGCTGTGCTGCAACGCCTCGATCGGCATGTTGAGAACCGCCAGATGGTCGGCCATGAAGAACGCGTCGAACCGGCCGCGCTCGAGCGTCTGGGCGAAGCGTCTGAGGTGGGCGAGATTGAAGTTGGCGTCCGGGAAGGCGCCGGGATAGCGCCAGGCGCCGGTGTGAATCGTCGTGGGACGCATGAACGCGCCCAGCCGCAACTGCCGCTTCTGCGTCACGGGATCCTCGCTTCAGGCCGTCGCGCGGCGCTCGCCGCGCTTCAGGTTACATCGTCTCGGCGACCCGGCGGCGAGCGGCATTCTCCGCGGATCGCTCGTTCAAACTGCAATCGTCGCACGGACGCCCGTCGCCGGCGGAATCATAAATCTATTTTCTTTATCGACAAAATGGTTTTCACTGCGGACAACGCCCGCGGGCTGAAACGCGGCGCGAAGAATCGGAGAACGGACATGGCGCTTGGCAAGCGGGATTTCCTCAAGCTGGCGGCGGGAGTCGGCGCTTCGCCTTTCCTCGGCTTCCAGGTCGCGCGCGCGGCGGACAAGCCCGACGCGGTCGGCCTCGACTACGCCTATTACAATCCCGTCAGCCTGCTGCTGAAGAAGAAGGGCTGGCTCGAACAGGAGCTCGCCGGCGATTCGATCGGCGTGCGCTGGACGCTGAGCCTCGGCTCCAACAAGGCGCTCGAATACCTCAGGGGATCGTCGATCGACTTCGGCTCCACCGCCGGCTCCGCCGTTCTCGTTGCGCGGGCGGGCGGCCTGCCGGTCAAGGCGGTCTATGTCTATTCGAAGCCGGAGTGGACTGCGCTGGTCACGCGCAAGGACAGCGGCGTCGCCGCGATCGAGGATTTGAAAGGCCGCTCCGTCGCCGTCACGCGCGGCACCGACCCGCATATCTTTCTGCTGCGCGCCCTCGATTCCAAGGGGCTCGCCGAGAGCGACATCCGTCCGGTGCTGCTGCAGCATCCCGACGGCTATCAGGCGCTGGTGAGTAAGCAGGTCGACGCCTGGGCCGGCCTCGATCCGCATATGGCGAAGGCGCAGATCGAAAGCGGGGCGATCCTGTTCTACCGCAATCCGTCTTTCAACACTTACGGAATCCTCAACGTTCGCGAAGCCTTCGCCAGGCAATACCCCGATCTCGTCGCACGCGTGCTCGCGGTCTACGAAAAGGCGCGCCTCCACGCTCTCGCCAATCCCGACGAACTGCGCGCCGATCTGGTCGAAGCCGCGAGCGTGTCGGACGCCGTCGCCAGGCTCCAGCTTTCCGAGCGCACCGACCTCACCCATTCGGCGCTCGGGCCCGACCACCGCGCGACGCTGCTGGCGACCGGCGAAGTTCTCAAGAAGATCGGCGTGATCGACGCCGGCGCCGACATTCCGGGGGTCGTCGAAGCACTCATCGATCCCTCCTATCTCGCGCGCAGGCCCGGGTGACTGGACGGGAGCACGCCGCTTGACGATCATCCCAGCCGCCGAAATCGCCGCTGTCGAAACGCGCGCGGAAGCCGCCGCCGCGCCGGAAAGCGCGCGCGCCCCGCGACAAGGCGCGCGGTGGCGCGGCCTCATGCTGCCGCTGGCGCTGGCGGCGGCGTGGTTCGCGCTGACCGAGAGCGGCGCGGTTTCGTCGCAAATCTTTCCCGCGCCGCAGGCGGTGCTGCGCGACCTCTGGCGATTGACGGCGAACGGCCAGCTCGCCGGCCACATTGTGATCACGACTTGGCGCGTCGCGCTGGGCTTCGCGGCGGGAACGCTCGCGGCGACCGCGCTCGGCGCCGCAACCGGCTATTCGCGTCGGGCGCGAGATCTTCTCGATCCGACGATCCAGGCGCTGAAGGCGGTCCCCTCGCTCGCCTGGGTGCCGCTGTTCATCCTCTGGTTCGGCATCTTCGAGACCTCGAAGATCGCGCTGATCGCCGTCGGCGTGTTCTTTCCCGTCTATCTCAATCTCATGACCGGGCTCCAGGGCGTCGACCGGCGATTGGTCGAGGTCGGCCTCGTCAACAATTTCGGCCCGTTCGATCTCATCCGCCATATTCTCGCGCCGGCGACGCTGCCAAGCTATTTCACCGGACTGCGGGCGGGACTGGCTCTGGGCTGGATGTTCGTCATCGCCGCCGAACTGATGGGGGCGAGCCAAGGGCTGGGCTTCTTGATGATCGACGGCGAGATGACCGGACGCCCGGCGATCATCGTCGGTTCGCTCATCCTGTTTGCGATCGCCGGCAAGATCAGCGACGCCTTCCTAGTCGCGGTCGGCCGCCGCGTGCTCTCCTGGCAGGACGATTTCGCTGCCCTGCAAGACAAGGAGCGCGCGTGATCCTCGAAATCTCGCGTCTCGGCAAGCGCTACGACGAGGCCCAAGGCGTCGGCCACGACGCGCTGCGCGGCGTCGATCTCTCCGTCGGTTCCCATGAATTCGTTTCGCTGGTCGGAACGTCCGGCTGCGGAAAATCGACCCTGCTGCGAATCGTCTCCGGCCTGGAGCGGCCCTCCGACGGCTTTATCCGCCTCGACCGGCGGCCGGTGGGCGGGCCGACCGCGGACGTCGCGATGGTGTTTCAGGACCCGCGCCTGATGCCGTGGCTGAGCGTGCGCGACAACGTCCGGCTGGCGCTGCTCAAGCTGAAGCGCGACGAGCAGGACGCGCGGATCGACGCCGCGTTGGCGAAAGTCGGACTGTCGGCGTTCGCGGCGGCGCTGCCGCGGCAATTGTCTGGCGGCACGGCGCAGCGCGTCGCGCTGGCTAGGGCGCTGGTCAGAAAGCCGTCCGTCCTCCTGCTCGACGAGCCGTTCAGCGCTCTCGACAGCTTCATGCGCATGAAACTACAGGATCATCTCAGCGGACTATGGCAGGACGAGAAATTCACCGTCCTGTTTGTCACGCATGACGTGGAAGAGGCGGTCATCCTCTCCGATCGGGTGGTCGTCATGCGCGGGGCGCCAGGACGCGTCGATCGCGAGCTGCCGATTGACCTGCCGCGACCGCGCGTGCGCACATCGGCCGGCGTTCAGGCTTTCAGCGAAGAGATCATTCGCGCCTTGCACCTTTCGTAGGCGCTGGGGGCAGAGGAGACGACGGAATAATAGAGACGAGCCCGGTCTCCAGATCTCCGCTTCAACCCCAGCGGTAGCTCGCGCCGACGTGTGGGGCTTGCAGGCGCGGCGCGCCGCCGAACAGTTTTTCGCGCAAGGTCCCCTCGCGATAGGCTGTCTTGTAGCGCCCCCGGCGCTGAAGCTCGGGAACCAGGAGATCGGCGACATCGACGAAGGATTCGGGCCTCACCGCGAAGGCGAGATTGAAGCCGTCGACGTCGGTCTCGTCGATCCACTCTTCCAACCGATCGGCGACCGTCGCTGGCGAGCCGACGAAGACAGGGCCGATGCCGCCGATCGCGACGTGTTCGGCGGCCTGCCGCGCGGTCCAGCTTCGGTCGGGGTCGGCGCGCGTGATGTTTTCGAGCGCGCTGCGGCCCGCGTCGCTCTCGACATGCTGGACGACCTGGTTGAGATCGAATTTTGAGAAATCGACCCCGGTCCAGCCCGAAAGCAGCGTCAGCGCGCCTTCGAGATCGGCGTAGCGCCGGTAGTCGGCAAGCTTGGCTTGCGCCTCGGCGTCGGTCGCGGCGACGACGACGGTGGCGAGCGCGAACGTGAGAACGCTCTTGGGGTCGCGTCCGAGCTTGGCCGCGTTCGCCCGGATCGCCGCCACGCGCGGCGCGATCACGCTCTTCGACGGACCGGACAGAAACACGCCTTCGGCATGGCGGGCGGCGAAGAGACGGCCGGCCGGGGACGACCCCGCCTGATAGAGCACCGGCGTGCGCTGCGGCGAGGGTTCGCTGAGATGCAATGCGTCGAGGCGGAAATGGTCGCCGTCGTGGACCGCCTTGCGCACCCGCTCGGGATCGGCGAACACGCCGCCAGCCGCGTCGGCCTTGACCGCGTCGTCGGCCCAACTGCCTTCCCACAGCTTGTAGACGACCGCCATGTAATCCTCAGCGATTGCGTAACGATCGTCGTGGGCGACCTGCTTGTCGCGTCCGGCCCCACGCGCCGCGCTATCGAGGTAGCCGGTCACGATGTTCCAGCCGACGCGACCGTCGGAAAGATGATCGAGCGTCGACATGCGCCGGGCGAAATTGTAGGGCGGCTCGTACGAGAGGTTCACGGTGACGCCGAAACCGAGATGGCGCGTCGCCGCCGCCATGGCGGGGACGAGCAGCAGCGGATCGTT
>Ga0181516_10001062_pt1 | contig 22066 bp, 20 predicted proteins | sample PEATcosm2014_Bin_25_FD_121104 | JGI IMG/M metagenome (GOLD analysis project Ga0181516, IMG submission 121104) | Peatland microbial communities from MTU Mesocosm Facility, Houghton, MI, USA - PEATcosm2014_Bin01_10_metaG | ecosystem: Environmental > Terrestrial > Soil > Wetlands > Peat | place... | reverse complement strand
TCACCGTCTTGCCCACATTGCCCAGCGCCTGATTGATCGCCAGCGCCAGCGCCGCGACCGACTCATCCTGATACAGCCCCGGCAACACCGCGCTCCTGCCCGCATTCGCCTTGAGGTCCTTCGCCAGCGCCGCCAAAAATTTCTGCTGCTCAGGATTCCAGCTATACGCTGGAGCACTCACGCCCGCCGCGCCCACCGCACTCGCCAGCGCCGCCGCAAACGCCGGCACCTCGCTCGCCCGCAGTCCAAGTCGATGCTCGGCTTTCATGCCCGTCGTGGTCGTCGAGCTCTCCACCGCATACAGCCGGTTCATTCCGCTCACCGGATCTTTTCTCCGCGCCGCATAATCCCCTACCAGCTTGTGAAATCCCGGATAGGCCGCGCCCGACAGAAAATCCGCGTCCAGCGAAACAACTACGTCCGCTCCGCTCAGGTCATACTGAACGTTGACGCCCTTCGCCAGCCACGTCCCTGCCAGTGCCGGGTCATACTGCACCAGCTTCGCCTTGGGATAGGCCTTCTGCGCTTCCGCCCACTGCCGCGCCAGCGTCGGCGACGTAATCGTCGCGCTCAAAAAATAAAGTCCCGTTCCATCCTTGCTCGCCGCCGCCTTCTGCTGCAGCGCCACCACAAACTCCGCCCACTCGCGATTCTCTCCGCGATACAACACCCGCTTCGACCGGTCGGGATCGTACAAATCCAGCAGCGAGCCCTGCGTATACACATCCGACGACCCGTGGTTATAGGCATGCTCCGGGTTCCCATCCACCTTGATAGGCCGGTACTCGTCGCTCTTCACCAGCACCGGCACCGCGCCCGTCGGCAGCGGATGCGCCGTCGCAAAATAATTCGGCTTGCCCAGCACCAGATCTTCCGGCGCCTTTACATAGGGATAGATGGGCTCATCCGGCTGCTTCGTGCATCCCGCCATCCCCGCCAGCGCCATCGACGCGCCCATCAACTTCAAAAATCCGCGCCGCGATACAGGATCGACCCACTCCTGCGCCGACCCGGGAAACTCGCGCTCCACCGCCTGCTGAAACGCCTCGGTGTTCGCCAGCTCGTCAATCGACCGCCACAGCTTTTTGCCCTTCACGCCCTTCAAATCCGCGCGCACCTGCGCCAGCGTCATCGGCGTTCCGGCGCGCATCTCCGCATGCACCGCCTCAACAGCCTTTTCCTTTGCGGTTCCCACCACAGCAGCTTCTGAAAGGCACGAAGTATCAGGGCACGACTTCAGTCGTGCCGAAACAGCCTCGGAATAATCGTGGGCTTTAGCCCGTGTGGGATGCTCGTCAGCCACTGGCTTCATCACCGTCTTCTTCGTGTCCTCATGATGCAAAGGCGCGCTCATCGGTGGCAGACCTCGCAGCTGGTCAGCTCCCGCGGAGTGCGAATCTTGTAGTGCTGCTCCAAAAAGTGCCCCAGTTCCATCTGGCTGGTGAATTTCTGGTAGCTCACCGCTGCCGGCAAATTCGTCGCGGCCACATCGGCCACCATTCCCTTCGCGCCCAACCCCGGCATCTCGAGCGAAGCCACCTGCGGCCCCGCGCCCGTCGGATCCTTCGTCACGCAGTTCACGCTCTGCGCCGTCGGCACGCCCGTCTTCACGTCGCTCACCGAACACCACACCGGCCTGTCTTCCGCCGGCGCTTCCCACGCCATGTTGTAGATCTGTCCCGTCGGCCGCAGATTCTTCGCCGGATTGCGATGGCAGTCCAGGCACCACTCCATCTGCAGCGTGTTCTGCTCATACATCAGCGGCATCATGTCCACGCGCCCATGGCAGGTCGCGCAACCCAGACCCTTGTTCACGTGAATCTCGTGGCTGAAATAAACAAAATCCGGCAGGTCGTGCACCTTGGTCCATGCCAGCGATTCGCCCGTCGCCCAGCTGTTGCGCACCGGCTCCAGCAGTTGCGCATTCGTCCAGATCTGCGCGTGACAGTTCATGCACGTCTTTGTGGGAGGAATTCCCGCGTAGCTCGATTTCTCCACCGTCACGTGACAGTACTGACATTGCAACCCCAGCCCCTGCACGTGATGTTTATGACTGAATGGAACCGGCTGCTCCGGCCGCTGCCCCTGCCGCGTGACCCACGGGGATCGCTGCAGCTGATCCAGCGTCACTCCCACCGCAATCACCAACAGCCCCGTCAGCACCAGGCTCGCCCGAGCCAAAGCATTGGAGCTGCGATCGAATATCTGCGCCATGAATGCTTTCCTGCGTGTTGTTTTAGTTCTCGTGTCGCAGCATGCGCGCTGTGCTGCCGGTCACATACGCTGCGGTTAATGTCTGTTTGAATGCAAAGGGAAGCTGTGCGTCGGATGACCCCGAAAATTCAATATAGCAGTCTGAACCGCTTTCGCAAGCGCTCCGCTCTCTCAAATCTTAAAAAATGTTTGCGAGACGAAACATTTGTATTCTGCTGAAAAGAATGTACATTGTGACGAAGCTCAAAGAAGAGAAAACACCAGCGCTCCCCTGAACACCCGCGTCTCAGAGAATGGGATTTTTCTCGCTCAAAATTATCACACCAACTTCAGCCCCGTCGCCCCGCTGACCTGACGCTTCTCACATTGAACCCAAGCTGAGCTGACTCCGCCAACTCCGCCAACTCCGCTAGCTCCGCTAACCCCGCTGCCCTGCTGACTCGCTGACCCGCTGACTCGCTGCCTAGCTGCCCTGCACCATCACCACAAACACGTCCAGCACAAACAGTCCGATCGCCACATCGTTGAACAGCACCGCCTGCTTCAGCTCCGGCCACAATTGATTCGCTGCCCAGAATAGAAACGCCACCGCCAGCAGCGCCGCCTTCACTACTTCCATCCGCGCCGGCCGCTCCACCGCCTGGTAGATCAGGTACGCCACCGCAATCATCGCCAGCGGAAACGCCGCCAGCACATCGTGCGCCCTCGCAGGAAACCAGCCCGGCTCCGCATCCCAGACAAACAGCACCGCCACGCTCGCCAGCGTCACCGCCCCAAGCGTCACCGGCAGCAACCGCCGCCCCCGACTCAATCCTGAGAACATGCCTTCATTCTCGCCCGCCCCGCGAAAAGAAACCGTAAGGGCGTTCAGCTTTGCCCCAGGCCGACGGCTCTGTCATCGCCGACGCGCGCGACAAGAACAGCGCGCTCTCCCGCCGCACGCCATCCCGCGCTCGCACACGTAGCCCAATCGCAAATCCAAACATTTTTTTTGAATTGTTTGCGGCTCAATCCCGCCGCCAGCATGACAGGTGTGCTGCGCCCCAGACCGCCCGCCCTAAACCGCCTGTTCGGCGTCTTCGCCGCTCTCGCCATCGGCCGTCAACACCGCATAGAGGTCGTAGCGACCCTGGCCCGCCGCCACTTCTGCCTTGTTTTTCTTTCGCTCCGCGATGTCCAGCAAAATCGCGACGAATACGATCAAACTCATCAACATCACAAACCCGACGAGGACCGAACCAACCCAATCATGCATCGCAACTGGCTCCTGAGTTCATCTCAAAACTTCCAACAAGCCCCACGCGGCTTTTCAATCTCACCCGCGTGCTTGCTCAACTTCGTGCTTGCTCTCCAAAGGCCGAGCGGCCTCGCGCGGCCTACCATCCTCGCCGCGGCCCATCGCAAACACTGCCGTCCTCTAGCTGTGATGCCGGGTTTGTGGTTCGAGGATGCCATCATTTAATGTTCGTAAAGGCATTCCGACCGGCTGCCCTCTGTGTCCTATTCGATTCACCATGCGCGGACCACCATCCGCCCGCCGGTCCTCACTCGAAAGCAGCGGTGATCCTCACGCGGCTCATCCCGCCCACGGTCTACCGCATGGGTACGGCTTATGAAATACGCGGGACTGCTGGTCATGCCAGCCGGATTCTTTCTTTCCATCGCTGCCATCCTTCTCTTTCCCGATCCCGCGCCGCGTGCCGCCTTCGTCCTCTGCGGCCTCGCCGTTGAAGCCATGGGTCTCGTCGTCGCCGTCCGCGGACACATGGAACGGCGCGGAGAAGATCGCTCATGACCCAGCCCGCCTTCACCGAATCGGTCTTCGTCCTCACCCTCGCTCTGCTGCTCATCGCTCCGCTCGCCATCGCCGGCTTGGCCCTCATCAACACCGGCCTTGGCCGTTCCCGCTCCGCCGCGCAGTCTCTGCTCGGCTCGCTCGCTCTGGTCTCCGTCGCCGTCCTCGTCTTCGCCCTCATCGGCGCCACCATCACCGACGGCTCCTCCGGCACCGGCCACATCTTTCACCTCTTCGGCAAGCCGTGGAACTGGGCTGGCACCGGTCCCATCTTCCTCGCGGACTTCGCGTCTCAACCCGCCCGCGCCCAGCTCGCCTTGCTCTTTCAATTCCTCGCCGTCGCTCTCGCCGTTCTCATTCCCTGGGGATCGGGCGCCGATCGCTGGCGTCTCGCCGCCGCCGCCGCATCCGCCGCCATCCTTTCCGCTCTCATCTTTCCTTTCGTCGCTCACTGGGCCTGGGGCAACGGCTGGCTCGCTCAACTCGGCCTCAACTTTTCCCTCGGCGCCGGCTTCCTCGATCCCGGCGGAGCAGCCTCCATCCATCTCCTCGGCGGCCTCAGCGCCCTCGCCGTCGTCTGGATCGCCGGACCCCGCCGCGGCAAATTCCCCAAAGAGGGTCTCTCCACCGCCATGCCCGGCCACAACGCCGTCTACGTCCTCTTCGGCTGCTTCGTCGCTCTCGTCGGTTGGCTCGCCTTCAACATGTCTGGAGCGCTTCTCTGGCTCAACGCCGCTCCTGCAGCCCTGCCCGTCGTCGCCATCAACACCCTGCTCTCCGCCGCCGCCGCGCTCGCCGCCACCTTCACCGTCACCCAGGTCCGCTTCGGCAAGCCCGACGCCAGCCTCTGCGCCAACGGATGGCTCGCCGGCCTCGTCACCTCCAGCGCCTGCGCCGCCATCGTCTCGCCCATTGCAGCAATCTTCACCGGCGCCATCGCCGGCATCGGCATCCCCCTCCTCGTCGAAGTCCTCGAGCTCGCCGTCTCCATCGACGACCCCTCCGGCGCCATCTCCGTTCACGCCGCCGGCGCTCTCTGGGGATTGGTTGCCGCAGGCCTCTTCGCCCCGCGCTCCGGCCAGCTCACCGCCCAGCTCATCGGCATCGCCACCTTGCTCGGGCTCTTCCTGCCCCTCATCTATCTGTTGTTCTTCGTGCTCGACCGCTTCGTGCCCTTCCGCGTCGATCCCGATGGCGAACGCATCGGCATGGACCTCCACGAACTCGGCGGCGGCGCCTACCCCGAATTCGTCGTCCACCGCGACGACTCCTACCGCTAAGCTTCTAGTGAGAGATCGCGCTGAGTTTCTGCCATGGAACTGTTCAAGGAATCCGCATTCTTCCTCGGCTGCCTCATCGTCGGCCTGGCCGGAGCATTTGGATATCTATTCTTTAGAAAGCGCTTCGACTTGATGTGGCATCAGGCATCCAAATTTAAAAAGTTGCCAATCGTCTGTGCAGCATTCGCGCTCGTAGTCGTGTTCCAGATAGCGCTCAACTTCTTCGACAAAGAGCCGACGCTTGGAATCAGAGCTGCCTTGGAAATTGCATCCATCGGACTCGTGTTCTTAGGCTGCTACATAGTCTTCTCTCGCGTCGTTGATCGTGTCTGGGCGAGATTCTCCCGAAAATAGCTCAAGCCGGCATTCAAAGTTTCGGAATTCGCTCACTAACTCCGCTAGCTCCGCTAACACGCGCGTGAGCGCGGCTAACTCCGCTACTCGCCCTCTATAATCGCCACATACCTCCATGGGAATGCTCACCCACCTCTTCTACCCCTGGGGCCTGCTCCTGCAGGCCGCGGCCATCCTTCATTTCATTCGCCGCCGCCCCGACACTTACTGGCTCTGGATCATCCTCTTCCTCGGCCCCATCGGCGCTCTCGTCTATCTCTTTGCCGAAGCAGTCCCCGACATCGGCCTCCTCAATCAATCCTTCAAAGGAATCTCCCGCGGCAAGCGCATCGACGCCCTCAACCTCGCCATCCGCGACAATCCCTCCGCCGGCAACTTTGAAGAACTCGGCGAGCTCCTCATGGAAAACGGCAAGCTCCAGGCCGCCCGCGAAGCCTTCGACAAGGCCATCGCCGCCCGCTCCAACACCCCCGACACGTTTTACCGCCGCGGCGTCTGCGCCATCCTGCTCGGCGATGCTCCCGCCGCTCTGCCCGATTTAGAACAGGTCGTCGCCCAGTCGCCCAACTACGACTTCAATCGCGCCCCTGCCCTGCTCGCCCAGGCCTACGCCCTCACCGGCCAAAAAGACAAAGCCGAAGCGCTCTTCCGCCAGGTGACCATTACTTCAACCCTGTCCGAGACCTATTTGAATTTTGCCGATTTGCTCGCCTCAGAGGGCCGCAACGCCGAAGCCCGCGAGTGGGCCCAGAAAGTTCTCGACAAGGAGCCCACCATGCCCGGCTACCTGCGCCGCCGCGAACGCCCCTGGTTCCGCCGCGCCCGCAAAACCCTCAAGCAACTCCCCGCCTGATCGCTAGCTCCGCTAACCCCGCTAGCTCCGCTGACTCCGCTATCTCCTGGCCAGCAGCAGCATCAGCGCAAACAGCACCACCGGCACCAGCGCCATCCCCGCATACAGCACCATCTTTTTATTGATCCCCCGCCGCCCGCCGCGCCCCGCCGGCCGCACTCCGCGGTCTTCCACGCCCACCTGCTCCTGGTGCTCGAGATCCCACATCATCTCGTGCGCCGTCGAGTAGCGGTGACGCGGATCGCGCTCCAGAGCCCGATACAAAATCTCCTCGAGCTCCGGTGAAATCTCCTCATTCAGCTCCCGCGGCGAGCGCGGCTCCATCAGCAACCGCTCATTCATCACCGCCAGCGGATTCGGACCCTCAAACGGCACCCGCCCCGTCAGCATCTCGTAGAGCATGATGCCCACCGCATAGATGTCGCTGCGCTGATCCCCGCGCTGCCCCTTCACCTGCTCCGGCGAAATATAGTCCGGCGTGCCCAGCGTCGCCGTCATGTTCACAAACGTCAGCCGCCGCGCGTCTTCCTTCATCGCGATCCCAAAATCGATCAGCTTGATCGAGTCGTCCTCGCCCACCATCACGTTTTCCGGCTTCAGGTCGCGATGCACAATCCCCCGCTTGTGCATGTAGTCCAGCGCATCGCAAATCCCCAGCGCGATCTTCACCGCCCGCTCCACCGGCAGCTTCTTTTCTTCGTTCAAAATCGTTCGCAGCAACCGCCCCTCGACCCACTCAATCACCATGTAGACGCGGCTTCGGTTCTCGCCGTCAAACGTCTTCACCACCCCAGGGTGATCCAGCAGTTGCCCGATCTCCTCTTCCCGTTTGAACCGCTCAAACAACACTGGGTCCGCTTCCATCTCCGCCAGCGGAACCTTCACCGCCACCTGCTTGCCGTCTTTCAAATCGGTCGCCTTGTAGAGCATCGACATCGCGCTCCGCGCCACCGCCGCGTCAATGCGGTAGTGGTCGAGCATCTCTCCCGGTTCCAGTTGACTCATGATGTCGGCCGCGATCCTCAACAGGGGTTCTCCTCTGATTCTTTCACGAGATTCTTGCACGCAACCTCATAAGAGATTTGTCAGGAATCTCGAAAGATTCCCTTGCGAACCTCCCGCCGCACCCCTTTCAACCTCGGTGACCTCGTCCTCCTGTCGCCCGCATTTCCCTCCAATCGCCCGCTCGTCCGCTCTATGATGAAATCTCGCGATGGTTCGCCTCTCAGGATTCCCGACAGTCTGTCTTCTCCTCGCCGCGTGGCTCGCGCCCGTCGCCGCCCACACCTCCGCTGCCGCGCCAGCTTCCGCGCGCCTCAAAAACTTTCAGGAGACCGGCTTCCTCAATCGCACCCTCGATCTGCACGGCATCGCCTATCGCTTTCAGGTCTACCTCCCCGAGGACTTCCGCCACGACGACCACAAGCAGTGGCCCATCATCCTCTTCCTCCACGGCCGCGGAGAGCGCGGTGCCGAGGGCATGTGGCAAACCCAGATCGGTCTCCCCGAAGCCATCCGCGACCACCCCGAACGCTGGCCCTTCATCGTCGTCATGCCCCAGTGTCCGCAGACCCGCTATTGGACCGATCCCGACGCCATGACCATCGCCATGTCCGCGCTCGAGCAGGAGACCGTCGAGTTCCACGCCGACACCGCGCGCACCTACCTCACCGGCTTATCGCTCGGCGGCTACGGCGCGTGGGAACTGGCCCGCACCTACCCCAAACGCTGGGCCGCCATCGCCATCGCTGCCAGCGGCATCTTCTGGAGCTACGCTCCCGATCGCTGGCACGAGGTCTCCACTCTGCCCGCCGAATATGCCCATGCCCTCGGCCGCACTCCCGTCTGGATCTTCCACGGCAGCCTCGATCCCGTCGTTCCCATTCGCGGAGACGATCTTCTCTTCGACGCCTTCAAAGCCTCTGGCGGACACATGCGCTACTGGATCTATCAGGGCCTCACCCACGACTGCTGGTTTCGCGCCTTCAATGAGCCCGAGGTGCCCCGCTGGCTGCTCGCCCATCGCCTCGACCCGCATGTTGAGCAGCAGTCCTTCGCCGAGCGCATCGTCGTTCCTCTCCACCCGCTCCCGCTCCACCTCACTCCCGCGCAGCTCGACAGCTTCACCGGCGACTACCTCGACGAACAAGGACAAATCGGCGTCACCCTCTTCCGCCAGGGCGACCAGCTCTTTCAGCGCAACATCCATGGCGAAGTCACCGAGCTCGCCGCCGAATCGCTCAACACCCTCTTCTATCCCAACGGCATCAGCCTCACCCGCATCCTCGTCGACCGCGACCAGCAGGGCCGCATCACCGGCCTCACCCTCCGCGACGATCGCCACGAAGAACACTGGGAACGCCGCCCCGCCCCACCACCCCACTAGCCCCTCCGGGGTCACCGTCTTCTGTCTTCTGTCCTCTGTCTTCCGTCGACTGTCTTCTGTCTTCTGTCGACTGTCCACTGCCTCTAAGGAACTCCGCCCCCCACTTCCCCGTATTACCCTCAGAAGCGTAGGAGGCAATCATGTTCTGCAGCGCGTGTGGTCACCCCTTGGTTCCCGGTCAGCCGTTCTGCGCGCAATGTGGCAGCCCCGTCGCGGTCACGGTTCCCGTCATCCCCAACCTCGACTTCCAGGTGCAGACCTACTCCAGCCGCATCCGCGCCCTCAGCATCGTCTGGTTTGTCTATGGAGGGCTCTCGCTCGCCCTCGGCGCCGCCGGCATGATCTTCGCCAACGCCTTCCTCAGCGGAAACTTTGGTCCCTGGGCGCACGGTCCCTGGTCCCATGGTCAGGGCGCTCCCAGCTACATGTTCCCCTGGCTCCTTCACTTCGCCTGGGGCATTCTCATCGTTCGCTCCGCCCTCGCCTTCCTCGCCGGCTGGGGCCTCATGGAGCGCTCGCAATGGGGTCGCGTCGTCGCCATCGTTGCCGCTTTCGTGTGCCTCCTTAAAATCCCCATCGGCACCGCCCTCGGCATCTGGACCCTCGTTACCCTCCTCGGCTATCGCAACTCCACGCTCTACGACCACCTCTAGCCCGGCCCGCGATTCATTCCTCGCGCAGCAGCACCATCGGGTCCACTGCCAGCGCTCGCTGCGCAGGAATCCACGTCGCCACCAGTCCCAGCAGCGCCATCGCTGCCACCACCCCGCCCAGCACCAGAGGATCGCGCGGCGTCGCCTGATACACGATGTACCCCAGCACCCGGCTCGCTAAAATTCCCAGCACCAGCCCGACCGCCGAACCAATCCCCAGCAGCTTCACCGCTTTGCCCAGCGCCGTCCGCAGCACTTCCCCACGTTGCGCCCCCAGCGCCATGCGAATTCCCAGCTCCTTCAGCCGCTTGCTCACCGAGTAAGCCGCCATCCCAAAAATTCCGGTAATCGACAGCATCCCGCCCATCATCCCCAGCACTCCCAGCGCCATCGTCGCCACTCGCGACGGAAAAAGCACGGTCTGCAACAGACTGTTCCAAGACTGAATATCGGACGTCAGTCCCGAATCGAGCTCCCGCACCTTGTTGCGCATCGCCGCCGCCAGTTGCTGCGGATCGCGCTTTGAACGCACCACGATGTATCCCGGACTCACCGGAGATTGCAGATAATTGAGAAAGATTGCCGGCTGCTGATCTTCCGTCAGCACCTGGTATTTTCCGTTCTCTACAACCCCCACAACTTCCACGCGCGTCCCATCCTGCAGCTTGTAACTCCTCCCGATCGCATTCACCACCGAACCAAATATCTTCTCTGCAAAATTCCGGTTCACTACCGCAACCACCGGCGCGTTCTTGTTGTCGCCCCACAGCAGGTCCCTGCCCGCCAGCAGGCTCGTACCCGCCGCCGCAAAGTATCCCGGTGAAATGTCGTACCGATACGGCAACGCTGCCGCATTCGCCGGCTTCAGATCGCTGGTTTCCACCTTGAATACACTCACCTTGGTGCCTGCGGTATAAACCAGCGGCGGATACCCGTTCACCATTCCCGCCGCCTCCACGCCGGGAATCGTCCCCAGCGCATCGATCAACCGTCTCTGCATCGCCGGCACTTGATCGCCGCTGTAGCCCGCCGTCGCCAGGTTCACGCCCGCCAGCATCGTGTTGCCCGGATCAAATCCAAAATCGCTGTGCAGCGACCGCATCAGCCCCCGCACCGCCACCAGCGATGAGGTCACCAGCACCGCGCAAATCGCGATCTGCACCACCAGCAGCACATCGCGCACCGTCACGCTGCGTCCCTGTCTCGCCGTCGATCCCGCCTTCACAATCTCATAAGGATTGGCCCGCAGCACCTGCCGCACCGGAACAATGCCGAATAGAAATGCGCTCAGCAGCGCCAGTCCCAGCGCGAACCAGTACAACTTCGCGTCCGGCGAAACCGGCAGATGAATCGGCGCCCCGGTTATCGGCTGCCACGTGCTCAATTTGCGCAACAACACCATGCTCCCAATCAATCCCGCCGCTCCCCCGCACAGCGAAACCAGCACCGCTTCAGTCATCAACTGCCGCAAAATCCGTTTCCGGGTCGCCCCCAGCGCCAGCCGCAACGCCATCTCGCGCCCGCGATCCGCCGCCCGCGCCGCAAACAGGCCGCCCAGGTTGGCGCACGCCGCCAGCAAAATCAATCCCGCCAGCAGCGACAACCCCGCCACAAATGCCCGCACTCCCGAGCTGAATGCGCTCAGCCCAACCCTCGAGATCTCCGTCTTCTGGTGAGCAACCTGCTTGGGATAGGTCTTCTCCAGGTACGCGCTCACGGCATCCACATCGGCCATCGCCTGCGCCGGCGTTACTCCCGGTTTCAAGTGTCCGAACGACTCAAAAACTCCACCTGTATTGCTGCGATCGTTCGGGTCTCCTCCCCCTCCCAGCTCCTGCTGGTTCACGATCGGCACCCAGTAATCGGGAGAAACAAACTGCAGCGTCCCCTGAAACCCCGGCTGCGCCACGCCGATAATCATGTAGGGATGCTTGTTCAAGAGCACCGTGCGCCCCACAACATTTCGATCGCTCTCAAATCTGCTGTGCCAATAGGCATAAGTCAGCACAATAAAGGCGGCGCTGTTCTGGCCCTGCTGATCCGAGGCGTGAAAGAACCGCCCAAGATATGGATGAACTCCCAGCGCGTCAAAGTAGTTCCCCGTCGCTGCAAATCCATTGGCAAGCTCTGCGTCCTTGCCCGTGTCCAGCGCCGCGCCCAGCGAAAAGTTGAACGCCGCCAGATCTTCAAAACTCCGGTTGCGGTCCCGCAGATCGACATAGTTCGGATACGATTGCCACGTCGGATTATTGCTATAGGGCACCCCGTAAAGACTCTCCGCATGCGGTACGTTCAGCGGTCGCAGTATCAGCCCATCCATCACTCCGAACACCACCGCGTTCGCACCGATCGCCAGCGCCAGGGTCACAATCGCCGCCACCGTAAATCCCGGCGACTTGCGCAGCACCCTCAGGCTGAACCGCACATCCTGCATCAGCGTCGACATGAAATTCCCGCCCAGCGCCTCGTGCATCTCCTCCTTATATTTCTCCCGCCCGCCCAGCTCGATCCGTGCCCGCCGCTCCGCCTCGGCCCGCGCCATCCCTCCACGCTCCAGATCATCGGCGCGAAGCGCAATATGCGATCGCAATTCCGCATCGATCTCTGCATCGGACTCCGCGCGCCGCAAAAACTTCGCCTTCAACCCGCCCAGATAGCCTGCAAGGTTCATACTTCCTCCGCCCGCGTCGCCAGCGCCGCGCTCATCGCCGCCGTCAGCCGGTTCCAGCTCTCCGTCTCTTCGCGAAACCGCTTCCGCCCCGCCGCCGTCAGCTCATAAAACTTGGCCTTGCGATTGTTCTCCGACGTTCCCCAGCTCGCCTTCATCAGCCCCTGCCGCACCAGCCTGAACAGAGCCGGATACAGCGCCCCCTGCTCGATCAGCAGCGCGCTGTCCGAGATCTGACCGATCCGCAGCAGAATCCCGTACCCGTGCAGCGGCCCCAGCGACACTGCCTTCAAAATCAGCAGATCCAAGGTGCCCGGTAACAGTTGTGCCTGGTCTCCCACGTCTCCCCCTAAGCTATTAAGGAGAGTAGCGCCGCTCTCCTAAGCTGTCAAGGAGAAAGATTCCCCTTCCCCCGCCGGCCGTCCTGCCCCAATTCCAACCCATCTAAAAATCTATGTAAAAAATATTTGACATCCACTTCGTTCAGGGATATGTTTATCCATGTCAAAGATTTTTTACATGGAGTGATCCGACATGGCCTTCAGCCTCTCCTACCGCGAGAAGTCTCTCTACGCCTCCCTGGCAATCGAACTCTGCGTCTACGGCCCCTACTTCTTCCTCCACGACCGCAACTCCATCGACAAAGTCGCCGCCATGATCGGCGCCATCATCGTGCTGCAGATTATCCTGCAGACGCTGATCGCCATCTTCTCCCGCAACCGCGTCACCGACGAACGCGACCGCCTCATCGAGCTGCGCGGCTATCGCGCCGGCTACTTCGCCCTCGCGTCTCTGATGGTCCTGGGACTCGGAATGTTGTGGTTTCATACCGCTGTCGGCAATATGCAAATCGACCCCCGCGTGATGGGTCTGCATTTCCTCAGCGTCTTCTTCGGCATGCTGGTCATCTCAGACATCGTCAAGACCGTCACCCAGATCGTGTCCTACCGGAGAGCCCTCTGATGCCCGCCATCCGCAACCAGATCCGGGAGCTGCGCGCCGCCCGCGACATGACCCAGCAGGAGCTCGCCGACCGCATCGGCCTCACTCGACAGACCGTCATCGCCATCGAGCAGGATAAGTATTCGCCCTCGCTCGAGACCGCCTTCAAGGTGGCCAATGTACTCGGCGTGTCCATCGAACAGTGCTTCCAATACGCCCCGCGCGGCAAACGTTAGCTTCATCTCCCCGCCTCCCAAGACCGGACCGCCCCCGCTTACGCCGTCCGGTCTTCGCTTGCTCGACCAACTCCCCCGGCATACGTCCCTCCAATCACAACCTCACCGCCTCCCCTCAAATCCCTACCCTTCGCTCCCGTCCTCCGCATACAATTCCGATTGTCTCCGCGCTCCAAAAATCAACGCCTTTCCAAATCGCCTTTCACACTCAGGAGAAACAACCCATGTTTCCGCGCCTCCGTCTTCTTCCTGCCCTGCTTGCTCTCATCCCTGTCCTTCCCGTTGCCGCTCTCGCCCAATCCGCCTGCGAAGCCCTCAAAGGCGTCAAGCTCGACCACGCTGCCGTCGTCTCCGCCGCCTGGCACGATGCCGATCAGCTCAAAGAACTGCCCAACGTCCCCGTCCCCCGCCATTGCGAAGTGACAGCCATCGCCCGCCCCACCTCCGATTCTGAAATCCGTTTCACTCTCTGGCTCCCTCCCGCCGAGTCGTGGAACGGAAAATATATGCAGAAAGGCAGTGGCGGATGGGCAGGCTCCATCTCGCCCACCAATCTGCTCGGCCCCCTCGCCCGCGGTTATGCCGTCTCCGCCACCGACGACGGCCACCAATCCACCGGCAGCGTGCCCGACGCAAGCTGGGCCATCGGCCATCCCGAAAAACTCATCGACTTCGGCTATCGAGCGCTTCACGAAACCGCCGTTCTCTCCAAAGTCCTCGTCGATTCCTTCTATGGAAAGCCCGCCGCCCACGCCTATTTCTCCGGTTGCTCCGACGGCGGCCGAGAAGCCCTCATGGAAGCCGAGCGCTACCCCGAGGACTTCGATGGCATCCTTGCCGGAGCCCCCGCCAACAACTGGACCCATCACTTCACTGGATTCGCATGGAACGAAGTCGCGCTCAACGCCTCACCCGAAAGCAAAATCGCCGTCGAACAACTCCCCGCAATCGAGAAGGCCGCGCTCAATGCCTGCGATGCGCTCGACGGCGTCAAAGACGGAGTCATCACCGATCCGCGCCAGTGCCACTTCGATCCTTCCGTGCTTCTCTGCCACGCCGCGCCCAGCGCAGACTGCCTTACCCAGCCTCAGATCGACGCGCTCAAGAAAATTTACGCCGGCCCCGTCGACCCTCGCACCGGCCAGCAGATCTACCCCGGCTACGAGCCCGGCACTGAAGCGGAAAAAGGCGCATGGTCGCTCTGGATCGTCGGCACGTCCGTCCAATCCTTCTTCGCCAACAGCTTCTTCGCCGACGCCGTCCACGAAGATGCCCACTGGGACTGGCACTCCTTCGACATCGATCGCGACCTTCGCCTCGCCGACCAGAAAACCGCGTCGATTCTCAATTCCAACAATCCCGACCTGCGCAGCTTCCGCGACCACGGCGGCAAGCTCATCCAATATCACGGATGGGGCGACGCTGCCATCGCTCCCCGCGACTCCATCGCCTTCTATGAAAAGGTCAAGGCATTCCTCGCGCGCTATCCTGACCGTCGCGCCAACAATCCCTCTGACATTCAGTCCTTCTACCGCCTCTACATGGTCCCCGGCATGCAGCACTGCGCCAGCGGACCAGGCGCCGTCAGCTTCGGCAACGATGGCCGCAACTTCCTCAACGCCACTCCTGACAACGACGTCCAGTTAGCTCTCGATCTCTGGGTCACCCAGGGCATCGCTCCCGATGCCATCATCGCCTCGGGCACCACCGCCGCCAACTCAGAAACCGGCGCTCCGGCCGTCCTCATCACGCGCCCTCTCTGCGTCTATCCCGCCGTAGCGCGCTACAAAGGCGCCGGCGACACCAACTCCGCCGAAAACTTCACCTGCGCTCAACCATCTCCATCCGCCCCGCAATAGCGGTGTCCCCCAGGGGGCCTTCCGTTAAGTAATTTGTTCGGAGGGATGTACCTCACGCCAAGGAAGACCTTAGAGGGCGGCGTACTTAAGCTGCGTGCCTGGCAACTTCGCAAGAATTCCTTTGAATGTTGTGAATGTTGAATTGGTCGGCAAACCAAAGGATCGTATGGGGTGCGTCTAACTTCTCTAAATTGCTCGGCATCTGCTCGCCGCATCCCGTGCAGCTTCCACTGATGGGGAACGATTTAGCGTTGTATACGATCTTAAGTTCGGGTACTTGTGACATAGAACAAGCCTACTCCTCAATGGCACCTCGTGGGTAATAAGTCGGTTGTAGCTCTGAATAATAGGTCAGTAGTAGGTTTGGGCAATAAGTCGGCAGTAGGTTCGGGTAATAAGTCGGTAGTAGGTCGGTTTGAATCCACAGAGCCACAAGCTTCGCTCAAATGCCTATGTTGCTTGTGAATAATGAATTGATCGGCAAACCAATCGATAGTTTTAGCCGGCCCTAGCGGCATATCATTCATCGGCAGTTGCACACCGCAGACTCGACACTTCCCTCTAACTGGGAATGAATACTTGTCGTAGACAATTTCAAGCTCTGACCTATAACCCATGGGAATAACCGCCCTTAGAGTGGGATGCGCTTGGGAACGCCGGGGAAGGCAGCTGCCCCATCCTTATTTCACCTGGGCTGGCGCACCGGTCACGGGCATGCACCAAGCGCCAGCTGCATTGTCCTCTGGCGGCAGGTTCTTTGCATTGAGGAGCTCGATTCAGCGCAACCTGGCCGAAATCCGCATCGCGATCCAGCTGCAGCGCAGATTCTCAGATCCAGACGCGACGATCAGGCGTATTTGAGTTCTACGGTAATAACGTGAAGGTCGGACTCGCCGACGTTTTCCAGCGTGTGCGCCGCCAGGGGCGGTCCCCAAAAGGCGCTTCCGGCAGCGGGTTTCGGCGAGAGGCTGCGGCTGTCCAGCAGCACCGCCCGGTCACTATCGCGGCGGATGAAGTCGCTCCAACTGAGCAGGTAATTCGTGCTCGGCCATTGGTGTCTGTGCAACGGGACCGTCTGGCCGGGACTGACAAACGTATCGAGCACGCGAACCGTCTCATTTTCGAAGAGAAGCCTGTGATTCTGCGGCGCGGCCGTCAGGGCGTCCAAGTCCTCTGCATGTTGCTGGAGATCGGGCATGGCGAATTGTAGCCGCAACGCCGAACCGCCGCCAATATCTCACCTTCTCCGCCAAGCGCCGCTTCGATTCTTCATACTGTCCCAACGCTATCCGGCAATCCAGGCGGGCCGGAGTCAATTCTTGAGGACAGGCCAAAGCGCCTATCGAGCCGTGAAACAGAGAGCTTCTCCGGCCCCGATCACATGGACACCTCTTGAAAATCACAGATGCCCCATCCTTCGCCTCCTCTCTGGCGAAGGGTGGGAAAGCACGAACCCCTCGCGCGAAACATTCCCGCCGCACCGCAGGTGCCCCAAAAATCCTGTCAATAGGCAAATCGCAAAATAATTTCTAACCCACTGATTCCATTACGAATTTTCCCTGATCGATTTTGCGTGTTAATTCACGCAAAAGTTCACAATTAAAACAGTAGCGAGAAATACGCGAAGCGCACGCCTGCCGATGTCTCAGAGCCACGCGAAGCGATTGCCTGGACGGCCAGTCCCCGCACCGCAGGTGCCAGGCTCGCCGCTTTTTTCTTTTTGCTGACCCGCTGACTCGCTGACTTGCTGACTTGCTGACTTGCCGACTCGCTGACTCGCTGACTTGCTGACTTGCCGACTTGCCGACTCGCTGACTCGCTGACTCGCCGTCTCACCTAACTCCTTTCCGCACAGGATTTTGCCCGTAACTCCTTTGCGGAGAGGATTTTGGCGCCACCATCAACCGCTAACCTCAACAAAACAGAGAACTTCCTTCCTGCATCCGGCAGGGGGGTATCCCAGGAGAATCCATCATGTACCTCGAATGCCGCCACATCCTGCCCAGCGGAGTCCGCTGCAAATCGCCCGCCCTCCGCGGCACGTCCTTCTGCTACCACCACGAGAGCCTGCGCCGCTTCACCGACGTCAACTCCGGCCCCGAAAAACAACCCCTCCAGTTGCCCTCCATCGAGGAGCCCCGCGGCATCCAGATCGCCCTCGCTCAGATCCTCGCTGCCCTCGCCTCCGGCCGCATCGATCCGCGCCGCGCCAGCCTCATGCTCTACGGCCTCCAGATCGCCACTCAGCTCGCCGCCCGCCTCAAAGATCCCGTCCCCCAGCACATCGTCCGTGACACCTGCCAGGAAAACCAAGGTGCCCCAATGGCCCCTGAACACTCCGCCTGCGAACCCCCCGAGGATTGCCCAACCTGTTCCCTCAAAGACACTTGCACCCGAGAAGTCCGCGTCCAGATGCGCCGCAGCGAGGCCCTCCGCGAAGCCATGAAGCAAAGACGCGCCGCCTCCGCCGCCGCCCGGTCGCAGACGCCTGACACCATCGCCATCGAGAGCCCCGCCCACGCCAAATCTTCGTGACGCGCCGCGCCTTCCAACCCTCGGTCCCTCGGCATTTTTTCTCCTTTGGACCCGCATTTCCCGCACCGTCGGGAGAGCCTTGCCCTGCCAACTCCTGTGATCCAGATCACACACTTGGCCGTCTTACCGGCCAAACCCTGTCTTACAATCGACCTATGAGCTTTCCTGAGATCCGCATGCGCCGTCTGCGCCGCACCGAGCCGCTCCGCGCCCTGGTCCGCGAAACCTCACTCGATCCCGGCGACCTGATCTATCCACTCTTCATCTGCCCCGGCGAAGCCGTCCGCAACCCCATAAGCTCAATGCCTGGCGTCTTTAACCTCTCCGTCGATCAGGCCGTTCGCGAAGCGGAAGAGGCTGCCGCGCTCGGCCTCGGCGGCCTGCTCCTCTTCGGTTTGCCCGACTCCAAAGATGAGCAAGGCACCGGCGCCTGGGCCGACGACGGCATCGTGCAGCGCGCTCTTCGCGCTATCAAACAGTCTTCCGCCGCCGCCAAACTCGTTCTCATCGCCGACGTCTGCCTCTGCGAATACACCAGCCACGGCCACTGCGGCGTGGTCGTCAAAACTCCAGCCGGCTTCGAGGTCGACAACGATCCATCCCTCCACCTCCTCGCCAAAACTGCCGCCAGCCTCGCCCGCGCCGGCGCCGACATCGTCGCCCCCAGCGACATGATGGACGGTCGCGTCGCCGCCATTCGCCAGGCCCTCGACCAGGGTGGACAACCCAACACGCCAATCCTCAGCTACGCTTCAAAATTCGCCTCCGCGTTCTACGGCCCCTTCCGCGAAGCAGCCGACTCCGCGCCTCAATTCGGCGACCGCAAAACCTACCAGATGGATGGCGCCAACCTCCGCGAAGCCCTCCGCGAAATCGACCTCGACATCGCCGAGGGCGCCGACATGATCCTGATGAAGCCCGCCATGCCCTACCTCGACGTCATCCGCGCCGCTCGCGACCGCGTCGACGTCCCCATCGGCGCCTATCAGGTCTCCGGCGAATACTCCATGCTCCAGGCCGCCTTTGAAAAAGGGTGGCTCGACCGCGACCGCGCCATTCTCGAGTCGCTGCTCGGCATTCGCCGCGCCGGCGCCGGCTTCATCGTCACTTACTTCGCCAAAGACGCCGCCCGGCTCCTCTGAGCGCGGCCTTCGGCGCCTGATCGTTTCGTGCAACGCAGCCTTGTACGATGGTGCAATGCTGTCTCACTTGCGCAAGCTGGGCCTGCCGCGATCGGTCTATTGGATCACCGCACTGGCATTTTTCCTGCGCGTCGTTGTCCGCCTTCATTCAGGAGCGGCAAGCTTCTGGGTCAACGGTTACAGCTTCTTTTTTGAGCTCGCGCAAAGCATCGCGTCCGGAAAAGGATTCGCCTTTGCCGACGGCGTTCCGACTGTTTTTCGCGTCCCGGTTTATCCGCTTTTTCTCGCGGGCCTCACCCTGGGCCGACAAGCTTTCTGGCCGATCGTGCTCGCCCAATCCGCCATCGGAGCGGCAACCGTTTTCTGCACCGCCGTTCTCGCGCGCCAGATGTTTGCCGAGTCGCAAAGCGCGCGCATTGCTCCACTCGCGGCCGCAGTTGTGGCCGTTTATCCCTACTACGTTGTGCACGACACAGCGCTGCAGGAAACCGGACTCTTCACGTTCCTCACGATCCTGTCCGTGATCGTCGCGCATCGCACCGCGCGAACAGGAACTCTTTCATCTGCCGCTCTGACCGGTTTTTTGCTCGGTCTCGATGTATTGACGCGCGTCACCATCGCGCCTTTCGCCGCACTCGTGCCTCTCTGGCTGCTTTGGAAAAGAAGAGGCAGCGCCGCAATCGTCTGTGCTTTGCTTACGTTTCTTGTCGTTTTTCCCTGGGCCTTGCGAACCTACAAACTAACCAGCGTTCCCACGCTCACCACGCAGACTGGCGCTGAGCTTTGGAATGGCAACAACAGCTTGTTTTTCGATCACTATCCTCAAGAGAGCAGCGATCGCAGCAAAGAGGAAGCGCTCGACGCGCTCTCGTTGCAAGATCAGGCGCAGTTGAATCGACTGCACGGCAACGAAGCGTCAGTGGACCGTTGGTTTCTCCACAAGGCTCTCGCTTACATGCGCCTGCATCCGTGGCTCACAGTCGCAAATGGTTTTCGCAAAATTGCCGCGGCGTTTTCCTGGGTGCTGAGCCCGCACCGCGGATTCGTCGAGAATCTGTTTTACGCATTGTCTTATGGCCCTGTGATGCTGTTAGGGCTTTGGGGAATGTTCCTGCGCAGATCCGTTTGGCGCAAAGAATTCCTGATCTACGCGCTCTTTGCGGAGTTTCTTCCGGTCACAGCGCTCTTCTGGGGCCACACCAGCCATCGAGTCTACCTCGATTGCTATTGGATCCTCTTCGGAGCTGGAGCTCTCATCACGACCATCGACCAATATGTCGACCAACACAATCGCGGGTTCTCCCACGACGCGGCACACAGCGCGTAATAGCCCGAATGTGCAATGACAAACTTCCTGAGCGCCAACCCGTTTAGCCGCTAACATTGACACATCTGTCCAGGCTGCTCCTATGACGACTCTGGAGATTCTCAGTTTCCTTTTCGTGACCGCCGCGGTCTTCGGCCTCATCAGCTCTCGCTGGCTCCGGCTGCCTGTCACCATCGGCACCATGCTGCTCACGGTGCTGGTGTCAGCGGGCCTCACACTCGCTGCCACAAAGGTTCCTGCCATTCATCTCTGGGCGGCAAGCCTAATGCGTCAGATCGACTTCCAGAGCCTGATCCTGCGCGGCATGTTGCCGCTCCTGCTGTTCGCGGCTGCATTCCTGCTCGACCTTGAATACCTGGCGCAGGAAAAGCTCACGGTCGCGCTGCTTTCGATTGTTGGCACCGCCGTTTGCTTTCTCCTGGTCGCAATGTTGATGTCCGCGCTCTCCGGCGGCCGCATCCCGTGGATCCAGTGCCTCATCTTTGGCGCGCTCATCTCGCCCACCGATCCAATTGCCGTGCTCGAAATGCTCCGCCGTGTCGGAATCCCCAAGCGAGTTGAGGCTCAGCTCGCGGGCGAGTCGCTCTTCAACGACGGCATCGCCGCGGTCCTGTTCATCACCATGCTCGACGTCGCGCAGGGCCGCGCTCCTACTGCCTGGCACATCGCCGGGCTCTTGATCGCCAAGGCTGGCGGCGGCATTCTCGTCGGCATTGTCGCCGCCTTTGCTGCGTCCCATTTGATGCGCAGAATCGACGCCTATCAGGTGGACATCCTCTTCACCGTGGCATTGGCGTTTGGCGGATACGTCTTGGCTGAAATGCTCCACGTCTCCGCGCCGCTTGAGGCAGTCGTTGCCGGCATCGCCCTCCGCCACTTCGATCGCCGGCTCCCCAAAGATCGCATCGCGCATGACAGCGTCGACGGCTTCTGGAGAGTGATCGATGAAGTCCAGAACTCGGTCCTCTTCGTCCTGCTGGGACTTGAAGCCATGGCGATCGCCTTCGATACAACCACCTTGCGCACCGGCTTCGCGGCGATCCTCGCTGTCAATGCTGTTCGCTTGGGCGCTGTCGCTGCGTTGCTACTGCTCCTCCGCCTTCTTCAGCCGCAGCATCGCAGTTCGACTTTCGTGCTCGTTTGGGGCGGCCTGCGCGGCGGCCTGTCGATCGCCCTCGCGCTCTCCGTCCCCGAGGCTCTCGGCCGCTCATGGATCGTCGGCGCCACCTATGTAGTCGTCGTCTTCTCCATCGTCATTCAGGGCGGCTCAATGGATTGGCTGATGCGCCGCAATCAGCCCAAGACCACGCCATAGGCTCTGAGAAATCCTGGCTCCAGCGACACCGCAGGCGCAGAGCACTGCGGCATCGCCGAAGCCCGCCCGCTCAACCCCGAATAAACTTGAGCAGGTCCTCATTCACCTTGTCTTTGAGCGTGGAGCAGAGCCCGTGCGGCGCCCCCGGATACACCTTCAGCGTTGCGTCCTTTACAAGCTTCACAGTCAGCAGCGCCGAATCGGCGATGGGCACGATCTGATCGTCGTCTCCGTGAATGATCAACGTGGGCACATCGATCTTCTTCAGGTCCTCTGTAAAGTCCGTTTCTGAGAAGGCCTTGATGCACTCGTAGGCCGCCGGGAATCCCGCGACCATCCCTTGCAGCCAGAACGAATCGCGCAACCCCTGCGACACCTTGGATCCTTCTCGGTTGGCGCCATAGAACGGAATCGACAGGTCCTTGAAAAACTGCGACCGGTCAGCATGTACGCCCGCGCGGATTCCGTCGAAAACATCGATCGGCAGCCCGCCCGGATTCGCGGCCG
>Ga0181516_10001061_pt1 | contig 22068 bp, 15 predicted proteins | sample PEATcosm2014_Bin_25_FD_121104 | JGI IMG/M metagenome (GOLD analysis project Ga0181516, IMG submission 121104) | Peatland microbial communities from MTU Mesocosm Facility, Houghton, MI, USA - PEATcosm2014_Bin01_10_metaG | ecosystem: Environmental > Terrestrial > Soil > Wetlands > Peat | place... | reverse complement strand
GATCTGGCTGTCTGGCATCGTGCCAAATCTGAACAACATTCAATTGCCTGCAAAGGCCAGCTACATCAGGCTGACAGCCAAATAGACCCCTTCAATTCACCCACACTTTTCCCGGAAGAGCCGAAATTGTAATCGGCGCAGCGCGGGCAAAGAAATCACCGTGGCTTGAAGAGCATACTCGAAGGTCACTCCACCGTTCTTGTCATCTATCGGTGTGACGATGTTGCCATGAACGATGTCAGAGGGGTTTCCCTCCTTCTTGCGTCCTACCTTTTCCAATTTCTTCGTGCCTGTTCCAGCATCCAAGCTCCACTCTCCGGTTTCTGCATTCACCGAGAAGATTGGGCCTGCGCCTTTCTCAATTTGGAGTGGATCAATCCGAAGCGCCGATTTCACCCCTCGCTCCACGCCAACAGCGAACACTTCGCTTACGATGGCTCGTTGGATCTTGGTGCCGAGAGAGCCTTTATTGCCCGCACCGCCTGTCGGGTTGAACCAAATTCCGAACAGTAATGCTGTTGGACCGACTTCAAACAAGCCGCTAGCATTTTGGACGCTTCCATTGATCCACTTTTTGGCTTCGCTTGTCTCCGGGTAGCGCTTTACTTCATCACTTGAGTCCTTAAGCATGCTATCCCGCAGGATCGCATCGGCCAAGCGATGGGGTGCCTCCAGACTCGAAATGCTTCCGATCTCGGCAAGATCTCCGGTGAACTGAACTTCGATACGTGGAACACGGATCAAGCCTTCACGGGATGCTTCCAGCAGAGCCAGTTCCATCCGGTTCGCTTGACTCTGGACGCTATCCAGATGGACACAGTCATAGGTCACACCCTCGATCCTGCGTTTCTCCTCTGCGTACTTGCCGCCCTCGTAGGTCGGGGGAAAGACCTTGTCTCCAGACCCACCGGCAGGTTGGAGGCGGGCGCGGTAGCGGAGGGCGGCGGCGGTCTTGACCGTTTCGGTCAGCTTCTCGAGATTCACGGGATGCTCCTATGGGTTTTTGGGATTTCAGGATTGCTGTGACCGATGGTCATGTCAAATTGGAAGGGCAAAACGCACGAGGAAGCAGATGCCCGTCTGCCAGTCCCTCCTGCGATGATTCGCGCCAGGACCGCATGCTCCAAGTCCTCGTCCGGGGCGAACTGCGAAATCGGAAGCCGCCTGGGGCAACCTCCATGTTTCCAGCTTCCACTCTCGTTCGTCTCTCCCACTGGCGCGGTCCTTCTCCCGGGCGGCGCCGGGAATCAGGTCTTGGGGCATTCAGTCGGTCGGTGCCCTTCAAACTGGATCAATTCGTCTTCCCTGGCAAACCTACCCCTCCGCACCCCTCCCCGCTACCCCAGTTCCCCAATAAGGGACACCCCACCTGCTCGTCCGTTCACGATCCGGAATCGCTTGCAGGAATCGGCCCGGTAGACCAGTTTCCTCGTGCATAGGAGTTTCCCATCCAAGGAGTGCATCCATGCCCGCACCGTTCATCGATCGCCTCCATCGCCTCGCGGCCCTGCACAACGCCATGGCCACGGCCCACGCCGACGGCCAGCGCGGAATCGCCACCATCGACCTTCTGAAGGAATTGGATTGCAAGCGCAAGGCCCTCTACGACCACGCCGAGGAACTGCGGGGATTGGGCGCTCCCCTGGACTACTCGGAATCCGAGCATCTCTGGTCGTACGCGCAGGCATGGAACTTCCCCGTGCCCATCGTCGAGACCCTGTCCGGTTCCGTCGGAATCCGTCTGTCGTTGGACTTCCTCCTGGATCCGGCATTGGAACGCGACCTGGAGGGACGCATCGCCATCGATCCCGCGCTCAAGCGCACCGCGGGTGCGACCCTCCCCCGCCTCACGGGGATCTTCTCTCCCAAGCTCCTGGGTCCGTTGGCTCGCGCCCTCAAGGAGCGTCGTTCCATCCGCTTCCAGTACCGCAAGCCATCGGAAAGGGATCCCTCGCCTCGCGAGGTGGATCCCCTGGAACTGTTCGAGTGGAACGGCATGCCCTACCTGCAGGCGCGCGATCCCCGAAGTCCGCAGCGCTCGTTCAAGCGCTACGCCCTGTCCCGGATGGATCGCCTGGAGGTCCTGGACCGCACCTTCCGGGTTCCGCCGCGAAAACAGATTCCGTCCTGCCTGGGAGCTTTCTGCGGCGAAGTGTTCGACGCGGTGGTGGTGGCCGGTCCCGACCATGCTCCCTACGTCCGGGAACGTCGCTGGCATCCATCCCAGAAAACCCGCGAACTCCCTCGCGGCGCCGTGGAGTTCAGGCTCCCCTTCGGCGATTTGGGCGAAGCCACCCGCTGGATCCTGGGCCAAGGACCGGGATTCGCGCCCGTCGCCCCGAAGGGCCTGGTGCAGGAATGGCGGCGTCAGATCCAGGCGCTGGTGGCGCGGTCCCTCCGGTAGATGCGGTTGTCCCCGAGCCTTACCCGAACGTCGGAATCGACCTCCACACCGAAATTTCCACTCCAAGCTCCGCGCAGACCGAAATCAAGGTGGCGGGGATGTCCAGGTCGCCGACGCCGTAGAACCGGACCTGGCTGATCCACTCCCCTGAACGGAGGTGGTTTCGGATTCTCTCCGGCAGGGAACCCAACAACAAGGCCGGGTCGGGAGTCTCCACAGCTCCAGGATCGGAACCGGAACGGGGAAGATGGACGCGGTGGCCGTGGCGCTCGGCCTCCTCCAGGAAATCCACGAGGGGATCCGGGTCGCTGGATGGCCACAAGACGAGGAAAGTGCGCATGCGGGGTCCTTTGGAAGGAACTGGAACCGGGGTTGGTCCAGATCAGGCAACCTATGATAGGCATTTTCGGGGAATTTTGGCAACCAAATGCGGCTCTTGTGGGAAGGGGACGGATTCTACCTGTCATCCCAGTGCGCGGAGCGGGAAACAGAGAAGATTTTCAAAAGCTGGTCGGCGACAAGCTGAGGGCTTTGCGGAGAAACGCCGGTCTGTCCCAGCGCGAATTGGCGAGACGCCTGGAGTTGTCCCACCAGCAGATCCAGAAGTACGAGAGGGGCGACAACGCCCTCCCCTTGGAGCGCATCCGCCCCTACGCGGCGGCGCTGGGGGTATCGCCTTCGTCGCTCGCCTTCCCAGAAGACAACTGGATGGCGGCGGAATACATGCCCTGCCTGCCAGCGGACCGCGTGGAGCTGCTCAGCTTGTTCGACGCCCTGCCCGACCGCGCATCCCGCGACCACCTGCTGGACTTCCTGCGCTCCCTGGCGAACCCGAAAGGTCCGTAGGACCTCCGTCCGCCACCTCCTCCAGCAGCATGCGCACGAACGCGTCCGCTGGTCCTGCGACAAAATCCGTCTTGTGGGTCGCGAGGGCCACTTCGCGCACGCTGGCTTCCGCGATGGGCCGGTACTCCAGCCCGTCGCCCTGGACGCAGGCGTAGTCCGGCAGGACCCCAACTCCCAGCCCCACCCGCACCAGTTCCTTCTGGACCGACACGTTCCCCACCTCCACGATCCGACCGGGAAAAAGCCCTTTGCGACGGAATCCGTCTTCGATGAGCTGGCGCGAACGCGTGCGCTTCCCCAGGAGCACCAGGGTGGAACCCGCGAGGTCCTGGGGGGCCACGGCCCCTTCCGACTCCGGGGCGGCACCCCGGGCGAATGCCGCCACATGCCGGTAGCGCAGGACCACCCGGTGGGTGAGCGATGGATGCTGGAGCGGCAGCAGCACGAACCCGACGTCGGAGAGGCCGTGGGCCACGCGGTCGGCGATCTGGGGGGAAACGGACAGGTCCAGCTCCAGTCCCACCCTGGGGAAACGAGCCGCGAAGCTCCCGAGATGCGGAGCCAGCCAGTAGCGCGCCACGGTGTCGCTGCAGGCGATGCGCAGCGTACCTGACATCTCCCCGCCCGCGCCGGCGGCTTCGCGCAGGGCTTGGGCGTCGCGGATCAGGCGGCGCGCACGCTCCAGCACTTCGCGGCCCGCCACCGTCGGCTTCACCCCCTTGGAGGAACGGTCCAGGAGCGGTGTGCCCAACTCCCCCTCCAGAGTCGCGATCTGGCGCGTCACCGCAGGCTGGGAGCGGAACAGGCGCTGTGCCGCGCGGCTGACGGAGCCGTCCTCGCAGGCGGCCACGAAGGCGGAAAGGGCTTCCAGGTCCAGCATGGAGGGGAAAGCTAACAGGCCGTAGGGATCGGGCATGCCCGATCCCTACGGCGAACGACTGGTTACTGCTGCGAGTCCTGCGCCGCGCGGAAGATGTCTCCCAGCGTGGTCCGGTTCTCGTCCGGGCGGCTGCCCGAGACGTAGGCGCGCCAATCGCCGGCGGTGTCGATGGCCGACAGGGTCAGCTTGCGGCTGTCCACGTCGTGCTCGACCACGGTGACCTTGAGGGTCTGACCCACGCGGAACGCTTCGGAAGGCACGCGGATGGGCTCCTCGGTGAGCTTGGACAGGGGAACGAATCCTTCGATGCCTTCCTCCAGCTCCAGCACCACGCCGCGATCCAAAAGCCGCACGATGGGCGCTTCCAACTGCTGCCCGAGCGGGTACTTGTTGGGGACCACCTTCCATGGATCCTCGCCCATGGCCTTCAGCGACAGGCTGATGCGGCGCTTTTCCTTGTCCACGGAGAGAACCATGCAGGTCACCGTGTCGCCCTTGGCCAAGACCTCGGACGGGTGGTTGACCTTCTTGGTCCAGCTCATGTCGGAGACGTGGATGAGGCCGTCGATGCCTTCCTTGATCTCCACGAAGGCTCCGAACGGAGCCAGGTTGCGGACGGATCCGGTGATCACCGTGTTGACGGGGAGATCGGCCTCGATGGTGCTCCACGGGTCCGGCTCGATCTGCTTGATGCCCAGGCTGATCTTCTCGTTCTCGGTGTCGATGCGCAGCACCACGGCGTCGACAGTGTCTCCCACCTTGACCACCTGCGAGGGGTGCTTGACGTGCTGGGTCCAGCTCATCTCGGAGATGTGGATGAGGCCTTCCACGCCCTGTTCCAGTTCCATGAAGGCACCGTAGTCGGTGATGGAGACCACGCGGCCCTTGACCCGCGTGCCTTCCGGGTACCTGGTGGCGACGGTCTTCCAGGGATGCTCCTGCAGCTGCTTGAGGCCCAGGGAGATGCGCTCCTTGCGGTCGTTGAAGTCCAGGACCTTGACCGTGAGCTTCTGCCCGATGTGGACGAGTTCCGAGGGATGCGCGATGCGGCCCCAGGTCATGTCGGTGATGTGCAGCAGGCCGTCCACGCCGCCCAGGTCGATGAACGCGCCGAAGTCGGTGATGTTCTTGACCACGCCCTCGCGGACCTGTCCGCGCTCCAGGGTGTCGATGATCTGGTCGCGGAGACGCGAGCGCTCCTCCTCCAGCACGATGCGGCGGGACACCACGATGTTGCGGCGGCTCTTGTGCACCTTGATGACGCGGAAGCCCATGGCCTGGCCGATGAGTGCGTCCATGTCGGGGATCTGGCGAAGGTCGATCTGCGATCCGGGAAGGAATGCCTCGATGCCGAACAGGTCCACCACGATGCCGCCCTTGATGCGGCGCAGGAGCGTTCCGTCCACGACTTCGCCGGTTTCGAAGGCGTCGCGGATGCGCTCCCAGACCTTCATGAAGTCGGCGCGCTGCTTGGACAGCACGATGGCGCCGTCGTCGCCCTCGATCTGCTCGATGTAGACGTCCACATGGGCGCCCACGACCAGTTCTTCCGGGTTCTTGAATTCGTGGCGGGGGATCACGCCTTCGGACTTGAAGGAGATGTCCACGATCACGTTGGTGTCGTCGAACTGCAGGATGGTGCCCGCGACGATCTTGCCTTCCTCGACGCCTTCCAGGGTGGCGGAGTATGCGGTCAGGAGGGCTTCGTTCTCCTCCTCGGTCAGGTGCGAGATCTTGCCTTCGATCTCGAGCAGATCTTCTTCGGTCCCGTAGAGCAACTGGGCCATTGCGTGTTCCTTCGTTGTGTCCCGCACATTCGTTCCCCGCCCGAAAAGCGAAGCCCGATGGATCCTCGTTTGCCCGGAATTGGGCGGTGAGGGTGCGAAGGAGCGCAAAGGTAGAACCCGGCAGGTCAATTTGCAACGGGCTCACCATCCCCCGGCCATCTCCATTTCGCCCTACTACATTGCTGCGACCATGCGTCTCGCGACCATCCTCCTCGCCCCGCTCGCCTTCGTCGCGGGCATTTCCAACGCAGCGGGCCCCGCCGCCATGCCGGCGCCGTACGACGACGCACGGCGATCCAGCACGATGCAGGTCAGCGAGGCCGACACCTCGCTCCACGGCGGCCAGGAAATGGAGCCCACGGAGTTCGTGGACCAGGACATCCGCGACGTCCTGCGCGCCATCGCCAAGGCCTACAACCTCAACATCTTCCCCTACCCCGAGGTGAAGGGGAAGGTCACCGTGTCGCTGAACCGCATGCCGGTGCTGGACGCGCTGCGGAACATCGTGGAACCGTTGGGCTACGAATTGGCCTGGGACGGAGAGGCGTACCAGGTCCGCCTCCCGCAGCCGCGGATCCAGGGCACCATCGAAATGGGCCGCGACGCCATCACCATGACGGTGAAGAACCAGGACATCCACCAGTTCGCGGACGAATACGGGCGTCGCACCGGCCTGAACATCCTCGTGGACCACAATGCCAAGGGTCAGGTCTCCGGGACTCTGCGGAACGTGGACCCCATCGACGGGCTCAAGGCGATCCTCCTGGCTTCGGGCTTCGATCTGCGTTCGGAAGGGGAGGCGTGGATCGTATCGTCCACCGACAACCAGCAGCAGGGCCCGATGGGATTCCAACCCCGTTCCGGACGCGTGGACCTTTCGGTGCGCAAAGGCATGGTGACCGCCAACCTCAGGCAGGCGTCGCTTTCGGACGTGATCCAGCAGCTTTCCGACCAGGGAGGCTACAACACCATCACCTGGGGGCAGTTGGGCGGCACCGTGGACGCCAACCTGAAGGACGTGCCGTTGCGCCAGGCGTTGGAACTCGTCCTGCAGGGGACGCCGTTCACCTTCGCCATCCAGGATTCCGTCCTCGTGATCGGGGACCGCAATCCCGCTTCGGCCTCGGGAGAGGCGCTGGCCAACACCGAGATCTACTACCTGCGACATCTCCGGGCCGACAAGGTCCTGCCGCTGCTGCCCAAGAACCAGTCGACGGTTCAGGCGGTGCCGGAACTGAACGCCCTGGTGCTCACCGGCACCAGCGAGGCGAACGACAAGGTCAAGGCCTTCATCGGGACCCTGGACCAGGAAGTGCCGCAGGTGGTGGTCGAGGCCATCATCGTGGAGTACACGCGCAACAAGAACAGCGAATTCGGCATCCGGACCTATTCGGGGACATCCACCCCGGGAACGGCGGTCAGCGGTCCGGCCCTGGTGGCCAACACGGTGGTTCCGGGATCGGCTTCGCGCCTCGCCCGGCTGGGACCGTTCGACCTCGCCACCGTGACGGTGCTTCCCCAGGACTTCGGCCTGCAGCTCAACGCCCTCGAAAGCGCCGACCTGGCCAGGGTGCTGGCGCGTCCGCGGCTCACCACCCTCAACGGGCAGCCCGCCACCATCAACATCGGGAATTCCGACTACTTCCAGGTGAGCACGACCAGCTCCCTGGGAGTGGTGTCCACGGACTACCGCGCCTTCAACTCCGGCATCACCCTGACCATCACGCCATACCTGACAAAATCCGGTTACATCACCGCCGAGATCAAGCCCGAGGTGCGCACGCCTTCGTCCACCGCGAGCGGCGACCCGAACAAGCCGCCCTCCACCTCCACCAGGAGCCTCTCCACCAACGTCAGGCTCCGTGACGGGCAGACCCTGGTGCTTGGAGGACTCATCCAGACGGTGGACCTGGTGTCCGACCAGGGGCTCCCCATACTTTCGGCCATTCCGCTGATCGGGAAGCTCTTCTCCTACCGCACCCGCAACAAGCAGACGACGGAACTCGCCATCTACATCACCCCCCACGTGATGGGAGAGGCCGACACCGGCGCGGATGTGCGGAAGGCGATGCGGATCATGGAAGACCGGATCGACGGCCCGACGGTGGATCTGCCCTTCCACAGGGACGATCCCCTGGCTCCGGTGCCGGAGGGCGTCCCCCATTCCATCGCCGCATCCCAGAACGACATCGATACCGCCGCCGCTCGGGCCATTTCCAAGTCGCGGGTGATCCAATTGCGTCCGGAAACCAGACTGAATCCTCCGGTTTCCAACATCGACGAGCCTCCAGCAACGGCCTTCCCGGTCCAGACACCGGCGATACAGGCCCCGTCCCAGGTTACGGCCCCACCCCAGCGGGATTCGGCTGTGGTCGTCCCGGGGGCCACCCCGAAAATGGAGGCGCAACCGCCGAACTTGGAGACACCTCCCGAAGCGACTCCGGGCAAGCCCGCCCGGTAGGGGGCGCAACGGATTGCGCAAAGCGCCATCCCGCTGTAAGTTGACCAGCTAGCGCCCTTCCAGCCCAAAGCAGGCTCCACCTCATGTACCAAGAACCCGAGACAAAAACCTGCATCGCTTTCGTGGACGCCCAAAGTCTGTTCCACGCCGCCCGCCAGGCGTTCGGCTCCTACTACCCGGACTACGATCCCGTCCTCCTGGCGCAGAAGGTGTCGGCCCAGATGGGGTGGGCCCTCCAGCAGGTGCGCGTGTACACCTCCGTGCCTTCGATCGAGGAAAACGAATACTGGCACCGCTTCTGGATGAACAAGCTGCGCGCCCTGGAACACCAGGGGGCGCTGACCTGGTGGCGCACCTGGCGCACCCGCAAGCGGCCCGTCCGGCAATCCGATGGACGCACCTTGATGATGCCGGTCAGCATCGAGAAGGGCGTGGACATGCGCATCGCCCTGGACATCGTGCAGAGGGCCCACGCCAAGTCCTTCGACGTGGCCATGGTCTTTTCGCAGGACCAGGACTTCGCCGAGGTGGCCGACGAGATCCGCGCGGTGGCCCGGGAGCAGGAGAGGTGGATCAAGATCGCCTCGGCCTACCCCTACTCCACAGCCAGCCGGACCTTCCGCGGGATCGACCGCACCGACTGGATCCAGGTGGATCGCGAGATGTACGACGCCTGCCTGGACCCCCGCGACTTCCGACCCCGCCGCAGGATCGGCCTGGAGGACGGCCACGAGAGCGACGAGCCGATGTCGGTTCCCCCCGAACCCGGCAACGCGGAGGAAAGTTCCATTTCCCAGATCTCCGCACACGCCTCCGCGGAATAGGGCCACACTCTTTTCGTTCCACCTCACCCCTCCCTCGCCCAGGGCGAGGGGGAGGGGTGAGGTGGGTCGAGTAGACCCTCGGAGCCCCCCTTTCAAGTCTGGCCCGGCACCGGGTCCGGGATCTAGGTTTCCAACCCTTCCATGTCCTTCGTCCATCTCCACGTACGCTCCGAGTACTCCATGCTCGAGGGAGCCTGCCGCCTGTTGGACATTCGCAAGGCCGACAAGGAGACGAAGGCCAGGATCGGCCCGGCCAAGTCCCTGTCCGCGAAGGCCGCGGAGCTCGGCATGCCCGCCGTGGCGCTCACCGACTGCGGGCACATGTTCGGGGCCATCGAGTTCCAGGCCGCCTGCGCCGAGGCCCACGTCCAGCCCGTCCACGGAGCCGAACTCTGGATGGCCCAGGGCGACCGCTCCAGCGCCGCGCCGGGCCAACGGTCCTTCGTGCTCGTGGCCCTGGTGGAGAGCATCGATCCGGGATATCGGAACCTGTCCAAACTGATCTCCCGCGCCCACATCGAGGGCTACCACGGTCGGCCTCGCATCGACCGGGAACTGCTCCAGGCGCACAACGGGGGCCTGATCCTGCTGTCGGGAGGGCCGGAGGGGGAGATCGACCATCTCCTGCGGGAAGGAAAGGACCGCCGGGCCCAGGAGTTGGGGGCCTGGTACCGCGACCTGCTGGGCGCGGACCGCTTCTTCCTGGAGCTGCAGGACCACGGACTGCCCGAGGAATCCGAAGTCAGGCGGAAATTGTCCGAAATGGCCGTCGTCCTGGGGCTGCGCACCGTGGCGACGAATTCCGTCCTATGCCTGGAACGCGAACAGCACGAGGCCCTGGAGGTGCTGGGTTGCATCCGAACGGCCACCCGCCTGGCCGACGCCGACCACCCGAAGCTCGCCGCGCGCGAATTCCACTTCAAGACGTCGGAGGAGATGCGGGAGATCTTCCGCGACGACCCCGCCTCCTGCGACGCGACGTTGGAGATCGGTCGGCGGTGCACGGCCACGATCCCCACCGGAGCCTACTTCTACCCGACCTTCCCGCTGCCCCCGGGATTCCCCGACGACGACGGATACCTGGCCCACATCAGCCGCGAAGGACTGCGCCGGAGGTGGGCGGACCCCTCGCGGGAGGCGCTGGACCGGCTCGAATACGAGCTCGCGATGATGAAGGACATGAAGGTGGCGGGCTACATGCTCATCGTGGCCGACTTCATGCAAAAGGCCCGAGAAATGGGGATTCCCGTGGGTCCGGGACGCGGATCCGCGGTGGGGTCCCTGGTGGCCTACAGCACAGGCATCACCGACGTGGACCCCCTCAAGTACTCGTTGCTGTTCGAGCGGTTCCTGAATCCCGAGCGCATCTCGATGCCCGACATCGATTCGGACTTCTCCGACCTGGACCGCGAACGGATCATCGAATACGTGAAGGAGAAGTACGGCCGGGAGTGCGTCGCCCAGATCATCACCTACGGAAGGCTCAAGTCCAAGGCCGCCCTCAAGGACACCGCGCGCACCCTGGGCATCGACCACAACGAAGTGAACCGCCTCACCAAGCTCTTCCCGCCGCCGGTGGCCGGCAAGGAACCCACGCTGGACGAGGCCATCGAGCTGAGCCCCCCGCTGCGCGACGCCGTGGAAGCGGACCCCCGCTTCCAGCAGGCCTGGGAGCTCGCCAAGCAGATCGAGGGGTACGTGCGCAACGCCGGCATGCACGCCGCCGCCGTGATCATCGCGCCGCGCGAGGTGGACCACTTCGCGCCCCTGTACTGCCCGGAAGGCCAGCCCGACCAGGTCGTGGTGCAGTTCGCCAAGGACTACGCGGAAAGCATCGGCCTGTTGAAGATGGATTTCCTGGGGCTGCGGAACCTGTCCGTGATCCAGGAAGCCTGCCGCACCATCCGACGCGACCACGGCGTCGTGGTCGACCCGGAAAAGCTGGAGGACGGAGACCCCAGGACCTACGAGATGCTGGGCCGCGGCGACACCATCGGCGTCTTCCAGTTCGAGTCCGGTGGCATGCAGAACTACCTGCGCCAGCTGCAGCCGGAGTCGCTGGAGGACCTGATCGCCATGAACGCCCTCTACCGCCCGGGACCCATGGATCAGATTCCGGTCTACATCCGGCGAAAGCAGGGACGGGAGGCGGTGGACTGCTACCACCCCGACCTGGAAGCCACATTGGGCACCACCTACGGCGTGATGGTCTACCAGGAGCAGGTGATGGCCATCGCGCAGATCCTGGCGGGCTACAGCCTGGGCGGAGCGGACCTCCTGCGGCGCATCATGGCCAAGAAGGACCTGGAAAAGCTCAAGAAGGAAGAGGGGAAGTGGATCCAGGGCTCCCTGGCCCGCGGCTACACCCGGGAGCTCGCCGTGAAGCTCTGGGAACTCCTCATCCCCTTCGCCGCCTACGCGTTCAACAAGAGCCACGCCGCCGCCTACGCCGTGGTCGCCTACCAGACCGCATGGCTCAAGGCCAACTACGCGGCGGAATTCCTGGCAGCCAACTGCAACTCGGAGCTGGACAACACCGACCGCCTGGTGGTGCTGGTGCACGAGTGCAAGCGGCTGGGCATTCCGGTGCAACCGCCTTCGGTGCAGCGGTCCGAACCCAAGTTCGACGTGCAGGACGGACGGGTGGTCTGCGGCCTCGCGGGCGTGAAGAACGTGGGGAAGTCGGTGGCCGAGGCCATCGTGGTGGACCGGCGGGCGAACGGGCCCTACAAGGACCTCTTCGACCTGTGCAAGCGGCTGGGGCCGCAGAACATCAACCGCCGCAGCCTGGAGTCCCTGGCCATGGCAGGGGCCTTCGACGAGCTTCCCGGCACGCGCGCCCAGCAGTTCCACGGCATCTCCGAGGCCCTGGCCTGGGCGAGCTGCTCCGGCGACCGCGACCAGGTGAGCCTCTTCGACATGGGCGATGCGGGCCTGGTGACGGCTCCGCCGCGGCTTCCCGACGTGGACCCCTGGCCCTTCGACGAGGTCCTGGACAAGGAGCGCGAAGTCCTGGGGATGTACCTGTCCAGCCACCCCCTGGACCCGTTCCGGGACGACCTTGACGGTTTCTGTACGCCGCTGGCCCAGGTGGCCGAGATGCCGGTCGACAAGGTCCTGCGGGTGGGCGGCCTGGTGCGTTCGCGCCGCACGCGGCTCAACAAGGACGGCCGCGAATTCGCGTTCCTGGAACTGGAGGACTTTTCGGCGGTGGTGGAGGTGGCCTTCTGGCCCAACGCCTGGAACTCCGACGACCCGGACGAAGGCGAGAAGGTCCGCGATCTGGCCCAGGAAGGCTCGCGCATCGTGCTGCTGGCCCGCGTCCGTGAGGCCCGGGAGCGCTCCGACGATTCCTCCGACGAATCGACCTCCGTCAAGGCCCTGGAGGGCGTCAAGGTGATCCCCCTCTCCAAGGCGCGCGCCAGGATCGCCGACACCCTGCACCTGCACGTGGACACGAGAACCATGCCGGATTCCGTCCTGGGGCGCATCCAGGGGGCGTTTTCGGCCCATCCCGGCCACTGTCGCGTCCTGTTCCACGTCCGCACCTCCCAGGGCGCCTGGGTCCTGGAGTCCCGTTCGGCCAGGACCTTGCCCGACGCCGACCTCGTGAAGGAACTGCGGGACCTGCTCGGAGAGAAGAACGTGTCCTTCGGAACGCGACAGGAACTGCCCAAGATGGAACCGGAACGCCGCTATCCGCCGCGCAGGACGTGAAGGAGGGGAGCATGGCGTTCGCGGGGAAGTGGAAAGCATCGATGTTCGCCTTCGCGGCCCTCGCCCGCGTCGCCGGCGCCGCCGATTCGACCTTCGCGGGCAGCTACGCACTGGATCGCGCCAGGAGTTCGAACATGGCGGCGGCGATCGACTCGTGCGTTTCCCACTTGGGCGTCTTCAAGCGGGTGATCGCGCGCGATCTGCTGGAAAAGGACAACGTCCCGTCGGAGCGCCTTTCCATCCTCGCCAAGGAAGACGGCCTCGAGATTTCCCAAGGCACGGATCCTCCGGCGACATGTCGGAAGGACGGGAAGGAATCGAGCTGGACGGACCGCGGCGGAACGGCCTATCGGCTCTCCTGCGAGAGGGAGGACGGCCTTTTGACGCTTGTCATCGAGGGCAAGCACGGAAAAAGCAGGGAAGAGTACCGGTGGGCCGACCACGAAGCCGAAATTCGGCTCGCAGTCACAGTCAGCTCGCCCCACCTGCCGGTGCCCTTGACCTACCTGCTGGACTATCGACGCCGGTGAGGATTCCCGACCTTCATCCGCGGATGCCCTTCCACCTGGACACGATCTGGTAGAAGCGTTCCATTTTCTGTCCCTGGGCGCGCATGGTCCACTTGGAGGCGTGCGCCCTGGCCTCGACACGCTTCTGCTCCCGCAGGTCGGGATCGTCCAGGAGCGAGGCCACGGCCGCGGTGAATTCGTCCATGTCGTCGTCGACCATGAACCCGCCGTTGCTTCCGCCCATCACTTCCCGGGTTCCCATCTTGCCGATGGCCACCACGGGAAGTCCGCATTGCATGGCTTCCAGGACCACCAGGCCCTGGCTCTCCACCTTGGAAGCGAAGACGAAGGCCTCCGCGAGACCGTAGTACGCCTTCAACCGGTCGTGGGGAATGAACCCAACCATCACCACGTTGCGCTCCATGCCCATGGAAACCACCTTGTCTTCTATCTCGCGGCGGGCCGGTCCTTCTCCCACCACCACGAGCTTCAGGTCGGGGTGCTGGGGAAGCAGGCGCGCGAGGACTTCGAACAGGAAGGGGATGTCCTTTTCGGTTCCCAGGCGTCCGACGTAGAGGAGGACCCGGCTGCCCTCGAGCTCCGGATGCGCGTCCAGAACCGACTTCTGCATCGGTTCCAGTTCGTCGGGCTGGAAGATGAAATGGTCGTCGCGGATTCCGGTGGGGATGACCCGCACCGGCTTGCGGATCCAATAGGAGCTGATCAGAGCGTCCATCAGGGCGGTCGGGACCACGATCGCGTCGGCCTTCCGGAAGGCGAGGAACATCTTCCAGTGGCAGAGCTGCTGGGCGATGCCGTAGGGAATCATCGGCAGGTAGATGTGGATCAGGTCGGCCCAGTTGGTGTGGGCGCTTATGACCAGCGGAACATTGTGCTTCCGTGCCCAGGACGATGCCATGGAAGCCAGGGCGAATTCCGTCTGGACATGGACGATGTCCGGAGAAAGGCTGTCCAGGAGCCTCCGCACGGACTTCCTTTCCGAGCGGCGGACCAGGCGATTTTCGTCGTTGAAGAGAACCTTCTTGGACCTGAACCGATGAATGCCGTCATGGGAGCCCGCTTCGTCCGTTCCTTCCTCCCCGTATCCGGGCGCCAGGATGTGGACCTCGTGTCCCATCGCCTCCATTTCCGAACGGAAGGAATCGATGGAGACACTCACTCCGCTGACGCAGGGCCAGTACTGGTCGGTGGCGATGGCGATCTTCATTCCTGGCCTTGGGGGTGGGTTCGGGGGCTGGGCGGCAAGAGCGGGGACGGAGTCAGGATCGTGGAACACAGCCACGGAACCACGGCCAGGCTTGCGGCCAAACAGCAGACCAACCCGACCACCGCGAAAGATCCGATGCTGCGGATTCCGGGATGGCTGGTGAAGAGCATCCCGGCGAATCCGGAGAGGGTGGTGCCGATCGCGACCGCCATCAATGTTCCGATTCCGGAATAGAGCTGCCCGATTCCCGCGCGACCCTGCCGCTCCCAGGCCAGGACCATGTAGATGACCACGTCCGTCAGCGCCGCCTGCAACGTGGTGATGACGATGAGGTTGAAGACGTTCAGCCGGACGTCGAACATGCCCAGGATCCCCAGGATCCATGCCAGGGAGACGGCCATGCAGGAAAAGCAGACCAGGACGGGCTTCCACCTGCGGAACACCAGGACGATCAGGAGGCAGAGGACCAGGACCATCGCCTTGGTCATGCGCAGGCTGTCGTCCCGCACCAGGCGCACGAGATCCGCGTACACGAAGCTGGAGGAGAAGCAGGAGACGGAATCCCCCGCGCCCCCGAAATGTCCGTACCGGCGCTCGAACCTTTCGGCGTCTCGGGAGTCGGAGTTCGTGATCCTGTCGTAGATGAATCCGATCCGACCCGTGCTCCCGTCGCGTTCCCGAAGGATGTCCTTGGTCCACTCGGGGAGGTCCGTCCACCCGAAGGTGTCGGCCTTCGCCATGTCGCGCAGGTTGGCGATGACCTGGGAATCGGCTCCCGAGGCCCGGTCGAACACGGGATCCCCCAGGATTTCGGCGATCCGGCGAAGCCGGGGAATCCTGGCCGCCTGCACATCGGACCCGGGCAGGAAGGATCGCGGGGTCAAGAAGCCCGCGAGAAGGGTGTCGTGCTCCACGCCAAGGCGGTGCAGGAGAGTGTCGTGGATCCTCTCCAGGGTCGCGGGGTCCTTGACCAGCACCACCACGGGTTGGCTGGAAACGAGCTTGGTGCCCAGCGCCTCCTGGACAGGAAGTGTCTTCAGCGATCCGCTTTGCGGTTCCTGCAACCGGGCGAAGTCGTACTCGAACCCGATGCGAAAGGCGAAGGGCAGCGCGCAGGCGGCTCCGATCACGGTCGCGAGGGCCAGGTCGCGGGGCAGGCCGGCCATCCAGGGCCGCATCGCGAATCCGCGCCAACGGGTTGCCGGATCCGGGGAGAGCCAACGTGCCCGGGGATGCTTGGAGATCCGCTCGGCGAGGAGCACGGCGGCGGGAAGGAAGATCCAAGTGAGCACCAGACTGGTGGTGATCCCCACGGATGCGATCACGCCGAATTCGTGGAAGCCGGGGAACTTCGAAAGGAGAAGCACGAGAAGGCCGGCCACGGTCGTGAGCCACGCCAACCCCAGGGAGGAGGACAGGTCGTGGAAGGTTCGCGCCAAGGCGTCTTCCCAGGAGGCACCCGAACGGACCAAGCGCTGGGCGTGGCCGACCACGTAGAACGAATAGTCCGTCCCCATCCCGAAGAGGATGGCGATCACGAACACCGTGTAGAGGTTCAGGCGGTCGTAGACCAGCGTCGCGAAGCCCAGGGTGAGCGCACAGGAGACCATCGCCTGGCCCAGCACCAGGAGGATGGGCCCCGCCCTCCGGAAGACGCCCACCATGATGAGCAGGGTGAGGAGCACGGAAACCACTGTGGCGATGGTTCCGTTTTCCGCGAGCGAATCCACCTCCCGGAGATCCTTGTACGGGCCTTCCACTCCGATCTCGATGCCTGTCCCGTAAGGCTTCGAAACCTCGGACAGCAGGGAGCGGGAGCGGGCCAGGACCTCCTTGGTGAATTCGATGTCCGAGCTGGGGCGCGACAGGACCGCCTGGACCACGCCCACGAACCGGCCGTCCGGGAGTCCGCCCAGCAGCCGGGCTCTGAGCGAATCGGGGACCCTCGCCTTCGGGTCGGGCGAGGTGTCGGTTCCGGTTCCCAGGAACCTGCGGAACTCCCCGGCGGCCTCATCCGGCAATCCCAGCCGATCCAGCGTCGAGGCATCGAACCATGTGGTGTCCCCGGAGGGAGCATCGGACAGGATGTCCATGCCCAACGGACCCCTGCGAAGATCGGCCCGCAAGCTGCCCAAGTGCTTTTCGATGTGCTCCAACTGCTCCCGGGGCAGGTAGAGGAGAGCGTGATGGCGGAAGAATTCCTGGTCGCGAGCGGTCTGCACGGACTTGACGAATGGCCATTCGCGGACCATCCGGGACCGGAGGGTATCCTGGATCCGCGCGATGGCGGCGGGGTCCGATCCCACGATGGAGATGGTGAACAGGTCCGCGCTTCCAAAGCGCTTTTGGGTTTCCTTCAGGGCGTGGATGGTCGTGGAGCCGGTGGGGAGCAAGGACTCCAGATTTCCGTCCACTTGGATCCTGGTGGAGTAGACGGCGCTGGCCGCGGCCACCAGGAGAATCGCGAGCACGATCTTTCCGGAATTCCGCGAAGCCCCCCGGATCCAGGCCGACCAACGGATTCGAGATGGGAGCATATGCAAAGGTGGCGCTTTGTGAACGGAGGGTATCAGGACGGACAGGTCGACCAATCGGAGACTCTCCAGCGCAGGGAGGATCGGGTCGGTGCGAAATTTAAATCATGATGGGGGGGAATCAAACGTCGGGCCGGACGTCCCGCGCGAGGAGTCTAGGTTTCCACGGCGATGGCGAACTCTGGCACGAACGGGAAGGGAGACAGTCGCTTCTCCCTGGCCATCCACGACCTCAGGGTGTCCGGAAAGGACACCGAGGCGCGTCTGCGCGGGCTCCAGGCCGCCTTTGGATTGCCCTTGACGGTGCACATGGTCTTCGACGCGCCCCTGTCGTCAGGCCCCTCCCTCGAGGAATTTCTCCGGGAAGGGATGGAACGGAATCGCCTGGAGCTGGTCTTCCACGGGCTTTCCCACACCTGCCCTCCCCACGTCGGGCGCTCCACGGCCTTCTACCACAAGCACCAGGCCGAATATCTGCTGGAGAGCGTCGCCCTTCGCGAGGAAACCCGTGAGGTGTGGGAGGGGTTGATGGCCCAGTTCCACGCACCTCTGGGGATCTGTCCCCCCTGTTGGCTGGCCACTTCCTCCAATTGGAGCTTCCTGGCCTCGCTGGAGCCCGCCTACCTGGAATCCCTGTGGCGGCTATGGACGCCCGCGCGGACGGTTCCTTCTCCCGTCGTTTCGCTGGGATCGGCCAAGCCGATGGATCTCGCCCTTCTGCGTCCGGTGGGGTCCGCGCTGCGCCGACTGGCGCGCATCCCGGGGCTGGAACGGTTGCGCATCGCCATCCACACGTGCGATCTGGACATCCCCCGTTCGATGGCCTATTTCCAGCGCACGGTCTCGGTCCTGCTGTCGCGCGGGGGCGTCCCGGTGCTGCAACGGCAACTTCTGTAGGACATGCCACCGGTCGGGGTCGAACCGACGTACTCCGGATTTTCAGTCCAGCGCTTGAACCAACTCAGCTACAGTGGCGAGCAAGGCGAGCAAATTTAGGCGATGCGGTTCCGGATGGCAACCCGGGTTTAGATCTTTCCCGGCGCTCCCATGGAACCGACCACAGAATCGTGCCCCCACTTCCCGCGCTGCGGCGGATGCGTCTTCCTGGACAGGCCGTATGGACAGGAACTGTCCGAGAAGGAATCCTTCGTCCGCGGGTTGCTGGAGCCCGAGGGCTGCCGGGTGGGGAAGATCCTGGGCTCGCCCCGCACCGACGGATGGCGCCACAAGGTCCAATTGCCCTTCGGGTACCGACGCGAGGGGCGGGCGCTGGTTCCCACATTGGGCTGCTACGCCCGCGATTCCCACAACGTGGTGGACCAGGCCGAATGCCACATCCAGGATCCCGCCCTCACCCGCCTGGGGATGGCGGTGAAGGAATGGGCCCGCAAGGCCCGGGTTCCGGTCTACGACGAGCGCGACGGCAGCGGATTCCTGCGCCACGTGCTGATGCGGAAGGCGCACGCCACCGGGGAAATTCTCCTTGGCCTGGTTTGCAACGACCACCGGCCGCCCCACTACCGAGCGCTGTTGCGCACCCTCCTGGACGCCGCGTCCAAGGCGCTCCCCGGAAACGACGGTGTGCTGGTCGGGGTGGTGCAGGATGTGAATACGAGGTCCACGAATGTGGTATTGGGTGGGCGCGAGGAGCCCTGGTGGGGCCGCAGTTGGATCAAGGAGAAGTTGGGGGAGCAGTCCTACCACTTGGAGCTCTCCACGTTCTTCCAGGTCAACCCCTTCCAGACCCCGGTGTTGTACGACCAGATCCTGGGGGCCGTCCCCGACGGCTCCAAGCTGATGGACGCCTACTGCGGCCTGGGGACCATAGGGTCCTGGGTGGCCCACCGTTGCCGCGAGGTGCTGGGGTTGGAGGAAAATCCGGTCGCCATCCAAGCCGCGCGCAAAGCGGCCCAGGCCAACGGCCTCGGGAACGTGCGGTTCCAGCGGGGAGACGCCGCCACGACCCTTCCCGAACTCGCCTCCCGGGGCTGGGACGTGGTGGTGGTGGATCCTCCCCGCAAGGGCCTGGACCAAAGCTCCACCGAAGCCCTGCGACGTTCCCGCGTGGGGCGGCTGATCTACGTCTCCTGCGATCCCCGAAGCCTCCAGCGCGACATGCGGGCCCTGGCGGGGGCGTACCGGCCCATGGGCGCGCGACCGGTGGACATGTTCCCCCGCACCGCCCACGTGGAAACCGTGGCGGTTTTGGACAGGATCTGACCTGGCCGGGACCGGCTACCTTTCCGGGGCTCCATGATCGACCTATCCAATCTCAGGCTCTCCTTCGGCGGGCGCGACATCTTCTCGGACGTCTCGCTGCGGGTGGAGGACAACGAGCGCGTCGCGCTCTTCGGAATCAACGGCGCGGGAAAGTCCACGCTGCTCAAGATCGTGGCCGGCATGCAGAAGCCGGACGTCGGGCAGGTGGCCTTGGGACGCGGCGAAGTGGTGGGATATCTGGCACAGGAGGCGGCGGAGGAGACCTCGGAGAGCGGGGTCAGCGTCTTCGAGTTCGCCTGCCGGGCCTTCGACCAGCTCCAGCGGGCGCATGCGCGGTGCGAGGAGATCGAGCACCGCATGACGGACGGCTCCGCCACGGACGAGGACTACGAGGAATACGGACACCTGCACGACCGGCTGGCGGTGGGGGGAGGTTGGAGCTTCGAGAGCGAGGCCCGCACCGTGCTCGCCGGGCTCGGGTTCGTCCAGGAAGAGCAGGACCGGCCGCTCTCGTCCTTCTCCGGCGGATGGCGCATGCGGGCGGCCCTCGCCCAGGTGCTCCTGCGCCGTCCTTCCATCCTCCTCCTGGACGAACCCACCAACCATCTGGACTTGGAGAGCATCCTGTGGCTGGAGAGCCACATCAAGGCCATGCCGGCCAGCGTCCTGTTCATCACCCACGACAGATCCTTCGTGGACAACCTCGCCCATCGCATCGTGGAGCTGGAGCTGGGTCGTGCCCGCTCCTGGCCCGTGCCCTACGCGAAGTTCCGCGCCGACAAGTCGCTTTGGCTGGAGACCTTGAAAAACGCCTACGACCGCCAGCAGGTGGACATCGCGCAGACGGAGCGGTTCATCGCGCGGTTCAAGGCGACCTCCACCAAGTCTTCGGCCGCCATGAGCCGCCAGAAGCAGTTGGACAAGGTGGATCGCATCGAGCTCCCTCCGGAAGTCGATCGGGTCGCCCTGCGGTTCCCGAATCCGCCCGACGGAGGCTCCTACCCGTTCATCCTGCGCGGAGTGGGAAAAAGCTATGGCGACCATCAGGTCCTGACCGGCGTGGAACTCTCCATCTCGCGCGGCGAAAAGGTGGCCCTGGTGGGCGTGAACGGAGCGGGCAAGTCCACGCTCCTGCACCTGTTCGCCCAGAAATTCCCGCCCACCGAAGGCGAACTGGGCATCGGACACAAGACGGAAATCGGGCTGTTCGCCCAGTACGACGACCTCCCCGACGACGAGCAGGACCGCGCCATCGGCGACATCCTCTACGACGCGGCTCCCGGCGGCACCCTTCGCACCAAGGTCCGTACCCTGTTGGGCACGCTCCTCTTTTCCGGCGACGACGCGGAAAAGCCCTACCGAGTCCTTTCCGGGGGCGAAAAGGCCCGCGTCCGCCTTGGGCTGCTGCTTCTGCGGCCCAACAACGCCCTGCTTCTGGACGAACCCACCAACCACCTGGACCTGGCCACCCGCGAGGCCATGGTGGAGGCGCTCAAGGCGTGGCCCGGCACCCTGGTTTTCGTGAGCCACGACCGTCTGTTCACCAGGGAACTCGCGGGCCGCATCCTTGCGGTAGGCGGAGGCCGCGTGGTCGATTGGCCCGGCACCTACGAGGAGTACCTGTCCGTGGCGGGCGATGGCAGCGCTCCCGGGCTCTCCCATCTGGCGGACTTCGACGCCTTGCGCCGCAAGAACGAATCCGCCGCACCCAAAGGCAAGTCGGAATCCGTCAAGCCGGCACCTGCCAAGGAAGCGGACAAGCCGGTGGCCAAGGCCGCCGAATCGGCCAAGCCGATCGACCGCGAGGCGCAGAAGGAGGATCGGCGCAGGCGCAAGCGCCTGGAGGACCTGGAGACGCGCATCCAACTCCTGGACACCGCCTTGAGGGAACTGGACGAGCGCATGGCCGCTCCCGGGTTCTTCGAGGACTACGAGGTGTCGACCAAGGCATTGGCGGAACGGGAGAAGCTGGCCCGCGAGCAGGAATCGGCCTGGGCGGAGTTGGGAACGCTGGAGACTTGAACCGGCAGGGCGGTCCGGCACCCCCCTTTCGGAAACGGGGGAGGCTGTGCTACCTTTGCCCTCCTCGTGCGTGTCTGGAGAGATGACCGAGTGGTCGAAGGTGCACGTCTGGAAAGCGTGTGAGGGGCAACCCTCCGAGAGTTCGAATCTCTCTCTCTCCGTTTGAAGAAACCCCGGTATCACAGGATGCCGGGGTTTTTTTTTTACGAATGGCCCGAAGGTGCACGTCTGGAAAGCGTGCGAGGGGCGGTCCCTCCGAGAGTTCGAATCTCTCTCTCTCCGCTTGAAGAAACCCCGGTATCACAGGATGCCGGGGTTTTTTTACGAATGGCCCGAAGGTGCACGTCTGGAAAGCGTGCGAGGAGGCCAGTGAAGGGATGTCACGCCGAATGTTTTCTGATCGTCGTCGGCGATCCGCGGATCAAGGTGCCTCCCCCGGTCTCCCCTCACCTCGCGACGGCCACGATCCCGCGTTTGACCAGGTCCTGGGTCGTTGTTCCCGTGGCATCGGGGATGCGCAGGGTCACCGCGTACGGGTACAGGCCGTTGGCCACCGGACGCCCGAACGAATCCCGCAGGTCCCAGGTGGCCCGGGGACGCGGCTGCGTCGCCTGCGAAAGCTCCGTCCGCAGGATC
>Ga0181516_10001060_pt1 | contig 22069 bp, 22 predicted proteins | sample PEATcosm2014_Bin_25_FD_121104 | JGI IMG/M metagenome (GOLD analysis project Ga0181516, IMG submission 121104) | Peatland microbial communities from MTU Mesocosm Facility, Houghton, MI, USA - PEATcosm2014_Bin01_10_metaG | ecosystem: Environmental > Terrestrial > Soil > Wetlands > Peat | place... | reverse complement strand
TGGGCTCCCCGGGCTTGGGATTGAACAGCCAGAGGGATCCGAACAGCAGCGTGAACAGGATGAGGTTGACCACGCGGCCCTCCCGGCAGGACTGTCCTGGATCGAATAATATAAATTCTTAATCAATCTTGTAAAGGGTCCGCTCGGGAGGTCCAGGCCTTCGGCCGGCCAGGATCCCGAACCGGGGGTGCCTTTCAAAGTGAAGGACGCCTCTCTCCATTTTGATTCGGCAGAGCTCGGAGCGGGGTGTATTGATACGTTATAATATATTGAAAATAAACATAGTTATGTCTTTGGCATAAAAGGAGCGTATTAGCAGGGGCCAGCCAGTCCAAGGGCCGCTCGATTCGGCCGGACCGTCTGGCACCCCGCACCAACACCATGGAGTCCCCAATGAAAGCTCGCAGCTTCTTCCTTATGTCCGGCTGGGCGGTCCTCAGCGTGCTTCTGCTCAGCCTCACCGTGAGCTGCATCTTCCCCGACGGGGGCGGCCGGCGCGGCGGCGGTGGCTGGCACAACCACGAGCACTATGGCGAGCGCGGCTAGGACCTCCAGGCACTGACGGCCCGTGGCGGGCCGGCATCTGGCTTCACACCGGAACCATCTTAAAAGGAGGGCTTATGCCCATCATCACGCTCATCATCGGCCTGCTCGCCGGCTTCTGCGCCGGCATGATCGTCGCCGCCGGCAGTTGGCGCCAGGCCCTGGCCAGGCTGGGGACCTACGCCACCAACGCCTCCAGGACCCCGGTCGCCGCCCCGCCCGCCGTCACCGTGGAGGAAACCCGCAAGCAGGCTTGAGCCGACACCCCCCGCCACTCCCGAGCCACGCTCCGCCGGCATCCCGGTCCCGCCTTCGGCGTGGGCCATGGGGTGCCGGCTTTGGTAACGGCGGGATTACGTTGGTGAATTTCCATGATCGTAGCCACCCGAGGTAGTATTTTCCTGGGCACGGGGTCCACCAGGCATTATTGTTTAATATCTAGTCGTGACGGGGGTCGCCCATGGGCAAGGCCGACAGCTTACCGGAGGGGGCGGCCAAGGGCTTCCTGCGGGACAACCTGGAAGTAGTCTGCTTCGCCGTGCTGCTGATCATGTTCTACAAGACCTTCGTGGCCCAGCAGTTCACCATCCCCTCCCCGTCCATGCGCAACACCCTGCAGATCGGGGACCATGTCCTGGTGAACAAGTTCCTGTTCGCCACGCCCCGGTGGTCCTGGGAGGCGAAGCTGTTCCCCATGCGGCTGCCCCGCCGGGGCGACATCATCATCTTCCGCTACCCCGGCAACCGGGAGGAGGACTGGGTGAAGCGCTGCGTGGCCCTGCCCGGGGACACGGTGCTGATCCGGGACAAGCGGCTGTTCGTCAACGGCAGCCTGGTCACCGGGCCCTGGGAGCACCATGTCCTGGACCCGCGGGAGGGCCCGGTCCAGGGCCCCTGGCCGGAACCGCGCTATGCGGGCCCCGGGGAGAAGCTGCCCCGGGGCCTGGGCCGGCTCCAGTGGCCCCACGGCAATCCGGCGGAAAGCCGCCCCCGCGCGGCGTACGGCTTCCGGGACGACCTGGGCCCGGTCACGGTGCCCCCGGACCACCTGTTCGCCATGGGCGACAACCGGGACAACAGCGGCGACAGCCGCTACTGGGGCTTCCTGCCCATGGACCACCTGCGCGGCAGGCCCTTCGTCATCTGGTGGAGCTTCCGGGAGGGCGGCAACGATGACACCAACGCCATCGTCCCCGGAAACCCGGCTGACGTGCTCAGGAACTTCCTGGACGGCGCCCGGCACTTCCTGGTCTGGACCCGCTGGGAACGGACCGGAACCCTCCCTAGGTAAGATACCGACGGATCTCCTGGGGGCGGAAGCAGTGCTCCAGGGCCGTGGCCTCGGTGATGCGCCCGGCCTTGACCAGCTCGGCCAGGGACTGCTCCACGGTGGTCATGCCGTCGGCCCGGCCGGTGGAGATGAGGGTGTAGAGCTGGTGGTCCTCGCCCTTGCGGATGGTGTTGCGTACGGCGTGGCTGGCGGTGAGCAGCTCCACCGCCGGGCAGCGGCCGCCGCCCCGGGCCGGGACCAGCTGCTGGGCCACGATGGCGGTCAGGGCCAGGGACAGCTGCTGGCGGATCTGGGGCTGGTTGGCCAGGGTGAAGGAATCCAGGATGCGCGAGACCGCCTGGGAGGCGTCGTTGGTGTGCAGGGTGGAGAGGACCAGGTGGCCGGTCTCCGCGGCGGTGAGCACCGTGGCCATGGTCTCCGCGTCCCGCATCTCCCCCACCAGGATCACGTCGGGGCTCTGGCGCATGATGCTGCGGATGGAGGTGGCGAAGTCCGGCGCGTCGCGGCCCACTTCGATGTGCTCCACCACCGCGTTGCGGCTGGCGTGGAGGAATTCCACCGGGTCCTCGATGGTCACCACGTGGTCGTGGCGCTCCTCGTTGATGATGTCGATGAGCGCGGCCAGGGTGGAGCTCTTGCCGGAGCCGGTGGCCCCGGTCACCAGCACCAGGCCCTGGCGGGCCAGGGCCAGCTTGCGCAGGGCGGGAGGGAGGTTCAGGGCCGCGAGGGTGGGGATGCGCAGGGGCAGCAGCCGGATGCTCCCGGCCACCGTCCCCCGCTGGAAGTGCACATTGGCCCGGAACCGGCCCATGCCTTCCAGGGAGAAGCAGAAGTCCACGGACCGGACCCGCTCCAGTTCCCGCAGCTGGCCCGGGGCCAGGAGCGGCAGCAGCAGCCGGCGGATCTCGTCGCCCTCCAGGGCGCCGCCCCCCTTGGACTCCAGCCGGCCGCCGATGCGCAGGGACGCCGGGGCGCCCGCCACCAGGAGCAGGTCCGAAGCCCCGCGCTCCTTGGCCAGGCGCAGCAGCGGCGTCAGGTCGGGGGACGGCGCGCGTTCCTCCCGGTCCTGGGCCGGGGTTCCGGCTTCCAGGCCCTGGTTCAGTTCCGCGACGATCTGGTTCAGGTCTTTGCCGGTTTCGGCCATGGGCGGTTTCCCAGTTGCTCAATGGGCGGCTTCTTTGTGCATGCCCTCCAGATTGTAGATGTACTCGAGCATGGGGTTGAAGATGTATCCCTTCACCCCCTTGCTCAAGGCGATCCGGAAGGTGCTCTGGTACAGGTAGACGTAGGCCGCCTCCTCCACCACGATCCGCTGGGCCTCCTGGTACTTGGCCATCCTGGCCGCCGGCTCGGCCAGCGTGGCTGCGGTGCGGATCAGCTGGTCCACCCGCGGGTTGCTGTAGAAGGAACGGTTGCCCGGCAGCCCGTGGCGGGCGGAATCGAACCAGACGTTCATGAATGCGTACGGGTCGGCCAGGTCCGGGCTCCAGGAGCCGATGGCCAGGTCGAAATCGCCCTTGGCCACCTGTTCGCGCAGGAAGGCGTTGGACAACCTCTGCAGCTCCACCCGGATCCCCAGGGAGGCGAGACTGGCCTGGACCGACCGGGCGATGGCCCCCCAGGCGGGCGCCCGGTCCGAGTACAGGAACCGGAGGTCGATCCTGCCGATCCGGGCCCGGGTCAGGATGGCCCGGGCCCGGTCCAGATCGGTGGTGTACTGCATGACCTTGGGATCGTGCCCCCACATGCCCTGGGGAATGACGCCGCGCATCTGGACGGCCTGGCCGTTCATGATGTTCTTGAGGATGTCCGCGTAGTCCACCGCCCAGGAGATGGCCTGGCGCAGCGCCAGCTGGTCCAGGGGCGGGCGCCGGTTGTTCAGGTAGAGATAGGTCTGCGCCATGGACAGGTCCCGGGTCACGGTCAGCCCGGGCCGGCGCTCGAGGGTCGCCAGTTCCTCCGCCGGCAGGTCCTCGGCGATGTCCAGGTCGCCGGTCTCCAGCAGCAGGCGCTTGCCCACGGGGTCGGAGATGATCTTCACCACCACCCTCCGGAGCACGGGCCGGACCCGGCCGCCGTAGTGGGGATTGGGCTCCAGCACCAGCGCCTGGCGCTTCTCCCAGCTCACCAGGCGGAACGGCCCGGAGCCGGCGGTGTGGGTGGCGAGGTAGGACCGGGCGTCCGGGCCCGCCCCAGGCCGGTCCAGCACGGCGGGATCGACGATGCTGGCCCCGTCGTAGGCCAGGGCGCCGAGGAAGTAGGGACAAGGCGCGGCCAGGGTGAACCGGACCGTTTCCGGGTCCGCCACCGTCACCTGGAGGTCCGCCGGAAACAGCTGTGACGGCCCCTGCCCCAGCTTCCGCAGGCGGTCGAAGGAGAACTTGACCGCCGCGGCGTCCACCGGGGCGCCGTCATCGAACCGCTGGCCGGCCCTGAGCTTGAATTCCCAGACCAGGTTGTCCCTGGAGACGCTCCAGCGCTCCGCCAGATCCCCCTCCACCCCGGTGGTGGCCCGGCCCCGGACCGTCCGGTAGCGCACCAGCCGCTGGTAGCAGGGATAGGTGATGGTCCAGGCGTTGTTGTCGACGGTGATGGCGGGGTCCAGGGTCCGCGGATCCGCGTCCTTGCCGATCCACAGGGTGTGCAGCCGGTCCGTCAGGGTGGGCGCCGGGAAGGCCGGAGTGCCGGGACCCAGGCCGCACCACGCGGCCAGGAGCCAGGCCGCCAGCTGCCGATGCCGGCCGCTCCTGGGCCCAACCTGTTCGCTTCCCAGCATCGCTCCCCTCATGGCATGGTGGTTGGGGATCCTTGGTCGGTACCGTCTATTTAATGTATTATTTATTTAACCCTTGTCAATGGGCATCGTGGGGCGATCCGCCCAAGGTCCAGCTTGAATTCCTTAATGAAAATGATTTCCATCTGATATAGAATCCTGTTGTAGCGTCCGGGAGGCTTCGGTCCGGGCCGGCGATGGAGCGGTTTCCATGAAAACAAGTTCAGGCATCACCCTGGTGGCCGTGCTCGGCCTCACCGCGCTGCTGGGCGGCTGTGACCGGCGGGTCCCGGCCCCAGCCGGCAGGAAGACCATCATCGCCACCTACACCATCCTCGGCGCGGCGGTGCAGGATCTGGTGGGCGATGCCTTCACGGTGCGCAGCGCCATCCCCAACGGCCTGGACGTCCACGAGTGGGAACCGTCGGCCAAGGACGTGGAGGCCCTCACCCACGCCGACCTCATCGTCGAGAACGGGATCGGCCTGGAGGGCGGCATGGGCAAGGCCCTGGACCAGGCCCGCCAGGCCGGCGTGAAGATCTTCACCGCCTCGAGCTGCATCACGATCCGCAAGGTGGGCGCCGGGGAAGGCCTGCCCACGGGCGATCCGGACCAGGCCCTGGGCGCGCAGGATCCGCACCTCTGGACCGACCCCCTGGCGGTGAAGTCGGTGGTGGACGCCCTGGCCCGGGAGCTCAAGCAGCAGTTCGGGGTGGACCTGGCCACCCGCCAGGCGGACCTGGACGCGCGGCTCACGGCCCTCAACGCCGAGATCCAGGCCCGGGTCGACGCGCTCCCGGCCGGCCGGCGCAGGCTGGTCACCGGGCACGAGTCCCTGGGCTACTTCGCCCAGCGCTACGGCTTCAAGCTGGTGGGGGCGGTCATCCCCAGCCTCACCACCGAGGCGGAGGGTTCCGCGGCCAACCTGGAGACCCTGAAGCAGCTCATCCGGCAGAACCAGGTCCCGGTGGTGTTCACCGAGCTGGGCACCCCGCCCCGCACCGTGGAGGCCCTGGCCAAGGAGGCCAAGGTGAGGACGGTGATGCTCACCACCCACAGCCTGCCCCCGGGCGGGGACTACTTCACCTATGAACGCAGCCTCTCCGGCACCCTCCTGGACGCCCTGAAATGATCCAGGACTGGCTGCTCACCCCGTTCACCGCCAACGCCTTCCTGCTCAACGCGCTCCTGGCCGGCGTGCTGGTGTCCATCGCCTGCGGCATCATCGGGACCTTCGTGGTGCTGCGCGGCCTCGCCTTCATCGGCGACGCCCTGGCCCACGGGGTCCTGCCCGGCGTGGCCGTGGCCATGCTGCTGGGCCTGCCGGGCATGGTCGGGGCCGCCGTGGGCGCCCTGGCGATGATCTTCGGCATCGGCTTCATCACCCGCCGGTCGAACCTGTCCTCGGACACCGCCATCGGGCTCCTGTTCGTGGGCATGCTGGCCCTGGGGGTGGCGATCGTCTCGCGCTCCCAGGCCTTTTCCGGCGACCTGGTGCGGATCCTGTTCGGCGAGATCCTGGGCATCCGCGCATCGGAACTGGCCATCCAGCTGGCCGCCACCCTGGTGATCGCGATCCTGGCCCGGATCTGCTACCGCCCCTTCCTCCTGCTCTGCTTCAGCCCGGAGCAGGCGGAGGTCTCCGGGTTCCCGCCCCGGCGCTACCACGCGGTCATGCTGGGCCTGATCGCGCTGACGGTGGTGGTCTCGTTCCGCACCGTGGGCACCCTGCTGGTGTTCGGCATGCTGCTGGCCCCGGCCGCCTCGGCGGCCCTGTTCTCGCGCAAGGTCACCACCATGATCCTCTCCGCCTCGGGCATCGGCACCTTCTCGGTCTACGCGGGCCTGCTGGCCAGCTACCACTTCAACATCGCCGCGGGCGCCGCCATCACCCTGGCGGCCTCGGCCATCTTCTTCATCCTGCTCTCGGCCAGGCAGCTGTTCCCCCGGGACGCCGCGCGGGGAGCCGCGCGATGAGCGCCGTCTCGGCGAGCGGCCTCTGCGTCGGCTACCAGGGCGAGACCGTGGTGGCGGACATCGGCTTCACCCTGGAACCGGGCCGGGTGCTGGCCCTGGTGGGCTCCAACGGCTCCGGCAAGACCACCCTGCTCAAGACCGTCGCCGGACTGCTCCCGCCCGTCTCCGGCGCGCTGGAGGTGCTCGGCGCCAGGCCCCTGGCCCGGCCCGGCAAGGTCGCCTACATGGGCCAGTTCCACCCCTCGAGCTTCATGCTGCCGCTGCGGGCCCGGGACGTGGTGCGCATGGCCCGGTTCGCCGCCCATGGGCTGTTCGGGCGGCTCACCGCCAAGGACGAGCGGGCGGTGCGGGAGGCCATGGCGGTCATGGGCGTCCTGGACCTGGCCGAGGCGCCCCTGAACGCCCTGTCCGGCGGACAGCGGCAGCGGGTGTTCCTGGCCCAGGCCTTCGCCCGGGAGGCCGAGCTCATCCTGCTGGACGAGCCGGCGGCGAACCTGGACGCGGGCGCCCGGGACACCTACCGCCGGCAGCTCCGGCAGCTGACCGCGGCCGGCCGGTCGGTGATCGTGGCCACCCACGACATCGACGAGGCCGCCGCCTGCGACGCCACCATGCTCCTGGCGCACCGGGTGGTGGCCTACGGCCCCAGCGCGGAAGTCCTCACCCAGTCGGCGCTGCTCTCCACCTTCGGCATGGTCGGCAAGTACCAGGAGGGCGGCATCGTCATCGTCGAGCGGGAGCACGGCCACGACGACTGCGGGGGCAGCCACTAAACCATGAGCGGGCCTGGCCCCTCCATTGCCTGTATCCGCGCGCCATCGATCTCACCCTGAAAACCTGCCAAAGGCGGCCACCATGGATCCAATTCCAGCCCTGATCATCCGGGATCTCGTCAAGACCTACCCCGCCCCCTCCGGGGCCCGGACCGAGGTGCTGCGGATCCCGGCGCTGGGACTCCAGGGCGGCCGGCAGGCGGCGCTGCGCGGCGAGAGCGGCCTGGGCAAGACCACCCTGATGCACATCATCGCCGGCATCCTGGAACCCGACTCCGGCCTGGTTTCGGTGGGCGGCACCGAGCTGACCGGGCTGTCCGAATCCAGGCGCGACCGGTTCCGGGCCGAGCGGCTGGGCTATGTGTTCCAGACCTTCAACCTGCTCCAGGGGCTCACGGCCCTGGAGAACGTGTCCCTGGGCCTGGCCTTCGGCCGGGGCGCCCGGGCCGGCGTCGCCATGGCGGCCCTGGACCGGGTGGGCCTGGCCGACCGGGCCCACTACCTGCCCCGCCAGCTGAGCACCGGCCAGCAGCAGCGGGTGGCCGTGGCCAGGGCCCTGGCCAACCGTCCCTGCCTGATCCTGGCCGACGAACCCACCGGCAACCTGGACACCGTCCGGGGCGGCAAGGTCATCGACCTGCTGCGCAGCAGCGCCGCGGAACTGGGCGCCGCGCTCCTGGTGGCCAGCCACGACCCGGAGGTGCTCGGCGCCTTCGAACAGGTGATCGACCTGGCGGAACTCAATCAAGTGCAGGCCCGGGAGGAAGAATCATGATGCTGTTCCTGCTGATCCGGCGGGGTCTCCGCCAGCACATCGTGTCCACCGCCGTGGCGGTCCTGCTGGTGGCCCTGGGCATGGGCCTGGTGATCTCGGTCTGGGTGGTCCGGGCCGAAGCGGAGCAGTCGTTCACCCGTTCCGCGTCGGGCTTCGATGCCGTGCTGGGCGCCCGGGGCTCCAAGCTGCAGCTGGTGCTCAACGGCCTGTTCGCCCAGGAGACCTCCCCCGGCAACATCACCGCCGACGATTACAAGGAGATCCGGGACCTGCCCTTCGTGGACCGGACCCTGCCGATCGTGGTGGGCGACAACTTCCGCGGGGTGCGCCTGGTGGGCACCAACATGGATCTGTTCAACAACCTGGATTACAGCCCGGGCCAGGTCTACCATGTGGAGCCCGGCGGCAGGGCCTTCGATCCGGACCAGAAGGAGGCGGTGGTGGGCAGCCTGGCGGCGCACCAGCTGGGCTGGTCCATCGGCACCACCTTCCACCCGTTCCACGGCCTGGACTACGACCCCAACGCCCAGCACAGCGAGATCTTCAAGGTGGTGGGGGTGCTCGCCCCCACCAACACCCCCGCCGACCGGGTCATCTGGGTGCCCATGGACGGGGTCCGGCAACTGGGCGGCCATGATCCGGCCGCCTTCACCGAGATGAGCGCGGTGCTGGTGCGGTTCAAGCCCGGTGCCCAGGCCGCGGGCTTCATGCTGGACACCCGCTACAACCGCCAGGGCAAGCGGCTGACCCTGGCCTGGCCAGTGGCTTCCATCCTCGGCGACCTGTTCTCCAAGTTCGACTGGTTCGAGGACGCGCTCCGGGCGCTGGCCTACATGGTGGCGGTGGTGGCGGGGGCCTCGGTGTTCTCCGCGGTGTACTCCTCCATGAGCGCCCGCAAGCGCGACCTGGCCATCCTGCGCGCCCTGGGCGCGCACCGGGGCTTCCTCATCGCCGCGGTGCTGGGCGAATCCGCCGCCATCGGCGTCCTCGGCTGCGCCCTGGGCTTCGGCCTCTATGCCTGCATCGGCTCGGTGGTGCAGGAGATCCTCCGGACCCGGATCGGCGTCCTGCTGGAGCCCTGGGCCTGGAATCCGGTCCTGGTGTGGGGTCCCGCGCTGATGGTGCTCCTGAGCGTCATCGCCGGCGCCATCCCCGCCTGGCGCGCCTACCGTCTCTCCGTAGCCGAAGGCCTTTCCCCGCTCAGCTGAGGTGACCATGCGCTGCAGACATTACCTCATGCTCCTGGTGCTGGCGGCCCTGGCCGGCGGCGGCTGGCACCTGGTCCGGGCCCGCATCGGCAGCACCGCCCTGGCCGGCACCGCCCACGACGTGCCCAAGCCGCACGTGGACCAGCCGCCCCACGGCGGCACCGCCGTCGGCCTGGGCGACGACGACTTCAACCTCGAGCTGGTCCGGGATGCCGCCTCCGGCACCCTGCGGGCCTACCTCCTGGACGGGGAGATGGAGGAATTCATCCGGGTCGCCGACCGGCAGCTGGACCTGGAGATCGACCGGGACGGCCGCAGGCAGACCCTCACCCTCAAGCCGGTGGCCGACCCGGTCACCGGCGAGACCGTGGGCGACACCTGCCTGTTCCAGGCCCAGGCGGACTGGCTCAAGCAGGCCGACCACTTCAAGGGCGTGATCAAGCGCGTGGCCATCCAGGACCGCACCTTCAAGTCGGTCCCCTTCACCTTCCCCGAAGGCACCCCCAAGGACTAGCCATCGGTTCGCTTGCGTAAAGAGACGCGCATCCGCGCACCTCTTTGCGCAAGCGTGACGGAAGGGTGCCGTTGGAACGTGTCCCGCTGGCAGATGCCCTTCCCTCGCCACCATGCCGATCCCTCCGGCGAGGGCCCCGGCAGCTGGGACACGGAACCCTGCGTCCCCGGACCCCCGTTTCCGAGAAAATCGCGCTTTGCGCGATTTTCTCGGAAACGAACCGGGCGGGGCCCGGATGACTGAGTGGCTAGGTCGTCCGGGGCGGGAAGTGGATCCGGAATACCGTGCCCTGGCCGGGGGTGGAGTCCACCCACAGGCCGGCGTCGTGGGTCTTGAGGATGCCCAGGGCGGCGGAGAGGCCCAGGCCGCGGCCCGGGCTGCGGGTGCTGAAGAAGGGGTCGAAGGCCCGTTCCAGGATTTCCGGGCTCATGCCGGGACCGTTGTCCGCCACCGCGAGGCACACCGTCGCCGCGCCGGCGGGGGCCGGACTGACCCAGGCGCCCGCGTTCCCTTCCGCGCCGGCCCGCAGCAGCCGGGTCTGGACCTGGACGGAGCCGCTCCCGGGCGCCGCGGCCTCCGTGGCCTCCACGGCCTCCCGGGCGTTGCGCACCAGGGCCGTGATCACCTGCATCAGCTGCTTGCGGTCCCCGGCGATCTCCGGCAGGCCGGGCGCTCCGGTGAACCGGAGCCCGCGCAGGTCCCCGGTCGGCGCCAGGCAGGCGATGCACGCCCGGACCAGCTCGTTCAGCGCCAGGGGTTCGCTGCCGCGGAAGCCCTTGCCGGAGAATTCCAGCATGCGGTGGGTCAGCAGGGCGGCCTTCTCCAGGATCTTCAGGGCCCGGTCCAGGGGCGCGCCCAGCGGGCCGTCCCCGGCCCTGAGCCGGGCGAGCTCCAGGTTGCCCTGGAGGCCCTGGAACAGGTTGTTGTAGTCGTGGGCGATCCCGCCCGCCATCAGCCCCAGGCTCTCCATCCGCCGGGCCCGGGCCAGGTCCTCCTCGGCGATCCTGAGGCTCCGCTCGGTCTCGGCCAGGCGCCGCTCGATCCCGATGTGATGCAGCGCGAGCTCCACCACCCCCGGCAGCGTCTCCAGGAACATCCCGTCCTTCACCAGGTAGTCCAGGGCGCCCTGCTTCATCATGGCCACGGCGACCCGCTCGTCGCCGGCGCCGGTGGTCACCAGGAAATGCTCCACCGGGACCCGCCGCAGCAGCTCCGCCCCGGTCATGTCCGGCAGGGAATAGTCCAGCAGCACCAGGGTGGGGCGCCGGCGCTCCAGCCAGGCCACGGCCTCGAGGCCGGTGGCGCAGTGGTGGCAGTCCCAGCCCCGCAGGCCGAGCTCTTCCCGGATGAGCTCGGCCAGGCCGAGGTCGTCCTCCACCACCAGGATGGTGGCCCCCGGCTCGTCCCGGCGGGGCAGGGCCTCGGGCATCAAGGGGCGGCCACCTGCAGCACCTCCAGGAACTGGCCCAGGCGCTGGATGGTCTCGGAGAAGGCCTGGAACGCCACCGGCTTGGTGATGTAGAGATTGCAGCCCAGGCGGTAGCAGGCCGCCACCTCCCCCGGGTCGTCGGTGGTGGTGAGCATGATGATGGGGATGGACCGGGTGGCGGGGTCGCCCTTGAGCCGCCGCAGCACGGTGATGCCGTCCATGCGCGGCATGTTGATGTCCAGCAGGAGCAGGCAGGGCCGGGCCCGCGCGGGCCCGCCCGCGGGCGGGAGCAGGAAGTCCATGACCTCCTGGCCGTCCCGGAAGCGGACGATGGGATGGCGCAGGCCCGCGTCCTGGAGCTGCTCCATGACCAGGTCCGCATGCCCGTCGTCGTCCTCGGCGATGAGGATGGTGAAGCCCTGCGCCTGTGTCTCCAGCATGAAGTCTCCGGTTGAGGTGCCCTGGTCTGCCCGGGTTGGCCCGCGTTTCCGATTATACGGTCGGCAACTCCACGCAGAAGCGGCTTCCGGCTCCGGCGGCGGATTCCGCCCAGATCCGCCCGCCGTTCCGCTCCACCATGCGCCGCACCAGGGTCAGGCCCAGGCCGTCGCCCCTGGCCGGGCCCTTGGGGTCCAGGCGCTGGAAGATGTCGAAGATGCGCCCCCGGTGTTCCAGCGGGATGCCGATGCCGTTGTCCTCCACGCAGTAGACCGCCAGCCCGTCCCCGGCCCGGCCGGAGACCCGGACCCGGAGGGGCTGGTCCGGGCGCCGGTACTTGATGGCGTTGTCCAGCAGGTTGGAGAACACCTGGGCGATCTGCACCGGGTCCGCCGAGCAGGGCGGCAGCGGTTCCACCTGGAGCACGCCCTCCGCCTCCTGGAACTGGAAGGCCATGGCCGCCTCGGCCGCCTCCAGGATCCGGTTCATGTCCAGGGGCTCGGTCCGCAGCACCATCCGCCCGGCCCTGGACAGCCGCAGCAGGCCGTTGATGATGGCGTCCATCTTCGCGCCGCTGGCCCGGATGTACTCCAGGGCCGCGGGCAGCCGGTCCCTGAGCAGGGGCAGGGCGGCGTTGCGCAGCGCCGCCACCGATCCGGCGTTGTCCGCCAGACGCTCCAGTTCGGCCAGGCCATTGCCCAGCCGCTGGCTGAAGCCCTGGATGTTCACCAGGGGCGAGCGGAGGTCGTGGGAGGCCACGTAGACCAGGGTCTCCAGTTCCTTGTTCTTCTGCTCCAGTTCGCCCATCAGGCGCTCCCGCTCCCGCTCCGCCTGGGCCCGTTCGGTGACGTCGGCCACCATGAGCATGAGGATCCGCTCGCCCCGGGTCTCGAAGGGCACGAAGGTGCAGGACATCCGGACCACCCGGCCGAAGCTGGAGGTCATGGTGGTCTCCAGCATCTGCTCGCTGCCGGTGGCCAGCGCCGCCTCGGCCCCGGCCAGCAGCCCCGGTTCCACCCAGGCCCGGACCCGGCGGAAGTTCTGGCCGAGCAGGTCCTCGGCCCGGCCGCCGACGATCCGCGCCGCGGCCTCGTTGGCCAGGATGCAGCCCCCGTCCGAGGCCCGGTACAGCAGGATGCCCGTGGGCGAGGAGGCGATCAGCTTCCGGTTCAGCCGCAGGGCGTCGTCCCGTTCCAGCTGGGCCTCCATCCGGACCGAGACGTCCTCCAGGCACCAGATGGCCCCCTCCTCCGGGTGGCCGGGCACCACGAAGCTGCCCACCAGGTAGCCCCAGAACAGGCTGCCGTCCACCCGGCGCAACCGCAGATCACCGGCGTAGCGTCCCTCCCGCTCCAGGGCGCCGTAGGCCGCCCGGCCGAAGGCCTCGAAGGTCGCCTGGTCCGGATGGATGGAACGGGTGCTGGCCCCCACCAGGTGCTCCGGCCGCGTCCCGAAGATCTCCGCGAACCGGGCGTTGATCCACCGGAACTGGCGATCCTGGACGTGGGCCATGCCCAGGCCGCTGTGCTCGAGGATCAGGCTCTGCAGAGGCGCGGCAAGGTCCATCTAAGGCTTTTCGGTGAAGGCGTCCGCCATGTCCACCACGGTCATGGCGCCATAGCCCTTGTGGTAGCCGATGGCCGCGCCGGCGGTCTTGAAGTTCGGGTTGAAGATGTTCTTGCGGTGGCCCCGGTCGGGCACGCCGTCGTCGATGACCAGCTGGATCACCGTCATGCGCGCGGTCTCCTCGCCGTAGTTGATCACTTCCCCGATGAGGGACTCCTGCTGCCCGTAGCGGTGGATCCGCTCCTTGAAGGTGGAGCCGTCGACCCCCACATGGCCGGTCTGGCCGGTGGGCCCCTGGTCCAGCACGTGGTCCCGGGCCGCATAATGCAGCCCTTCGGAGAACTGCAGCACGCCCGGGATGGGCTGCACCTGCTCCAGGAATTCCGCCGCCTCCAGGATGGCCGCGCGGCCCTCGTTGGTGCGGATCGGCACGTGCCGGTTCAGCCGCCACAGGGTGCCTTCGAACCGGAGGCCCAGGGCCCGCAGGTACTTGGCATAGGCCCGGGGGAACATGCGGATCTTGGTCATCTCCAGCACCACCGCCCGCTCCTCGGCGGTGCTCGGCACCCGTCCGGACGACTTCGGGACCGCGGCGGGGGCCCTGGTCCCGGCCGGCACCGGCTGCGCGGAAACGGCTCCGGGCTGCTGGGCACAGAGGCACAGCGCGACCAGCGGCACTGCCAGGATGGATCGGATCATGATGGCTCCCTGCGTTTGGAAGGCATGGCGGCCGGCGCTCGCTTCCGGCCCCCACAGCTTGCCATGATCCTGGCCTCTCCCGGGTTAGAATGAAGGCAACGGAGCATTGGATGACCCCCTACCTCAGCGTCGTGATCCCCATATTCAATGAAGAAGCCAACATCGCCAACCTCTGGGACCGCCTGCGGACGGTCCTGGAGGGGCACTTCCAGGACCCGGGCCGGCCCTGGGAGGTGGTCTTCACCGACGACGGGAGCCGGGACAACAGCCTGGCCATGCTGGAGGCCATCGCCCGGGACGAGCCCCGGGTCTCGGTGGTGGAATTCAACCGGAACTACGGCCAGCACGCCGCCATCTTCGGCGCCTTCGCCATGGCCCAGGGCCGGGTGGTGGTGACCATGGACGCCGATCTGCAGAACCCGCCGGAGGAGATCCCCAAGCTGGTGGCCAAGATCGAAGAGGGGTTCGACGTGGTGGGAGGCTGGCGCCAGGGGCGCATGGTCAACGACAGCCTGTTCCGGACCCTGCCCTCCAAGATCGTCAATGCGGTCACCCGCAAGACCACCGGGGTCGAGCTGCACGATTACGGCTGCATGCTCCGGGCCTACCGGCGCGAAGTGGTGGACGCGATGCTCCAGTGCAAGGAGCGCTCCAGCTTCATCCCGGCCCTGGCCAACAGCTTCGCCAAGCGGATCGCCGAAGTTCCGGTGGGCCACGCCGAGCGGGCCGCAGGGGATTCCAAGTACGGGCTGTGGAAACTGATCAATCTCCAGTTCGACCTGCTCACCAGCTTCTCCTTGATTCCGCTGCAGATGCTCAGCGTACTGGGGGTCATCGTTTCCGCGCTGGGCGTGGGCTTCGGCGTGATCCTGCTCATATACCGGGTGCTCCACCCCGAAGGCGCGGCCCAGGGCGTGTTCACCCTGTTCGCCGTGCTGTTCTTCTTTGTGGGCGCCCAGTTCCTGGCCTTCGGGCTCCTGGGCGAGTACATCGGCCGCATCTACCAGGAAGTGCGTGACCGCCCCCGTTATGTGGTAAAAAAGGTACATAAAGCCAAAGACTGAAACAACTCAGCGCTTTTACCGTAGTATCAAGAAGCGGGAAGCAGGGCGGCCCACCCTTGCGCAGGTCTGGGCCGGGATCGTTTCAGGGCGGGAGGAAGGCAGATGTCAGCCAAAGGCAGAATCCTATTCGTGGACGACGACCCCCGGATCCTCGACGAACTGCGCCGCCAGGCCCCCCTCCTGGGCGACCAGTGGGAATCGGAGTTCCTGGACAGCGCCAGCAAGGGCCTCCAGGCCTGCAAAGGGGAGCCGTTCAACGTGGTGGTCGCCGACCTGCGCATGCCGGGGATGAACGGGGCCGAATTCCTCCAGGAGATCATGGCCCGCTACCCGTCCACCCTCCGGCTGCTCCTGGCGGAGGACGCCGAGCGGGACCTGGCGATGCAGGGCCTGGCCAGGACCCACCAGTTCCTGGTCAAGCCCTGCGACCTCGCGCTGCTGCGCTCGGTGGTGGACTTCACCCGGGAACAGGGGCGCAAGGTGGGCAACGACCACGTGCGGGAACTGGTCGCCCGCATCGGCCAGCTGCCGGCGGTGCCGGATCTCTACCGGGAGATCACCTCCCTCCTGGAATCGGACCGGGGTTCGGTGGAGCAGCTGGGGGCCGTGGTGGGCAAGGACATCGCCATGACCGCCATGATCCTCAAGCTGGCCAATTCCGCCTTCTTCAGCCTCCGCCAGCATGTGACCAACCCGGCCGAAGCGGTGTCCTACCTCGGCGTCGACCTGCTCAGGGCCCTGGTGCTGGCCCACGGCCTGTTCGGCCAGGTCGGGGCGTTCCGGGTGCCCACCTTCACCATCAGCCATCTCTGGCAGCACTGCCTGGCGGTGGGAGCGGGGGCCCGGCGCATCGCCATCGTCGAAGGCTGCGGCCAGCGCGCCAACGAGTTCTTCACCGCGGGCCTGCTGCACGACATCGGCATCCTGATCCTGGCCTCGCGGTTCCCCGAGGACTACGCCAAGGTCCTGGAAACCAACCGCCGTTCCGGCGGGGACCTGGAATCCTCCGAGTTCCACATCTTCGGCGCCACCCACGGCGAGGTGGGGGCCTACCTGCTCGCGCTCTGGGGCATCCCGGAACCGGTGGTCCAGGCCGCCGCCTGCCACCACGGCATCGCCGCCCAGCCGGTGCGGGGCTTCACCCCCGCGGTGGCGGTGCATGTGGCGGACACCCACTACGGCTACGACCCCGACCACGAGATCTTCGCCAAGGCCCGCCTGGACCAGACCTACCTGATGGACCTGGGCCTGTCCGATCGCCTGCCCATCTGGAACGAAGCCATGGACAGCGTCCGGGACAACCTGTAGGCTCTGGCTGCGTATTCGTTCGGGTCCCGGACCTGCGTCGCCGCGGTGACGGCTCGCTGGCGCTCGCCTCTCCCGCGGCGTTACGGATGTTGACCATGGGAGCGTGCATGGGAATGGGCTTCGCATCTATCCGTAAAAAGGCGTGACAATGAGTCAGGCAGGAGGGACCCGTACCGCGCTGCGGAGGGTGCGGGCCATCTTCAGGAAGATGGCGGACTGGGGGCTCTGGGGGTGGCCCGCCACCATGGGCACGCCATCGTCGCTGCCCACCCGGATCTCCAGGTCGATGGGGATCTCGCCCAGGAACGGCAGGCCCATGCGCTTGGCCGCGGCCTTCACCCCGCCATGGCCGAAGATGGCGGTTTCGGTGTGGCAGCTGGGGCAGTGGAAGCTGGACATGTTCTCGATGATGCCGGCGATGGGCACCTTGACCGTCTGGAACAGGCCGATGGCCTTCCGCGCGTCCAGGAAGGCCACGTCCTGGGGCGTGCTCACCACGATGGCCCCGTCCACCTTGGCGTTCTGGATGAGGGAGATCTGGGTGTCGCCGGTGCCGGGGGGCAGGTCGATGAACAGATAGTCAAGTTCGCCCCACAGCACGTCGCCCAGGAACTGGGTGAGCGCCTTGTTCAGCATGGGTCCGCGCCAGATGACCGGCCGGTCCTCGTCGATGAGGAAGGCGATGGACATGAGCTTGATCCCGAACTTCTCCATGGGCACGATCTTGCCCTCGGGCGTGCCTTCGGGGCCGTCCTTGATCCCGAACATCATGCCCATGCTGGGCCCGTAGATGTCCGCGTCCAGCAGCCCCACCTTGAGCCCCAGGCTGGCCATGGCCACCGCCAGGTTGGCGGCGACCGTGCTCTTGCCCACCCCCCCCTTGCCGGAACCCACCACCAGGACCTGCTTCACCGAAGGCAGCAGGTTCTTGAATTCAGGTTCGGGGGTCCGTTCCCAGTCCAGGCGGATCTCCACCTGCTCCACCCCCGGGACCTTCCCCACCGCCTCGGCCACCGCCCGGCGGATCTCCCCCTCCCGGTCCCGGTAGGCGTCCAGCAGGTGCAGCTGCACGGTGACGTTCGGCTCCGCCACGTCGATCCCCCGCACCGCCTTGAGGGCCACCAGGGTGGCCGAGGTCCCCGGCACCTGGTAGCTGTTCAGGGCATCGTAGATGGCGGCGCGACTGATTCTCGTTCCCATGAAGGTCTCCACCCTAATAGCCTGACATGAAATGGGCGGAGCAACGGCATGGAGCCCGGCTAAAGTTCCGGATCCCAGGAGTCGGGGAACTTCAGGGTCACGGCCTTGAGCCCGCTGGCCATGAGCCCGTGCTCATAGGTGCGGGACTGGCTCCGCAGCGGCGGCCAGGCGGCGTCCAGGCCCCGGCGCAGCACCCGGCCGTCGGGGCCGAGCACCCGCCCCTTGGTGCTGTCGTGGAGCTGGAGCTCCAGCATCTCGAACACCTGGGCAGCGACGATGGGATCCACCAGGGGGAACGCGACCTCCACCCGGTGGTCCAGGTTGCGCTGCATGAGGTCGCCCGAGGCCAGGAGGGTCTCCGGGTCGCCGTCGTTGTGGAAGTGGTACACCCGCGCGTGCTCCAGGAAGCGGTCGATGATGGAGACGGCCCGGATCCGCTCGGACAGCCCCGGCACCCCGGCCCGCAGGCTGCAGGACCCCCGCACCAGCAGGTCGATGGCCACGCCGTCCTGGCTGGCCTCGTAGAGTTTCTGGATCATGGCCGGATCCACCAGGGAGTTCATCTTCAGGATCATCCGCGCGGGCTTGCCGGCCAGGGCGTGCACGCGCTCCCGTTCGATCCGGTCGTAGAGCGCCTGGCGGAAGTGCTGGGGGGCGATGATGAGCCGGTGCAGCCCGGGCGGGCGGGTGTAGCCGGTGAGCAGGTTGAACAGGTTGGAGAGGTCTTCGCCGAACTCCGGCCTGGCGGTGAACAGCCCGATGTCGCAATAGAGCCGCGAAGTGCGCTCGTTGTAGTTGCCGGTGGAAAGGTGGCAGTAGCGCTTGATGCCGCCGGGCTCCTGGCGGATGACCAGGCAGACCTTCCCGTGGGTCTTGTAGTTGGGCATCCCGTAGACCACGTGGACCCCGGCCTTCTCCATGCGCCGGGCCCAGGCGATGTTGGATTCCTCGTCGAACCGGGCCCGCAGCTCCACGATGGCGGCCACCTGCTTGCCGCGCTCCGCCGCCCGCTCCAGGGCCGCCGCGATGGGGCTGGTGGAACTGATGCGGTACAGGGTCACCTTGATGGCCAGCACCTTCGGGTCGTCCGCCGCCTCGCGCACGAACCGGACCACGCTGTCGTCGAAGCTCTGGTACGGGTGCATGAGCAGGATGTCGTTCTTGGCGATGGCCTCGAAGATGTTCCCGTGGGCCTCCAGCTGGGGCACCGGCAGGGGCGGCAGCGGCGGATCCTTCAGGTGCGGCAGGTCCAGCTGGGTGTAGACCTGCATCAGGTCGGAAAAGGCGGCGAAGCCCTCGGTGGGGTAGAGGTCCTCCGGGGCGAGTTCCAGTTCCTCGATGAGCATCTCCAGCAGCGCCGGGCTGAGCCCCTGCTCGTACTGCAGCCGCACCACCGCCCCCCGCCGGCGGCTGCGCAGATGCTCCTCCACCATCTTCATCAGGTCCTCGCTGGGATCCTCCTCCACCGGCAGGTCCGAGTCCCGGGTCACCCGCAGGGCCTGGCAGTTGCGGATGGCGTAGCCCTGGAACACCTGCTCGATGTGCAGGCGCACCACGTCCTCGAGCATCACGAAGGCGTGCCCGCCGGACACCGAAGGCACCCGCAGGAACCGCGGCGAACCGGTGGTGGGCACGTGGATGATGGCCAGCCCCGACACCGGGAGGTTCTCCTCCTCCAGGTACTCCGCGGCTTCCAGTTCCGCCATGAGCACCAGGACCCGGTTGCCCAGGCGGGGGAACGGGTGGCCCGTGTCCACCGCCAGGGGCGTGATGAGGGGCAGCAGGTTGCGCTCGAAGTAGTCCCGGGTGAAGTCCCGCTGGACCTCGTCCAGGTCCTCGGGCTTCAGCAGGAAGATGCCCTCGGCGTTCAGCAGCGGTTCGATGGTCTGGTGGAACAGCCGGTGCTGCCGCACCGCCAGCTCATGGATCCGCCGGGACAGCTCCTCGAGCATCTGCCGTGGGGTGCGGCCATCGGGGCCCGGCTGGGTGATCCCGGCGTCGATCTGGCGCCAGATGCCTGCCACCCGGACCATGAAGAACTCGTCCCAATTGTTGGACACGATGGCCAGGAACTTGACCCGTTCCAGCAGCGGCACCGTAGGATCCTCAGCCTCGTCCAGGACCCTCTCGTTGAAATCCAGCCAGCTCAATTCACGGTTCAGGTAGTTTTCCGGCTTCGGGAAGGTTCGGCTCATGTCCATGATTATGCCCGAGGCCTGGCCCCAGGTCCGGCGTTGCCCAGGTAAATTCCTTGCGCCCAGAGGCCGTTCCGGGATTCCCGATGGCCTTTCCGGGCCATCCTGGCTATTCTGGTCTTTCGCCTTTTTCCGGGGCCAGCAGCGCGGCCCCACTTGCCAACGAGAGGGCCGGACCCCCGGCCAGGTAGGAGGAACCCGTGAACGAAGAAATCATCCCTGTCGCCAAGCGCGAAACCACCGGCAAGGCGTCCAACAACGCCCTGCGCAACGCCGGCATGATCCCCGCCGTCATCTACGGCCTGAACGAGCCCCCCGTGGCCGTGGCCATCAGCCCCAAGATCGTCGCCCGCATCATCGCCAGCGACACCGGCTTGAACTCCATGATCCATCTCCAGCGCGAAGGCACGGAGATCAAGCGCCACGTCATCATCAAGGACGTGCAGCGCCATCCGGTCACCGGCCGGCTGAGCCACGTGGACTTCATGCGGGTCGATCCCACCCACAAGGTCCGGGTCAAGGTCCCCATCCGCCTGAAGGGCATGCCCCTGGGCGTCAAGGAAGGCGGCATCCTGGACTTCACCCACCGGGAAATCGAAGTGGAGTGCCTGCCCAATCTCATCCCCGCCCACGTGGATGTGAATGTTGAGCACCTCAAGGTGGGCGATTCCCTGCGCCTGGACCAGGTGATCCTGGATGCCCACCTCACCCTGCACGGCGATGCCCACAACGTCATCTGCTCCGTGCTCGGCAAGCAGGCCGAGGAAGTGCTGCCCGAAGCGGCCGGTGCCGCGGCTCCCGCCGCCGCTGCCGCCGCCCCCGCCGCCGCGGCCGCTCCCGCCGCCGCCCCCAAGGGCAAGAAGTAGGGTCCGTTTTCATGGAATCATCGAAGGGCGGACCCGCGGGTCCGCCCTTTTTTCTTGGAACACCCGGACCTCCTCCCATGCGCCTGCTCGTTCCCCTGGGCAATCCCGGCCCCGCCTACACCGCCACCCGGCACAACCTCGGGCGGCTGATGCTCATGCGCTGGATGGAGCAGGGCCCCGAACCCAGGGTGGTGCGCAGGCTGGCGACCGGCACCATCTACGCCCTCAAACCGCCGTTCCAGGCCCTGGTCCCCGGCACCTACATGAACCTCAGCGGGCAAGCCTGCGCCGAGGCGGCCGCGGCCGGCTATGATCCCGCCCGCATGGTCCTGCTCTACGACGACAAGGACCTGCCCCTGGGCCTGGGCCGGTTCCGGCTCACCGGCAGCGACGGCGGGCACAACGGCCTTAAGTCGGTGTTCGGCCTGCTGCAGCGCCAGGACCTGCCCCGGCTCCGGCTGGGCATCGGCCCGTTCCAGCGCCCCCTGGTCGACTTCGTCCTGGGCGAATGGAGCGAACCGGAATGGGCGCGCATCGACGCCATGGACGCCCCGTTCGCCCGGTTCATGGACCTGCTCCAGGGCGCGGACGACCTGGGCGCCCTGGCCGGGACCGTGAATGCGGCGTCCTTCTGGCTGCCGCCGGAGCCGGAGGACGGGACGGCGCAGCCGTAGGTTCGGCACATTCCCGGGACCGTCCCGGCGTTTCCCTGGACATCGGCGCGTTTTCGACCTGGACGTGAAGTCCTTGTCTTTCTTGGGAAACCCTGAGAAACTGATCCTTCGCGTCCCCGATCGCGGGGACCTCCTTGCTCCGGCTTGTTCCGGGGCTTCACATCCACAAGGAGGAACGATGCGTCGCTATGAGACCATCTTCATCGCCTCCCCGACACTGACGGACGAACAAGCTGAAGAGCTGGTCCGGCATTTCGAGGGAATCATTGCCGAGCAGGCCGGCGAACTGCTCAAGACCGAAAAGTGGGGCCGCAAGAAGCTGGCCTACGAAGTGCAGAAGTTCAGCGAGGGCTACTACACCCTGTTCGACATGAACGCGGGTCCCACCCTCATCGCCGAGCTCGAGCGGCGCTTCCGCAACCACGACTCCGTGATCAAGTACATGTCCGTGCGCATGGACGAGCAGACCAAGGCCGCCGAGCGGCAGAAGGTCCGCTACGAGCGTGAGGGCCGCCGCAAGGCCCAGGCCGGGATCAAGGAACGTTCCCTTGAAGAGGTGATGGGATGAAGCGGAAAGCTGACGCCAAGGGCAAGCCCAAGAAGAAGAAAGTATTCGGCGGACGACGCTCGAAGTTCTGCAAGTTCTGCGTGGAGAAGTCCACCTTCATCGACTACAAGGACGTGAAGACCCTCACCGGCTTCACCCCCGAGCGCGGCAAGGTCCTGCCCCGCCGCACCAGCGGCGTGTGCGCCCTGCACCAGCGCATGCTGGTCGA
>Ga0181516_10001057_pt1 | contig 22101 bp, 21 predicted proteins | sample PEATcosm2014_Bin_25_FD_121104 | JGI IMG/M metagenome (GOLD analysis project Ga0181516, IMG submission 121104) | Peatland microbial communities from MTU Mesocosm Facility, Houghton, MI, USA - PEATcosm2014_Bin01_10_metaG | ecosystem: Environmental > Terrestrial > Soil > Wetlands > Peat | place... | reverse complement strand
GGCGGGTCATCCGCTCCAGCTCGCCCGTGCTCATCTCCTTCGGGTTGCAGATGACTCCGCCCTTGGCGCCGCCAAAGGGAATATTGACCACCGCGCATTTCCAGGTCATCCAGCTCGCCAGCGCCCGCACTTCGTCCAGATTGACATCGGGCGAGTAGCGTATGCCGCCCTTGCAAGGGCCGCGGGCGATCGAGTGCTGGACACGGAAGCCGGTAAAGATTTGGACCTTTCCGCTGTCCATCATTACCGGAAAATGGACGATGATTTCGCGGGAAGGCGTGCTGAGCATCTTCCAAACGCCTTCTTCGAGATTCAGCTTGCGAGCTGCAAATTCAAATCGAGCTGCCTGGGCTTCCCAGGGATTGATTTCCTGCTCGAGGGTTACCGATGACATAAAGTTCTCCAATTCTTCATTCCTGCCGCGCCACTGGGTGGAATCGGTCGGATTCCCTTTGCAAGTGATAGACGCTGCAAGGCATTTCCAGTGATCCGGAGTTCCTTCGCACCCGGCTAACTCTGCTTACCGTGTTCGGCCGCTTAAGCAGGCGAATATTTTCTTCGCAAGCTCAAACCCCAGTGAGTCTAGGCCCGCAATCGTGTGCAGTCAAGTTACCCGGAATCAACTTTGAAACCGCGTCCCATAGTGGGGATTCCCATATGTTTTGTCGGGGAGCGGGAAGACCTGAGGCGCGTACAGCGCTCTCGATCAGCTTACGGCATCCATGGCGCTTTGATGCAACAACGCGTATGGCTAAAGCGTTGGAGCAATTACACTGAGGCTGTGAATTCTTCAGCCGATCTCGTCCAGCCCAGCCGCAAGGAGTTCCTGGCGCTCGCCAAGGAGCACACCCTGGTCCCCGTCTGCCGCATCCTCACGGCGGACCTCGAAACGCCCGTCTCGGCATTTCTGCGGGCGGCCTGGCCGGAGCGCGAGTGTTTTCTGCTGGAGTCGGTGGAGAATGGCGAGCAGGTTGGCCGCTACACCTTCATCGGCCTCACGCCCTTCAAGCGCATCGTGGCGCGGGGCAACGAAATCACCATTACGGAAGGGAAAAAAGTCACCGAATTCGAGGGCGATATCTTCGCGGTTTTGCGCCGCGCCCTGGCCGGGCACAAGCCGGCGCGGCTGCCTGGGCTGCCTCCCTTCACCGCCGGCGCCGTCGGCTTTTTCTCCTACGACGCGGTGCGCCAGATCGAGCGCCTGCCGAAACTTGCCGCCGACGAGTTGCGCGTCCCCGACGCCTGCCTGCTCTTCTTTGACGAGGTGCTGGCCTTTGACCACGTACGCAAGGAGATCTGGCTGGTGGAGACAGCCGACGTGATGCGCGGCAATCCCGGCGACGCCTACGACAAGGCAGTCGAGAGGCTGGCCAAGCTGGAAAAACGTCTCTCCCAGCCGCTGCCCAAGGCACTGGTCAGCCGAAGGGGCCACGGCCTGGCGCGCCCCGGCAAGCTGAAAGTCAAGTTCCGCACCGCTAAAAAGGACTACCTGGCCGCCGTTGCCCGGACCAAGGAGTACATTGCCGCCGGCGACATCTTCCAGGCCGTGCTGTCGCAGCGCTTTGACGTGGAACCGGAAGCCGACAGCTTCCAGGTTTATCGCGCCCTGCGCACGGTCAATCCCAGCCCTTATATGTTCTTCCTGCGCTTCGCCCCCGACGGCCCGCTGGGCGCGCTGCCGCCCAAGCCGGCCAAACATGCAAAGAGGAGAATTGTCCCAGTCGCCCCGGCACAGACCGTTGAGTTGGCGGGGTCGTCACCCGAGTTGCTGGTGCGCGTGCACCAAGGCAAGGTGGAGTACCGGCCCATCGCCGGAACCCGTCCGCGCGGCGCCAACGAGGAGGAAGACCAGGCGCTGGCAGATGAGATGCTGACCGACGAGAAGGAGCGTGCCGAGCACGTCATGCTGGTCGACCTGGGTCGCAACGATGTGGGCCGCGTGAGCCAATTCGGCAGCGTCAAGGTGGACCGGCTGATGTTTGTCGAGCGCTACTCCCATGTGATGCACATCGTCAGCACGATTGAGGGCCGATTGAAGCCGGAGCTGACCGCCGTCGACGCCCTGCGCGCCTGCTTCCCAGCCGGCACGCTTTCCGGCGCGCCCAAGGTCCGCGCCATGGAGATCATTGAAGAGCTGGAACCGGCACGCCGCGGCACCTACGGCGGAGCCGTGCTCTATGCCGACTTCTCCGGCAACCTCGACTCGTGCATCGCGATCCGGTCGATGCTGGCTACGGGCGGCAAAGGCTACGTGCAATCGGGGGCGGGCATCGTGGCAGATTCCGTGCCGGAGAACGAGCACCAGGAGTCGATGAACAAGGCACAGGCTGTGATCCGAGCCATCGAGCGCGCGCGGGAAATGTAGCGGCTGCGGGATGATCCAATAGCCGTAATCCCGCTTGCTCAAGAGACGGCGAGAGGCTCTGCCGGCACAAATAGCGGCCCCGAGGACAACCTCGCCAAGCGCCTTCTCATCGTACTTTCGTCACATTTGGATGGAGCAGTTTATCTCGTTCGCTCTTATATCGAGTGTTCTTCATAGATTTCGGAATATTTCAAATTAGAAAAGAGGTACGATCCGCATGAAACGCATCCTCTGCACATTCTTGTCGGTACTGGTTGTGGTCGCGTGCATTCAACCGATTTACGCACAATTTGCCGTAAGAGTATCTTTCGGGCCGCCGGCGCTGCCCATCTATGAGCAGCCGATCTGCCCCGACGATGGCTACCTGTGGAACCCGGGATATTGGGCCTACGATCCCGACGACGGCTATTACTGGGTTCCCGGCACATGGGTGGAAGCGCCCGAACCCGGATTCCTGTGGACCCCCGGCTGGTGGGGCTGGGATGACGGCGGCTTTCTCTTCCATGAAGGTTACTGGGCCACCGAAGTGGGCTTCTACGGAGGCATCTCGTATGGCTTTGGCTACTTTGGGGACGGATTCCAGGGCGGCCGATGGGAAGGCGGCCACTTCTTTTACAATCGCGCCGTCCTGAACGTGGACGTGACGCACATTCACAACGTGTACAACACGACCGTTGTCAACAACGTGAGCGTGAATCGCGTGAGCTATAACGGGGGCGAGGGAGGCATCACGGCTCGACCCACAGCCAGGGAGCAAGCAGTCGAACAGCAGCGGCATATACCACCTGTCGCAGCGCAGACACGGCATGTGCAGGAGGCGCGCTCCAACCCCCAATTGCGCGCTGAAGCCAACCATGGCAAACCGCCGGTGGCTGCCACAAGCCGGGCGGGCGAGTTCAGCGGAAGAGGCGTTGTGGCCGCGAAGGCGGAGGGCGCGCCATACCATCCCGCGACCAGCCGATCCGGTGCGGCTGCCACCCAGGGCAGCCGGCCTGAGGGCAGTGCAACCCAGAACGGAAATGCCGCCCATGCCCATGACCTGCAGCCACATCAAGTTCAGGCTGTTCCCAGCTCAGGCAATGACAAAGCCGATCGTCAGTTCCAGAAACAACAGCAAAAACTTGCCGACCAGCAAAACAAGGAACACCAAAAGCTGCAGCAGCAACAGGAAAAGGAAGATCGGCAACTGGCCAAGCAAAATAATCAGCAACGGCAGCAAATGGTGGAACAGCGCCATCAGCAGCAAACCCAAAAGTTGGAACAGAAACATACGCAGCAGCAACAGCAGTTGCAAAGCCGCCAGCCGACTCCGCGGGCCAGTTCGGGAAGGCGGCAGTAAAGCCCCGCTTTGCTGGTTGAGGGGCTGTGAAGTTTGCCCTGGCGGCTCAATTGGCTGCCAGGGCATTTTTGTTTTTTCGTAGGCAGGCGGGAGCCGGCCGCGGCCATGGGCGCGTCGGGCCCGGCCTCAACCCGGCTTATTCCGCGCCAAAGAGCTTGCGGAAGAATCGACCGATGCCGCCGAAAAACCCGCCCTTCTTCTTGGCAGCAGGTTTTGTCGCGGCGGGATTTGCCGGCGCAGCGGGAGCTGCCGCCGGTTCGGCCGCCGGAGCCGGAGCCTTGCCTGCACTCTCATAAACCAGCGGCTCAATCGGCTGTGTTGCTTCGCTGCTCGGCTTGGTGGCGGCAGGCGGCGGCGCGGGAGCCGCCGCCAGACCTTCGCTTTGCGCCAACGGGAATTCGTTCCCCTTGGGCTCGGCGGGCGGGCAGCCGCACGGCTCCTTTTCCTGGTCCACCACTTCGTGAATGTTGCCGCGCTGGAACATGACGCGCTGGCCCGCCTGCACGCGATAGCTGCCGTTGTCGAAGACGCTGGTCACCAGCACATAGGGCGCGTCCGTGCCGGCATTATCGACACACGTGTCGCCATGCTGGCCGAGCCGCACTTTCACGTCCGCCGGCCCCGGGCCGCCGATGAGGATACGAAAATCCGGTGTCAATAGAATGTCGGAGTTGCGCCCGGTGGCAAAGCTGGCCTCGATGGCGCCGTGGTCCATGGCCATCATCAGCCCGGGGACTTCGCCCGCCGGTACGCTGGAGTCGGCGGCAAGCCGGATGGTGGTGGAGGCGCAGACCCGCAGCGTGCCGCGCCGCGGCAGGGTAACCGCTGTGGTTTCCGTGCCCGAAGTGACCGTTCCGTTGGCGGCGATCACTGCCTTGCCTTGCGAGACCTCGAGCGCGCCGGTGACCTTGGCCGCCTTGTCAGGGGTCTTGTTGTTCAGGGGAACAATCGCCAGCGGAACCGCCTCGCCGTTCGGGGGCGCGGCGGGGCTGCCGGACTGTGCTCGAAGGCCCAGTGCGGCTACCGAAACCAAAATGAGCGCGAGCAGGAGAGACCGGAACGCCGATTCGGACATCACATTCAGCCGACGCCTCTTGACGCGCAGAACGACTTGCATGGCGGCTACATTCCCAGAAAGTTGCGAATCATCTGGTGGCCACCCTCGGTCAAGACACTCTCGGGGTGGAATTGCACGCCCTCAATCGGCAGCGTGCGATGACGAAGTCCCATAATCACCGAGCCGTCGCCATTGCTGGCGGGCGTTCGTGCGGTCACGATCAGGTCAGCGGGCAGCGATTTTTCCTCAACAATGAGGGAGTGGTAGCGGGTGCAGGTGAGCGGGGAGTCGAGTCCGGCGAAGATGCCCTTGCCGTCGTGCTCTACGCGGCTGGTTTTGCCATGCATCAGGTGGCTGGCACGGACGACGAGCCCGCCGAACGCTTCGCCGATGGCCTGGTGGCCCAGGCACACGCCGAGAATGGGCGCTTTGCCGGCCATGTGGCGAATGAGCGGCACCAGGATGCCGGCCTCGCCGGGAGTACACGGCCCAGGCGAAAGCAGGATGCGATCCGGGTGCATGGCCTCAACTTCGTGCACGGTAAGCTCGTCGTTGCGGCGCACCTCAACCTCTGCGCCCAGTTCGCCAAGGTACTGGACAAGGTTGTAGGTAAACGAATCGTAGTTATCGAGAACGAAGACCATGTTGAAGTCCAGTGTAGCGCGGCAGCCGCAACCGATCGCGCCGGACAACGGTTGCGTCCTGGAGGCGCATCTGCAAAACTGGCGTTGGTTGCCAAATGATGGTTCTCCATTTTCTAGTGCAAGGCCGCGTGCAGGGAGTCGGGTTTCGCTGGTTCGTCCATCGGGAGGCCAGCGAGCTGGACCTGCGGGGCTGGGTGCGCAATACGGAAGAAGGCGACGTGGAGATTGTGGCGTCGGGCTCGGAGCGGGACCTGGCGGAACTGCGGGCCAGCCTGCGCCAAGGGCCCCGGGGCAGCCGCGTCGATCGCCTGCTGGAGCACTATCTCGACGACACCGAAGCCGCCGACCTCGACTCGTTCCGCATCGACGGAGCGTGGTAAGCCAAGACGACCCGTTCAAGATCGTCCGGCCCGCTGCTGCAGTTATTTCGGCTTGGCCGTATTCGCGCCGCCCGTCGTATCCCCCAACTGCGTGACATGGACGCTCGCCTGCGTTTCCGGGATCACGCCGTCGTTCAACTGCACCTCGGTGGGCCGCCCCTGGATCAAAATCCGCTGCACCGCCTTGCCGTGCGCCGGCACCAGCACGCGCTGCGTAGCCGAATTCGCCTCAGAGCGGACCGTCACCGGCACCTCCGCCGAGACGTAACCGTTGTTGGCAATGTTCACCGCAACCAGCCAGTTCCCGGCCGAGGCAGCCGAGGGAAACGCGCTCTCGATCGAGAGGTCGGGGAGCCCTTTATCCGTATTGACCCACTCCGCAAAAAAGCTGGAGAGGTCGCGCCGCGTTCCGGCCTGTTCCAAAAGCGATTCGAAGGTGCTTTGATTCGCGCTCTTGCCGGCGTCCTGGCGCGGCACATCCTGGCTGGGATCGTAGGCGCGCAGTGCCGCCGACAGCGTCGCATCGCCCGCAACGTCGCGCAGCATCCACAAGACATAGGTCGCCTTGGTACGAAAATAGGCGGGCGAAATGGCCTCTGCCAGCGGTTGTCCGCGGCCCTGGCCGGGACTCTCCGGCTCCGCGATCGCCAGCGCGGCACGGCCGGCTTCGAGCGACCCCAGGGCCTGGTCGCGGCCGTCGCGGTGTTCCACCCATAACGTGCCCATAAAGTGAGCAACACCCTCGCTGAGCCACGCCCGCGGCGACTGCACCCAGGCATGCGTCAGCGCATGGGCCAGAATTCCATCCAACTGCTCGGCGCCGGCCTGCCGAATCGTGGTGGCCAGCAGCGCGCCCGTCTCAAACGGGATATCCTGCGCGTCGGGCAGATCCAGCACCGTGAGCTGCGCCCGCGGACGCTGGCCCAGCCAGCCCTGCAAGAACGGCGTGACGTCGGAGATGGCCGCGGTCCACGACGATGCCGCCACCTCGTTGCCGGGCAGGGTCCACAGGGTTGTGTTGGTGGCCGCATGCGGCGTGCGGATGGCCACAAAGAGGCTTGGGGCCTCAAAGCCAAGGGTCGCATTGCCGGAGTCGGCAGTGGCCACGCCGGAGACTTCAACACCGGCGTCGGGGTCGGTGATTGAGAGCGCCGCGGGATGGCCGTTGACCAGGGCCACCGTGGGCGCATGGCAATGCGGGAATTCCACCGTGAGCCGAAGGCGAAAGCGGGCTCCGGCCAGGCGCAGCTTGTGCTCTCCGATCTCGTCGAAGAGCCGCGCCCCATCGCCCAGAATCACCGGAACGGCCGAGACCGGGTACCACACCACGTTGCCAAAACCCCGCAGGCCCGTGAACGGAACACCGATCCCGTCCCAGTCCGAATGCAGCGCCACCTCCTCAGGCGTCCCGATGGCGAGCAGCCGCTGCGCCGATTGCGCGATGGCCCCGGAGTAGGTCACGTCGAGTTGCGCGCTCTGCCCCGGCGCCAGAGGCTGGGCCAGCGCAACCGCGGCCTCGTGCAATTGGCCGGTATGGTCCGCGTCGGAGTTGAGCGTCGCCACGGGAAAAGCGACGTCCTTGCCGGCAACGCGAATCCGTTCCCAGTTCAGCGACGACGAGATTTCGAGCGGTATCCGAAGCAGCGCAGTTTTGCCGTCGTTGCGCACCGTGACCAGACAGCGCACGGCGATTTGCTGCGGCGCGGCGCGGAGGCGCACGTCCATGTCGAAGTCCGTAAAGGTCACTGCCTGCCGTTCGGCATCTGTGGCCACTGGAGCCGCTGCTGCCTTTGCACCTGCCTCCGCGGCTTGCGTGGTGGCGTGGCCGTCGGCATCCGTCGAGCGCGACAGGATCACCTGGCCGTTGGAGGGCGCGCTTTGCGATCCGGACTGTTGCTGGGCGGGGGGGGTAAACGTGAGCCTTTGCGCCGCGCACACTGTGGCGGCCATGCAAGCGGCCACCGCCATCCATGCCGCCGGCCGGATCTTTGAGAGCTTCATGAGCCCAGGCCTTTCTGTTTTTTGGGTTTGGCCGCCGCTGGCGCGTCCTGGCGAGGGCCGCCGTCCGCTGCGGCAGCAGCACGGCGCTGGCGAAAGGCTTCGTAAAGGACCACTGCCCCGGCCGCGGATACGTTGAGCGAACTCACGCCTCCCGCCATGGGAATGCGCAGCAGGTGGTCGCAGGTGCGGCGAACCAGGTCGTGCAATCCTGCGCCCTCGCGGCCCAGCACCAGCACGCAGTCGCCGGTCAGGTCGAACTGGTCGTAGTCGCACGATCCCCGCTCATCCAGGCCGATAATCCACAGGTTGCGCGCTTTCAACTCTTCGAGCGAGCGGACCAGATTGACGACGCGGGCAATGCGGAGGTGCTCAGCCGCGCCGGCGCTGGCTTTGACGGCGACCGGGCTGAGCGGGGCCGATCGCCGCTCCGTGAGGACCACGCCATCCACGCCGGCACCATCGGCCACGCGCAGCAAGGCGCCCAGGTTCTGCGGATCTTCCACGCCATCGAGCGCCAACAACAGCCGGCCCTGGCGCGGAGCCCCGGGCAGAGGCTCAAACAAGTCCTCGATCGAGAGCGCCTCCGCCGGGCGCACCATGGCGACAACGCCCTGGTGAGCCGGAGTCTGGGCCATCACGGTCAACTGCTCCCGCGCTTCCTGCCGGACGCGAACGCCAGCCGCGCGGCACAGGTTGACCAATCGCTCAAGCCGCTCGTCGTGCCGCTCACGCGCCACCAGAACCTGGTCAAAACGCCTGCGCCCGGCCTTGAGCGCTTCTTCCACCGGGTGCAACCCGTAGAGAACTTCCATGAGGGATAGTGTAGAAGATCGGCCGTAATCGCCGTTGCAGGTGGCCGGCCTCGGGGCAACCCCCATCGGGCGGCGGAAACGGCGAGGTTGCCTGCAAGACATCGTTGATGCGACTGCCCAGGGCTGCAGTGATGGGCGCCCGTGTAACTGCATGAAAGAACGACGATTTGGTCACAGTCTCACAGTTTCACAGCCAAAAATGGGGCGAATTCTTGTTTTCGCCCTCTTCGACGATGACAAACCATTTATTGTCATATGTTTACTCGGAGACTTCGATGCCTCAAATGTAAATAACAAAAATGTAAAAAGACTGCATTGGACTGGTTGCTGAACGCGCGTTTCGCGCCGGGGGTATCTGACTGCTCCAGACCTAAATTGAAGGTAGCAGAGTGTTCGAAATAATCGGCAAAGAGGTTCATGGGATTGCCGCTCGTACGCCCCACATGCGGCCTTGGCAACATCAAAAAAATCTTCGCTGTACAATCCCGCGAGACCCAGTAGTATGGTCCTTGGCTGCCCGTTTCGGGCCGCAATCCCAACAACCGAGAGTGATTATGTTAACCATCGAGATTCTGCAGAGTCTTTGGCCCAACGGCGATCAACACGTCCCCGGTCTGCTTGAGGGGATCGCGGATGCCGCACCCACCATCTTCCCAAAATACGGCCTCAACAGCGACCTGGTCATCGCTCATGCGATGGCGCAGTTCTCCCTGGAGTGCGGGGCAGGATTGTTCATGGTCGAGAACCTCAACTACAGCGCCCAGGGGCTCGTCAACACCTTTCCCAGCCACTTTTCCGCGGACCTGGCGCAGACCGCAGCGCACAATCCGCGCATGATCGCCGACATCGCCTATGGCGGCCGCATGGGCAACGCGCCGCCGCCTTCAGACGACGGCTGGAACTTCCGCGGGCGCGGCCTGTCGCAAACCACCGGGCGCGACGGCTACGTGAAACTTGCCGCCACCACCGGACTCGACCTGGTGAACAATCCCGATCTGGTTTCTACGCCTGAAAACGCCCTGGAGTGCGGCGTGGCCGACTTTGTACAGTGCGGCTGCCTGCCCTTTGCGGAAAACGATAACGTGCACGATGTGACGCTGCACTTGAACGGCGGCCTCAACGGGCTGACGGACCGCACGGCATGGTTGGTAAAATGGAAAGCGGCGCTGGGTCTGTAGTTGGGCCCAAACACGCCGCGCTCGCTTCGAGCGAAAGGGAAGCCGAACGGAATCTGCCAGTTCCCCTCCCTCAAGGTCAATCATGATCCGCCCAACCAGGAGGGGAGCCGTAGTATGTCCGAAACAATCAAGCCGATCAACGTGGAAGCCCTGAAAACGCTCGTACGCACGGTCCCGGATTTTCCCAAGCCAGGGATTCTGTTCTATGACATCACGACGCTTTTGAAGGACAAGACCGGTTTTGCGCAATTGATCGACGCGCTGGCGGCTCACTATCTGGACGGCAAGATCGACCTGGTGCTGGGCATCGAGGCCCGCGGGTTCATTTTTGGACCCGCCCTGGCCTACCGGCTCAACGCCGGCTTTGTGCCCGTACGCAAACCGCGCAAGTTGCCCGCGCCCGTGGCGCGCGTCAAGTACGACCTGGAATACGGCACGGACACGCTGGAGATCCATCTTGACGCCATCAAGCCGGGACAGCGCATCGTCCTCGTCGACGACCTGCTGGCCACCGGCGGGACCATGGAAGCCACCATCAAACTGGTGAAGCAACTGGGCGGCGAGATTGCAGGCCTGGCGTTTGCCGTGGAGTTGGATTTCCTCCATGGCCGCGACCGCTTCAAGGAGTACGACGTTTTCAGCCTGCTCCACTACGACGAATAAATCTGCTGCCGTTCGAACAAACTAAAGAATCGCGGCGGACAGAAAGCGGCGTTCAACAGGTGCAAGGATTGGCGGATTGGACCGACACAGGCAGCGGAACACCGTCAAGCGCGGCCGGTCTCCGTGGAGCACAGCACGCTTTGCTGAAACGGGCCAGATCCGCCTGCATGCCCTTCTCGTCCGCGAGAACCTTCAGCGTTTCCCGCAGAATTCTGGCCGCACCCGTGTGATTCGGCACAACTATCTTGTAGTGCATCCACTTTCCCTCGCGGCGAGCGACGACGATGCCGGCGCGACGGAGGTAGGCGAGGTGCCGCGAGATCTTGGGTTGGCTCTGTCCAAGGATCTCCACGAAGTAGCAAACGCACACTTCCTTGCCATTCATGAGGTTCAGAAGCCTGAGACGGGTGCGGTCGGCGAAGGCAGCATACAGTAACGCCAGGTCGTAGTTTTTTGGCGAGAGGCTCACGTTCTCATTATATGCGCATTGACAGATGTGTCCAGCAGAGGATACATTCGCTTTGACGTATGCGAGGAGACAAAGGCATGGAAGCGACAGCGAACTTTCAACAACAGGTGAAGGAAAAGTATGGAAGCGCCGCACGGGCCGTAGCCCAGTCCGGCAGCGTGCAAGCATGTTGCGACCCCGGCCTCCGGTGTTGCGATCCGATCACCACAAACCTTTACAGCACCGACCAGACGGGGATGATTCCAGAGATGGCGGTCCTGGCTTCTCTAGGATGCGGCAATCCGACGGCGCTCATCGATCTTCGCCCCGGAGAAGTGGTGCTCGATCTTGGCTCGGGCGGGGGCATAGATGTGCTTCTGTCGGCAAAGCGCGTTGGCCCAACCGGTAAAGCATATGGCCTGGATATGACCGACGACATGCTGGCATTGGCTCGCGAAAACCAGAAGCAGGCAGATATCGGGAATGTCGAGTTTATGAAGGGGGAGATAGAAAATATCCCCCTACCCGACAACTCGGTAGATGTCATCATTTCGAACTGCGTCATCAATCTTTCTGCGGACAAAGATCGTGTTTTGCGTGAGGCCTTCCGGGTGTTGAAGCCCGGTGGCCGGTTTGCGGTTTCCGATGTTGTTGTTCGCGGGAATGTGCCTGAAGTGGTTCGCAAGAGCATGTTGCTCTGGGTTGGCTGCATAGCCGGCGCGATTGAAGAGGCGGAGTACGTTCTGAAACTGAAAAGCGCCGGATTCGAAGCAGCACACATCGAACCCACGCGCGTTTACAACGTCGAAGACGCCCGGCAGTTCCTTACCGAGGCGGGTGTTGACGTGGACGCTATTGCCCCCCAGGTGAGTGACCGGTTCTACAGCGCATTCATCCGCGCCAACAAGCCCAAAGATGCCTGCTGCCAGCCCGGTTGTTGCACGCCTGCATTGGCAGGAGAGAAACGATAACAATCATGGCCGATCATTACAACGTTCTGTTTCTCTGCACCGGCAATTCGGCGCGCTCGATTATGGCCGAGGCGATTCTGAACCACAAAGGCAAGGGCGTTTTCACGGCTTACAGCGCCGGCAGTCATCCGACTGGCGAGCCGCGGCCAGAAGCACTGCAACAGATCGAAGCGAGGGGAATCTCGACGGCAGGCCTCCGCAGCAAGTCATGGGACGAGTTCTCGGGTCCCAGAGCGCCTCGGTTGGATTTTGTATTTACTGTCTGCGACAATGCCGCGGGGGAGCCGTGTCCTTACTGGCCGGGGCAGCCAATGACGGCACACTGGGGTGTTGCCGACCCGGCGGCCATCACGGGGACGCCGGACGAAATAGCCCGCGCGTTCCGTGATGCCTTCACCGTGCTCGATCGCAGGATTGGGCTGTTTCTTGCGATGCCCCTGGCCACACTTGAGGAGTTGGCAATCAAGCGTGAAATCGAGCGCATCGGCCGATCGTAAGAACGAATGTGAGGAAGAGCCGGCGATCCCGGGAAGACTCCGCAGCAACTGGGAAAGGTTGGCACACGCCATTTGTAGTTACATCTGCATATCGTGAATCTGAGGTTTTGCGACGCTCCTCATGATAAGTATCAATGGCTAGCTTTATCTGACGTCTTGAATCTTTCATTTGTTTAATTGCTCAGCAAGATTCAATATTTGAAAAGGGCAGCAATCACAAGAAGCAATGCGAATGCAACAGCCTCGGCAACCAGGTTGAGGTCCATCCATTTCTTCGTGCCCAAGAGGACGACTGCGGCGGGCGGAATGCCGTTGGGATCGGAGAGGGCGCTGCCAAATACTTTGCGCGTTACGAGCGCACCAAAGAAACCAAGCATGGGAATGCTCGCCAACATCGCAGCCAGATAGAACCGTTCTTCCTGAAGGCGTCCAGGAATGAGAAGGAGTCCGAGTTCGATCGCTGACAGCAGGAATGTGCTGCAGGATTGCCACACGACATGAAATCGAGCGTGACGCAACCACTCGGGGTTTGACGCATGTGAACGGCCAAGGTCGATCAGGAGCGTTCCAATCCCCTGAAACGTACAAAGAAGGATGAGCAGAATCCGTGCAAGAGCGGTATGCGTCAATTGTTCGCCTCTAAGGTGGAGGGCAAGGTTGCCATAGCCGTGCACGAACGAGTCGTTGCAGGGAGTGAACCTGAATTGAATTCAACGAACGGCTTGGACCATGCCGATGGGTGAGCCGCCTTGCACCGAAGTATCTCGCGGAAGAGTTACTGTGACTTGGGCGCCGCCCGTCTCTCGATTGCATGCCGTCACGGTTCCACCGTGAGCCCGCGCAACGGCATCGATGAATGCAAGTCCCAGCCCATGTCCGTTCGAGCTTTTGCCCTTCACGCGGCGCTCGAACAAATGCGGCATCACATCGGAAGAGAAACCTGGCCCGTTGTCTTCAAAGACGATCGATACCGACTCCTCTTCGGCCTGGAGGCGGATGGTTATGGTGCATGCCGCGGGCAAATGCTTGAGCTCGTTATCGAAGAGGTTTGCAATCATTCGATGAATCAGCGAAGCATCGGCGCCGATTACGACCGGATTGGCGCTATGGAGTCCGATCTGAAGACCCTTTTCGGCCATGCTCGGCTCGTATAAGGCAGTCATGACTCGAAGTAACTCATCTAACTCAATGTCAATGCGCGTCAACCGCAGCGCATCGGCCTTGGCCTCGGCAACGTCGAGGGACTGATTCAAGAACTCCGTCAGTCGATCCAATTCTTCGATGGCAGAGACTATCGGCTCGGCTTGCTCGCCGTGAATGCTGGCGCCAAGAGACATCTCGAGCTTTCCGCGTATTGCGGTCAAAGGGCTACGCAGATCGTGCGCCAGCGAATCTGTGATGGTGTGCAACTGATGCATGGAGTTCTCGATGCGGTCAAGCATCCGATTCAGCGTCAATGCAAGCTGAGCCACTTCGTCGTTGCGCTTTGTCGTCGGGACCCTGGTGTTCAAATCGGTATGACCAATTCTCGAAGCGGCATCGGTGATTCGGCGCACGTGGCTTAGCATTCGTCTGGTAGTGAGGAATACGATTGCGAAACCGAACAGGACAATCAGGAACCACAAGAGCATGAAACGAATGCGGAGATTTCTCAACACCCGCAACTCATCCCGTTCCGAGAGTCCGAGATAGATCCGGCTTCCATCGACGACCTGAATGCAGGCCACGCGGAAGGGGACCGCAAAGCCCTCGATGCGTACATCGGTAGGTTGGCCGGGGACCAGTTTTGTACCGACAATCGCCGTCAGCGTATCTTGACCGCTGCCAACCCCCACCCATAGCTGGAGCGAATCGTCGCTCCCGCGTTGCAAGAAGAATACCGAGTCATTGCGGTCTGTCTCGGAAGGCAATTTGTTGGGAACCTCGCGGCTGGCCAGTTCGGCAACTTCGCCAACGACACGCCCATAGAGCCTGTCCTTGGGAGTGCGCGTGGCTACATTGCCCAGCACCTCGACCTCACCCGACAGCCACGCATCGCTTCGCCGCTGGATGTCCTGCTCAACAAATCTCTGCAGAAAGAAAAAGACCAGCATGGTTCCGAAGGCGAAGGCCAGGCTTGCCCACAACGAGATGCGCCATGCCGCGCTATGCAGCTTTGGGCTAGCGGTCTTTGAGGACATAGCCTACACCTCGAAGCGTTCGAATGAGGGGCTGCTGGCCGACATTGTCAACCTTCCCACGCAGGCGGTATATGTGCACATCCACAACGTTGGTCTCAGGATGTATGCGCATGCCCCACACCTGGTCGAGAATCATCGATCGCGTGACGACGCGGCCCGCATTCCGGCAAAAATACTCAAGCAGCACAAACTCTTGCGGCGTCAACTGAAGTACATGTCCCGATCGCGATGCCTCACGACGGAGCAGATCCAGCTCAAGGTCGAGTACGCGCAGCCGGGTGGCTTCGTTGCCGGCTGGACTGTTGCGTTTTAGAAGGTTCCGGAGTCTTGCCAGCAGTTCTGCCAGAGCGAATGGCTTTGTCAGATAATCGTCCCCGCCTTGTTCAAGGCCGCGTACCCGGTCATCGACCGATCGACGCGCCGACAGAATCAATACCGGAGCTCTGACCCCAAGCTGGCGGAGGCGGAAGATCAACGTAATACCGTCCTGGTCGGGGAGACCAAGGTCGACGATCAGGATGTCAAAGGCCCCATCGATCGCCAGCCGCTCAGCAGTGATTCCATCCGAAGCCGCTTCCACCTGATAGCCGGCCTCTTCCAGTGAGTGCTTGAGAAATTCCTGTATATCGTGTTCGTCTTCAACGAGAAGAAGCCGCATGATTGGATATAATAGTGCATTCCACTACAACTGTCTGGAAATCTTCCCGGATTGAAGCTCGACCGTGGGGATGACGCCTTCAACCCGCGCCGAAATGAACGAATTGTCATTCTCGCGTTGGGTAGGCTTCACGTCGATTCAATAGAGTGGGTAACAGAGCGGTGCGGATGACTAAGTTACCCTCGATGCAGAATTGCAGATCCGCTTTCCAATTGTGGTGGCCCTCGTCTCTACCAACAAGCGAATCGGCAGTCGGAACAGATGAGCGCCGCGGTTTTGAGCAGCGCTACGAATGACAAGCAAAGAATCTGATCGCGGCGAGGGAGCGGAGTGCCTGCAACGGAATCGATAGATTCGATGGCAACAATGCCATACGAAGAAGCCTTTAGTTCGGGATTGCCGCTGCCGGCAACGCTCGATCCCAACTTTGAAGATGCGTTGCGGCATGTGCTATCCAACCCCGGGAGTATGATCCGGCCGCGACTGGTGTTTCAAATGGCGACCGCGTACGGGTTGGAAACTGCTGCTGCCCAGGAACTCGCAATCGCGCTCGAATACTTCCACACTGCTTCGCTCCTGTTCGACGACCTGCCTTGCATGGATAACGCCCTGGAACGCCGCGGAGCGCCTTGCACGCACCTTGTTTTCGGCGAAGACGGCGCGATTCTCACCGCGTTGGCTCTGATCAATCGCGCCTATGCGCTTATCTGGCGAGCGGTATCTACCGCGCCGGGAGCGCGGCAGAGAGAAGCGATGGAGTTTGTTGAACTCTGCCTGGGAGTTGAAGGCGTGCTGAACGGACAAAGCCTCGACCTGCACTATCCAAGTCTGCCCCACAGCAAGGAGACAACGGAACGCATCGCACTAGGCAAAACTGTTTCGTTAATACGGCTCACATTGGTCTTGCCGGCCATGCTCGGTGAGGCGCCCGGTCGAGAGCGCCAGTTGATTGAGCGGATCTCCCTGTTTTGGGGGCTTGCCTACCAAATCATGGACGATCTTAAAGACGTGCTGCAGAGTTCGGGCCAAAGCGGGAAGACTCCAGCCCGCGACGCTCTGCTGAGCCGCCCCAATATCGCGGCGGTGATCGGAGTTCGCTCAGCGGTTCAGCGGCTCACGCGGTTCATCGACCTGGGAGACCGCGTGTTGCGAAATCTTCTTGGCAGGAAGCCTGAATTGGATTTTCTGGAGAGGCTGCGTGGGGAGCTTCAACTGGAATTGGCCAAGGTTACCAGAAACTCAACCGCGCTTTGTGAGAGGGAGCAGCGTTGATCTTCCTGAAGCTGATCGTGACCAACCTTCGCAGACATCGTATTCGTTCGTTGATCAGCATTGCGGGCATCGCCTTCAGCGTGGCTGCTATGTTGACCGTCGTCACGATTCTGCAGGGAGCCATTGGAATGTTCTCCGGCATCCTGTCCAGCGACAGCCAGATCATTGTATTTGAGCGCAATGTCAGCGACTTGTTCTTCAGCAGTGTTCCCGCCGCGGCTATCGATCGAATTGCAGCGTTGCCCACGGTGTCGCATGCCGACCCGGTATTATTCGGAATCGTTTCCAGCGCCGATCATCCAATTATCACCTGCTTTGGAGTTACCGCAGCCGACGCGCGCATCCGGAAGGCGACCTGGATTCAAGGCGAGCGCGGCGATTTCGCGAAGCATTCCGACGACGTGGTCCTTGGAGAACGGGCAGCGGAGTTCCTTCATGCAAAGCTTGGCGACCTGGTGCCGATCGGGCATGGGACATTTCACGTCATAGGCATTCTCAAGACAACCAACGGGTTTGAAGATGGCGGCGTGTTTATGCCTCTTGGCGGCGCACAAAGCTTCTTTCACAAGGAAGGGACGTCCTCGGTCATCACTGTAAAGCTGCGCGACAAGGGGGACGCGGACGTATTCAAAGCGCAAGTGAAGACGATGTTTCCCAGCCTGGTCGCGCTCGAAGATGCAGAATTCACCCGATCCTATTCGCAGTTCAGGATTCTGAAAGCGACAGCGTGGGCGGTCGGCGGTTGCGGCCTGGTCCTCGGCGGCCTTGGCGTCGCAAATACGATGATTATGTCGGTCTTCACACGAATTCGCGAGATTGCAATTCTGCGCGTGAATGGCTTCTCGAGCTTGCAGGTTGCAACGATGATCTTTGGCGAGTCCGCTGTTGTGGCAATGCTTGGCGGAGCACTGGGATTGCTCTCGGGCGCGCTTTTGCTGATTGTGCTCAAGCAGGTGCCTGCGCTCCACGGGTACGTCGATGTCAGCATGCACCCGGCTGTGATGCTCGTCGTCATCCTTCTCGCGTTGGCCACCGGAATAGCGGGTGCGCTCTACCCGGCTGCCTATGCCATGCGCATCCGCGCGGTGGAGGCGCTGCGATTCGAATGAAAGACTTTTCCGCATGGATCGACTCTGGGGATCGCATTGTTCTTCGCGCCAAGGATGTGTGGAAGAGCTATGACGACGGTGCGATTACTGTTCTCAGGGGCGTCACTTTCGAAGTGATAAAGGGCCAGACGGTAGCGCTCTGCGGGCCGTCGGGATGCGGCAAGAGCACGCTGCTGCATTTGTTTGGAGGACTTGACGCTGCGGATCGCGGGCATGTTGCCGTGAACGGTATCGAGATCAATCGCCACACGAACCTGCCGCGCCTGCTTCGCCATGAAATTGGCTTCGTTTTTCAGCTTCACAATCTTATTCCCGACCTCACGCTGGAAGAGAATTGCCTGATTCCCACCTTTGCCGCGGGTATCGATCGCAAGGAGGCGCGCGCGCGGTTGCTGGACCTCACCGAGCGTACGCACTTGACCCATCGCCTGGGCCAGCGCATACAGAAGCTTTCAGGTGGAGAGCGTCAGCGCACGGCCCTTTGCCGGGCTCTGATGAACAAGCCGAAGATTCTGCTGGCCGATGAGCCAACCGGCTCGCTGGACGAAGAGACAAGCGGCGCCGTCTTCGATTTGCTGCTGGATCTTGCCGCAACCGAAGGAATCACCTTGCTGATGGCCACGCACGATCGCAGCCTCGCGCTGCGGTGCGACCAACTTCTGGAAATGCACGATGGGATCATTCATGAACAGATCGTCTCACGCTGAGACCGCTGCGTCGGACAGTGCTTCTGAAGTGTTCGCGAGTGTCGCCTGGCATAGCTTGTTATGGCTGGCGATTGCGAACGCGATCGGCGTGATGCTTGCGGTGCTGTTGCTGATGCCACGCCTCAACAATCTGCTCGGCGAGTGGACGTATGGGCGATGGATCATGGTGCACATGAACCTTGAACTCTACGGATGGACCGCGTTGCCGCTGCTTGGGTTTCTGTTTGCAATCTATGGCGCAAAGCACCGTGCTGTAGTGAAGTGGTGCAGACCGGTGTTATGGGCCTGGTCGACCGCTCTTGGTGTCGGGGCGTTCTCCTGGCTTTCGGGGCACTCCAGCGGAAGGTTGTTTCTCGATTGGAGCGGCTACGCCGGGGTGCTGTTTCCCATGGCGATGGTTGCGATCTGGGTGCTGCTACTCGCTGCTTTGATTGCAAACCAGTTCCAGCCGCAAGCGGAGCCCGTGAGGTGGATACTCGCGAAGATCGCCGGCCTCGGGGTCCTGCTTGCAGTTCCATTTCTCATTTACGTTGCGTCCGGGCCTGGCGGCTACCCGGCTGTAAATCCCGACACCGGCGGGCCAACAGGCACCAGCCAGTTGGAGTCTTCACTGGCGATTGTCGGCGTTCTCTTGCTGCTTCCGTTTGGACTGACGAAGCGCCACGCAGAACAATCCAGGGCCGTCACGATCGCATGGGTTACCCTGCTGGCAGAGGGATTGTTGTGCGGGTTACTAAGCCGAAGCGATATAAGTCACCACCTTCCGACGCAGTACCTTAGTCTGGGCAGCATGCTCGTATGGATTCCGCTTATACCGGCTTACTTCGCAGCGTTTGAGTGGAACAGCAATACACGCCGCTGGCGGTTTGCATTTCTTTGGTGGTGGGCGGCCCTGGTCATTACCGGCTGGGTGCTGTTTCTTCCCGGGGTGCTGGACCATTTCAAATTCACCGACGGGCTCGTAGGACACTCCTTCGTTGCCATGGCCGGTTTTACCTCGAGCCTCATGATCTTCGCGATGGTGCAGCTTCTTGGCGACGGCGGGTGGATATTCAACCGATCCCGTTCTTTTTACCTGTGGCATGGCAGCGTGATCGCGTACATCGTCGTAGTAACTGTTGCAGGCTGGCGAGAAGGGTTTGACCCTTCATTTACCATCGTTCCGGGATTAGAGCGCAACGCGCTTTACACGCTGCGGCTGCTAACCGGGATATCGATGCTGGTTGCGTCCGTCGACTGGCTCGTGGATGCTTCAACATTGCTTGCCGAGCCTGTCACCGATCGAGTCAGTTCACAAATTCTGGAGGAAAAGACAGTATGACCCGTCCCATCCTTCTAACTTATCAACTGCTCATTGGGATCTCAGATACGCTGACAGGCGCACTTCTCATCGTTGCGCCCGCAGTCACTCTGCACGTGATGCATCTCCAAGCACCTTCCGATGCGCTGCCCTATCTGTCGTTCGTGGGAGCTTTTGTGTTTTCGGTCGGGCTGGCTTGCCTTTACGGAGCAATGTTGTTGGCTTTCAAAGGTAACCGGCGAAGCCTGGAAACAGTGTGGCTGCTGACTGCTTTCACCCGGGCAAGCGTGGCCATCTTCGTCTCCGCCCAAATCATGGCTCATTCGCTCGAAGCGGGTTGGATGACAGTCGCTCTTTCCGATGGCGCGTGCGTCGTGATCCAGGCCATCGGTCTTCGCAAATGCTGGTTGGCCGATGTCACCAAGTAAGGTTCGCCAATCCGGATTGCAAGGCGCGAGTCTGGTCGCGATCACCTATGTTTACTTTCTTATCTTTGCGCAGTTTGCTTTTCTGAAGCGGTTATCGGCGTTGGGAGTCGCAGACGCGCACTTGAAGGCCGTCATGGCGGCAATGGCAATCGCGGGGATATTCTTCAGTCTGCTGACTCCCCGAATAATGCTATGGCCATCGCCCACGTTGCGACTGCGCGCCGGTCTCGCTGTTTCCGGCGCCGCTGCATTCCTTTCTCTTAGTCCGCTTAACCTTGCCGGCAGTGTCGCGATAGCATTTCTCATTAGCGCTGGACTTGGAGTTCTTACCGTGACGCTCGTAAGCCATTTGCGTCAATGGACGGGCTCAAGAAACTCCTTGACGATGGTCGGTCTCGGTACGGGAGCAGGGTACCTGGTCTGCAATCTCCCGGGCTTCTTCGATGCGTCGGCCGAGTTCCAGACCTTTGCCGCTGGACTGTTCTGCGTGGCTGGAGTAGGCATCTCCTTGTTGCCCAGTCCGTCGCAGGCGGAAGGGAAAGACGCTCCGTCCAATCGTGCTTTGCCTTTTGTGTATGTGATTGCGTGTTTCGCCGCGCTTGTCTGGCTCGATTCGGCCGCTTTCTTCATCATTCAAAACAGCCGGTCGCTCAAAGCCGGCACGTGGCAAGGATCTGGGCATCTTTGGGCGAACGGGATTCTTCACCTGGCGGCGGCGTTGGCCGGCGCATGGCTGCTCAAGAGGCGAAGTCTGTGGCTCGTTCTCGCGGCATCGTTTCTCGCCCTTGGTTCGGCGTGTCTGCTTCTTCTCGATCCAGGTCGCATTCTCCTGGCCTCATTGTTTTATCCGGCCGGAGTATCGCTTTACTCCGTTGCCCTGGTCGCTTATCCATCTCTGTTAGCCCCTGCACCCTCTGCGATGGAGCGTGGCAAGCAAGCAGGGTGGATTTATGCAATGGCGGGATGGATCGGTTCCGCAATGGGTATCGGCATGGCACAGAACGTCGGGCGGATCCCGCCGGGGTTTGTATGCGTCGCGGGGGCAGTCGTTCTGTTGCCAGGATTGTTCAAGGCACTGCGGCGGCGAGTGCGCGAGGTTGCTGTGACGTTGGTTGTTGCGGGCGCGGCGTTGTTGGTTGATCGCTTGATTACGCCGAGGCCCGCCAGTGCCCCGCTTTCGCCGGTGGAAAGAGGCCGCCAGGTTTACATCGCCGAGGGCTGCATCCATTGCCATTCCCAATATGTGCGACCCAACACCGCCGACGTTTCGATGTGGGGGCCGGCCGACACGATACAAGACGTGCGCCGGCAAAACCCGCCGCTCATCGGCAACCGCCGCCAAGGTCCCGACCTGTCTGAAGTGGGCGGTCGGCGATCGGCCCTGTGGCTGAAGGCTCACTTTCTTAACCCGGCGGAAGTCAGCGGAGCTTCGATCATGCCGCCGTTCGGTTTTCTCTTCCGCGACCAGCGCGGCGACGATCTGGTCGCCTACCTTGAGAGCCTGCGCAGCGCCGGTGTCGCCGAACACCAGGATGCGGAGAAACTTTGGCAACCCTCGGCCGCGTCGTTGGAGCAGGCCGATGCCACGGAAGGCCGGCAACTTTACCGGCGTTATTGCTTCACTTGTCACGACGCGCAGGGGCGAACGCGGCAGATGTTTGAAACGAGCTTTAAGCAACTCCCCGAAGAACTGACCACCGGAGCTTCGCTCCACTACCTTCCGGAGTCGCAATCGCCCCTAGAGCGTCGCGAGCGGCTTGCACAAATCGCTAAATTTGGGATTCCCGGAACCGATATGCCTGGGCACGAATATCTGCCCGACAAGGATATCGCCTCCATCAGTCTCTGGTTGTCGGAGAATATCCGGCAGACGAATCACAAACACTAACGAATGCTCACCAAGGAGAAAAGACATGAAGACCATCCTTGCTTCACTCATCCTACTGATCTCCGCTCCCATCGCTCTTGCACAACATGAAACTTTCACGGTGGTTCCGGATTCAAGCCAGGTCGCATTTGCGCTCGCCGGGAGCGGGCACCACGTAAGCGGAACGTTCCATGTGCAGAGGGGTACGGTCGATTTCGATCAAGC
>Ga0181516_10001056_pt1 | contig 22119 bp, 15 predicted proteins | sample PEATcosm2014_Bin_25_FD_121104 | JGI IMG/M metagenome (GOLD analysis project Ga0181516, IMG submission 121104) | Peatland microbial communities from MTU Mesocosm Facility, Houghton, MI, USA - PEATcosm2014_Bin01_10_metaG | ecosystem: Environmental > Terrestrial > Soil > Wetlands > Peat | place... | reverse complement strand
GTCAGTGCAGATGACCGCGTCGGCGATGCAGTTGAGCGTCACCTGCGCACGCTCTTTCTCAATGAAGAGGGACTCTTCGATTTTTTTCCGCTCAATTGCGTTGCGCAGGGCCCGCATCAACTCATAGGACCCGAACCGGCCCTTAACCAGATAGTCCTGCGCGCCTTCCTGCATGGCTTGCGCCGCGATCGCTTCATTGTCTATGCCGGACAGCAGAACAATGGAGACCCTAGGTGCGGTTGCGCGGATTCTCTGCACTGCTTCCTGGCCCTTTTGGCTGGCTAACCCGATGTCGAGCAGGACAACGTCCACGGTATTCCCGGCGAGGTAAGCTTCGGCGTCCGCCATGCAGTCCACAGCCTTCAATTTGAAGGCGTATGTTTTTTCCTTCGCGAACATTTCGCGGATTGCAACAGTTCCTGCCGGACGATCTTCGATCAGCAGAACTTTACTGGCCTGTCTCTTTATCATTGGCGCGACCACCTGTGGGGCCCATTTATCTCGCGTCATTCACCAAGGACGAAGGATTGAACCTGAAGGCCTATAGAGAGGCCTACTGGAATCATTCCAGTTATCCAGGTCGCACACTGAGCATTTTTGCTCACTTTGTACGAGAACTGCACGGGGTGTCAGGTCTGACCCTGAATACCTACCCAGTTGTTAGATGCCGTGCGGGCGTGCTGCAAGAGTGGTGTCTTTGGAAAGAGTTAGGCAGGGAGTTATGCGAGGAGTTATGCGGCAGCGGGTTAAAAGTAACCCTGAGACCGCATGGGCTGTGTTCCTTAGACCCCAATGCGGTGCGAAATAATCGATAACAGCACTAATGCAAACGCGGCCGCGCTCAAGGTTGACAGGAAATTGACGGCGTCGTTGTTGAGCAATCCGCGCCGCTCCAGCGTGGCGCCGAGCAGGCTGTCGAAGAGCAATCCAAAGACGCCGCTGGACCAGCAAATAGCGAGCAGAATCCACCCACCGCCTAGCGCCCAGGCGCCAGCGGCGGAGACGACCGCGGCAGCGACGGCGCCGGCGAATGTGCCGCCGATGCTAATGGCGCCGTCGGTTCCGGGCTCCATCACGCGCAAGGTTGTGATCATGCGTGGGCGGCTGCTGAGGACCTGGCCGAGTTCGGAGGACACGGTGTCTGCCGCAGCTTCGCTGAGGGCGGCGAGGGCGGCAGCGAAGATCAATGCGGGGCCCAGACGGGGCAGCCAGCGTTGTGCGGTGATCCAGCCTTGCGCCGCGTCACTTGATAGAAGCGCTGCCGCGCCAAGATTGGCGGCCACCTGGGCGGCGACGCGGCCTTTGCGGCGCTCGGCGGTGCCGAGTTGTTCTTTTTGCCTTCGTCCCATTCGAGTTGCAAGAGAGGTCAGAACCAGAAGCGCCAGAATGGGGATCAGGGCGGTTCGCCATGGTTGGTATGGGAACCGGACGGTGGAGAAGATCATGCCGGCGGTGAGGAGCGCGCCCGTGGATGCGGCAAGCGGCGTGGCGGAGCGCGATGCCCATGCAGCTAATCCCAGGAGGGCGCTCATGCCGATGGACCAGAGAGCGACAGCAGTCTGCACGGTGAGCCACCAATGTGCAGCAAAGACCACATCGGCCGCCACGGCGGGCACTACGACGAGGAGGATCGCCTTCGATTGCCAGGCAAGACGCGATTGAGTCACGCCTCATCGTATCGCCCGGGCGGGGCCGATACCCAACCGAGGCGCGGCCGCGTCTAAAACGAGTGAGACTTGCAGAAAAGAAAGACGCTACCGGTTCACGCTGGAGGCGGAAGCGGTTTTTGCTGCGCGAACTATCGACAGAACGCCCAGCGGCCGGCAGCGTTGGGGCTCGTCAGTTGGCTGATTTACAATCAACAAAGTAAGCAGGATCGAATCTGAATGAGTCTTTTTCCCTCGAATGCACGCGCGATGCGTGTGCGGATTATGCAGGTGGGAGCAGCAGGTATTGCAGCCACCATGATTGCAGGCTGCGGAAGCACTTACAGGCCTGTCGTGACTCCTTTGAATCCCAACGGCCCGCCTGCCCAGGTGCAGTCGTATGCGGTGGTCGTTTCGTCGCCGTCGCCAACCGCTCCCGGTGTTGCCACGGTGCTTGATTACGCGGGCGACACGGTTCTAGTGCAGGCGCAGATCGGCCCGGGTCCGCTGGATTTTGCGGTGAATGAGTCGGGATCATTCGGGTATACCGTCAACAGCGACGGGACACTGACGAACTTCCCGATATCGCAGACCGATCCGCAAGAGAAGCACATCACGTATTCCACACTGCCCACGACGGCGCAGGTGGTCGGATTATTCGCGCCTGTCGCTGGACTTTGGGGTGCGGATCTCACCGGGAATAACATTGATGTCCTCACCAGCAGCCCGGAGACCTACAAGCTCTCGATTCCGGTAGCGCCGACTCCGATCAGCGTCTCAGGACCGGGATTTGGCGGGCAGCATCTCTATTCGCTCAGTCTCAACAGCTCAACGACCCCGCTGGGCAGCGCAATCACTTACGACAACATGATCTGCAACACGGCTCCGTCGACGGCATCGCAAACAGGAGAAGCAGATTCACTGGAACTCGCCAGCTACACGGTTTCCGCGCAGATCCCGCTGGGGAAGTGCCCTGTTTACGGGATTCAAAGCAGCGACAATCGGCGGTTCTTTGTGCTGAACCGGGGCAGCGACACGGTGACCGTGATTAACAGCCAGAACAACACAATCGATGCCTGTTCGCCGTTTACCAACCAAAACGGGCAACTGGTGACGTGCCATCCCACGCTTCCGCTTTCGACCACGGCTTTAGCGGCGACGGGCATCACGCCGCCCAATTGCAATCTGGCTGCTGACCCGACATGCGGCGGCATGACAACGACCGCGGGACCGGTTTACGCCGAATTGAACGCGGCGACCTCTCAGCTTGTGGTCTCGAACTATGACGGCGGGACCGTCAGCATCATCGACGTCAGCCTGGATCAGTATGGCAATGACAGCCCGACCTTCGGCACCACCTTCACCGTTCATGTCGGGAATACCGCGACGCCGAATCCTGCCAGTGTGACGGTTCTCTACGACGGCAGCAGGGCCTACACGGCCAATCAGGGCGATTGCGCTCCAGATTGCACGACATCGCCGAACGGGACGGTCTCAATTGTGAATCTGAGCAGTCACACGTTGGAGAAGACACTTTCAGTGACGGGTCTTCCGCGGACCGTGGTCTCGACGCAGAACTCACTTTACGGCAAGGTGTATGTCGCCGCCCCCAACACGCCGTACGTCACGATTGTGAGGACGGACCAGGACATAGTGGACACGACAGTGCTGGTGCAAGGCAACGTGGTTGACGTGCGGACGACGACGCAGAACGGAGTTTCGGGCAACGCGAACAACACCAGCCGCAGACCTGGAGCCGGTCAGCCGTGCTATTTGCCTCCAGCGCTGGAGACGGCGCAATATGGAGCTGGCTACACACTCGCGGATTGTCAGACGCTGCCGTAGAACGCACTGCAGCGGAACGCCACGCGCATTTGAGCGAATAGAATCAGCCAGGGAAAAGCCTCAAACGAGGGCTCCCTGGCTGGTTTCTTTTTGGGGCGCAAGGATGGACGAGAGAACGGGCAAAGCGAAGGCGCGGATCGATGTTGTGCTGGTGGAGCGCGGTCTTGCAATCAGCCGCGAGCGGGCCCGCGCCATGATCCTGGCCGGACGGGTGCTGGCCAACGAGCAGAAGATCGAGAAGGCCGGGGCGCTAGTGCCTATTGACGCCGCAATTCGCCTGTTGGGCGACGACATGCCGTTTGTGAGCCGAGGCGGACTTAAACTGGCCAGCGCGCTGGATCATTGGCACCTCGATGTGGACGGGCGCAGTTGTCTGGACATTGGCGCCTCAACCGGCGGGTTTACGGACTGTTTGTTACAGCACGGCGCCGCGCATGTGACGGCAGTCGACACGGGGTTTGGCCAGATCGCAATGAAACTGCGCAACGATCCGAAAGTGCGGCTGGTGGAGCGCACCAACGCGCGTTTCCTGGCCCCGGGGGCGCTGGCGGAGCCCGGCGGTCAGGTTCTGACGCTGTTGGTGATGGATGTGTCGTTCATCTCGGCGACGCTGCTGCTGGAACCGGTGTTCAAGGCTGCCCCCGATCTTCGCGAGGCGGTGATTCTGGTGAAGCCGCAGTTTGAGGTGGGCCGCGGTCGCGTCGGCAAGGGAGGAATCGTGCGGGATCCAGAAGCGCAGCAACAAGCCGTCGATAAGGTCGCGGCATGCATTCACGGACTCGGCTGGACGGTGGCAGGAACGATTCCTTCGCCGATCACGGGCGCAGAAGGGAATCGGGAGTTCCTGCTTTATGCCAGGAGACAAGAATCTGACAGCGAGTCTTAACAGAGGAGCCTGCGCTCGAAAGGACTTTGATCCGTTAAACTGAGACCGCATGAATCGCGTCGCTATTGTCTGCAAGCCGCACAAGGAAGAGCTCACTGGAATTGTGCCGGGGCTGATCGATTGGCTCGAGCAGCACGGTTACCAGCCGATTCTGGATCGGGAGAGCGGCGCATTTTGCAGCAAGGCGCAGGTCGTCGATCGAGCGGAACTGCCGAGCCATAAGCCAGCGCTGGTGATTGTGCTGGGCGGAGACGGCACGTTGCTCTCGGTAGCGCGCGTATTTGCGAACACGGGTACGCCAATTCTCGGCGTGAATCTCGGGTTTCTCGGATTCCTCACGGAGATTCGACTCGCCGATCTTTACTCCACGCTGGAAGGCTGGTGCGCCGATTGTCACACGCTGGATGCGCGGGCCATGCTGCACTCGGCTTTATGGCGCGATGGGCACGAGAAGACGACGTTCGAGGCATTAAACGAAGTGGTGGTATCGAAGAAGGATATTGCCCGCATGGGCGATTTTGCGGTGGAACTCGATGGCAAGCCGGTGGCGCGGTTCCGCGCCGACGGAGTGATTATTTCGACGCCGACCGGTTCGACTGCCTATAACCTTGCGGCGAATGGTCCGATCCTGACACCCAATGTGGATGCGCTGGTGGTGACGCCGATCTGTCCCCATCTGCTGACGCTGCGGCCTATTGTGGTGCCGGGCAACGCATCGGTGACGGTGCGCGTGGAAGGTGTGCCGAGCCAGTGTCTCATGACTGTCGACGGGCAGCAGGCTGTCGACATGCAACTGGGGGACGAGGTGCGCAGTCAGCGCTCACGCAACACGGTCAACCTGGTGCGGGTGCGGGAGAGCGGGTTCTTTGAGGCGCTGCGCAGCAAGCTGAGCTGGGGAGAGCGCTAAGGAGAATTGCTATTGGCGCGCGGGCGAGGACAATCGCTCAGGACTTGATTTCGCCGAGCAGCACTTTTGCTTTGAGTGCCAAGGTGTTTGCCCCGTCGACGTCGCCCGAGGTCAGCGCGGTGCGGGCCTGCTTGAGGAAGTCTTTGATCTGCGAGACTGTCTTCTGCTGCTGATCGCTGAGGGGGCGATTGATTGCCTTCAAACCTTGTTCGGTCGTAGAGATCAACTGCTCTGTCTGTCCGCGCAGATCGGATGGATCGCCGGGCGAAAGCTGCCCGATGGCACTCACATTGGGTGCGGGGCCGCTGGAAGCCACTTCGGGATTTTTGGAGTGGTGGACGGGCTTCTTCGCAGGCTTCTCAGGAGGCGCAGCGGGTGGAGTTGTGTCGGCAGGGGGCTGCTGGGCGGCCGGAGTTGTCACGACCGGTGGAGGCAGGTCGGTAGGGGATGTCTGGGGGGCAGGGAGAGGCGTATCCACGATGGGCGGAGCCAGTGGCTGGGTTTGAGCCTGCTGCGTTTTGTGGACGCATGCGGTGAGCATGAACGGCACGAGCCATAGAACGCTCTTGATAGGCGTTTTCATCCAACCAGTCCTTCCGAGTTTTCCACAATCGCCGGTTGGAGATGCCGGCGACCCCATTCCGCGGCGGCGAGAGGAATTCGCAACACAAATTCCGTACCACGGTTCAGATTTGATTGTACTTCTACGCTACCGTGATGCAACTGCAGAACGCGATATGTCATTGCCAGGCCGATTCCGCTGCCCTCGCTTTTGGTGGTGAAATACAAGTCGAAGATCTTGTCACGGATTTCGTCGGAGATGCCGGTACCTTCGTCGGCGATGCGCAGGACGGCGCTTTTCCTGTCCTCTTCGAGCACCACCCGCAGCCTGCCGCCGTCGGGCATGGCCTGCGCCCCATTCTGGATTACGTTGATCACCGCCTGTTTAAGCAGGTCGGCGTCGACGTTGGCCACCACCGGGTTAGACGGCAGAGAGCTCTCCAGCGTCACGTTCCGGGTGGATAATTCCTCCGTTGCCAGGGCCAGGACGTCTCCGATGACTTGGCGCAGATCTTGTTCACACAATTGGAGTTCCACGGGACGGGAGAAGTCGACGAGGGTTTGGACGACGCGGTCCAGACGATGAATTTCTGCGTCGATCACCTCCAGGTGGCGAACCGCCGGTCCGCTGCCCTCGCCGAGCTTGTTCTTAAGCAGTTCAAGATGGACGACGATGGCGTTGATGGGGTTTTTCACTTCGTGGCCGACGCCCGAGGTAAGCCGGCCGATGGCCGCCATACGGCGCGAGAGCTCTAACTCAGACTCGATCTCCTGGACTGATTCCAGATCATGCAGGGTGACGAGGGCGCCCAGGCCCTGGCGCGTGTCGCCGTCATAGATGAAGTCCAATGAGGCTTGAATGCGCCGCCCGGTTTCGGTGAGGACCTCTTCCTGCTCCAGGGGCGAGCCGGTGCCGAAGGCCTCGCGCAGCTTCTGCCCCAGAACCGTCGAGCTGTCGAAGATGTCGAGTGCGTGCAAGCCCAGAATGCTGCCGTGTTCGACGTGGAGAAACCGCCGGGCGGCCTCAGAGACCAGCACCGCGCGGCCGTCGCCGGTGAAGAGGAGAATGCCGTCCTGCAGGTTGCCGAGAATCTGATCGAGGTTTTCTTTCAACGCGGAAAAAACTTCTTCCACGTTGCGCATGCGCTGGCCGATCAGTTCAATTTTTGAAGAGACGCGCTCGGGCGTGTCCTGGTTGGGAGCCGGATCGGATTCGTCGGCAGTCTCAGTTGCGGAGGTCCAGTAGTCGAGCTGCATGTTGATGTTCTCGAGCGGCCGCAGCGCCAGGTTGCTGAGCAGCAAAGCAGCGATCAATGCAGCTCCCAAGGCAAAGCAGGTAAGTGTGAGAGCCTCGGCGAGCCACGGAGTGTAGATCTCGCGCAGCAGAGTGGTGCGCGCGCCGACGTGCACGGTAGCGAAGAGCTCGCCGTTCCGATCCAGCGGGACGACCACGTCAAAGACCTGGGGCGGTCCGAACACATCGCGATAGAGCTGGAAGGCGTCAGCGTTGAGAAGCTGTTTATAGTCGGACCGAACCGGGAGGGGCTTGTCGACATTGTCGGGATTGGTGCTCTCAAGGGTGCGGAGCGCGGCGTCGCCGATGTTGATGTCGTAGACGGTAAGTGAGTAGCGGTTGACCGAATCCATCACCGCATGGAGCGCGGCGCTGTCGTGAATCGCCTGGGCCTCAAGATTGCGCAGTTCGGCGGGATTGTTGGGATCGACGGTGCGGTCTTTGAGGCCGCTTTCGAGGGCTTCCTGCAGGGCGAATCGGACCTGATCGGCGACCATGCGATTGGTTTCATAGGTCTGCTTGACCGCGGCGTTGAGCAGCTGGGTGACGTAGACCAGCGAGACGATGCCCGAGATGAGGAGCACGAGGCTGGAGATGGCCAGGACGAGTTTGAGCTTCAGCCGCATGGCTAGTTTCCATTACGACGATCAGGCCGGCTGGTCTTCTCGCGAATGGCTGTATTCCTTGAGCTTGTTATGCAGTGTTTTGAGACTGACCCCGAGAATCTCGGCGGCGCGGGTCTTGTTCTGGCCGGTCGATTCGAGGGTTCTGAGGATCAGTAGCCGCTCAGCCTCGTCGACTGTCGTGCCCACGCGCACGGGTACTACGCTGGCATCGTAGACGGGCACGGTGTGGCTCTGCCCTTTGCCGAAGCCGGGTGGCAAGTGACCGGCATCAAGCGGTAAACCGTCGGGGCAGAGAATCACCGCACGCTCGATGGTGTTGCGCAGTTCGCGCCCATTGCCGGGCCACTCATAGGCCATCATGCGATCGAGAATTGACTGGCCAAGGCCGGAGACGTGCCGGCCGTGCTTCTGGTTCATCTCGCGAATCATCGCGTCGGCCATTGCGGGCAGGTCTTCGATGTGCGTTCGGAGCGCCGGCATGTCGATGTGGAAGACATTGAGCCGGTAGTAGAGGTCGTTGCGCAGTTCACCTTTGGCGACAGCATCGCTTGGATCGCGATTGGTGGCCGCAAGGACGCGAACATCGACATCCTGCTCGGTGCGCGCGCCAAGGCGGCGAAGCTTTCGTTCTTCGAGCACGCGCAGCAGCTTGGCTTGCGTGGCCACTGGCATTTCGCCGATCTCGTCGAGCAGCAGCGTGCCGCCGGATGCCAACTCGAAGCAGCCGGCGCGGCGCTCGACTGCACCGGTGAAGGAGCCCTTTTCGTGGCCGAAGATTTCGCTTTCAATCAGCGTCTCGGGGATGGCGGCGCAGTTGACAGCGACAAAGGGCCGCGGCTTGCGGGGGCTCAATTCGTGAAGCGTGCGCGCAACCAGCTCCTTGCCGGTGCCGCTCTCGCCGGTGATGAGCACGGAGACGTTGGAGGGGGCAATCTGTTCGATCAGCCCGAAGATCTCGCGCATTTTGCGCGAACTGCCGACCATGGAGCCGAGCACGCCAGTCTCGCGCAGGCGGCGACGGGCCACTTCCAATTCGATCGCGGTATCGCGCTGGCGGGTTGCGTTGTTGAGGATGGTGCGCAGGCGGGCGGCGTCGACGGGCTTCTGCAAGAAGTCGTAGGCGCCGAGCTTCATGGCGTCAACGGCGACCTGGATCGAGCCTTGCGCGGTCAGCAGCACGACGGCGACGTTCGAGCCCACGCCGGAGCCTTCTTCGGCAAGTTTGGCCAGCAGGCCGAGCCCGTCGAGGCGCGGCATCTTGAGGTCGGTAACGACGATGGACGGCTCGAAGGTCAGAGCCTTTTCCCAGCCCTCGACGCCATCGCGCGCCGTCTCGGTCTTGTAACCCCACCCGGAGATAAGCTCCGCGAGTCCCATCAGGGCGTGGGGTTCGTCTTCGACTATCAGGACCCTGACCGAAGTCTGCATCCATTTATTCTATGCAATCGGTTGGCCTTGCGCTTGGTTGTGCCTCAAATTGCAAGGGTTTGGGGGCCGGAGGCGGTCGAATCGAGACTCAAAAGGGGGCTAGCCTGCCTTCTCGGTCAACTCGGCCCAACGGGCGTAGAGCGCATCGCTTTCATGCTGTGCGCGGTCGAGCTCGGCGAGCGCCTCCTCAAGAGCCTTGGCGTCGGTTGCGATGGCAGGGCTCTCGACGCGTTCGCGGGCGACGGCCAGGCGCGCGTCTGAGTCTTCTACACGTTTTTCGATGGCTGCAAACTCTCTGGCTTCGAGGTAGGAGAGCTTCTTTTTGGGGGTGTCGCCCACTGTGCTCACCAATTCCTGCTCATTGTTTCTTGAAGAAGATGGCGTGTTCACTTTGGCGACGGATGCCTGGTCCTGTTCTTCAAGCCAGGTTTCCCATTGTGCGAAGTCGGCGAAGAGTTCGACGTGACCGCGGCCGTCGAGACCAACGACGGTCGACGCCACGCGGTTGAGCAGATAGCGATCGTGCGTGACGAGCACCAGGGCGCCGGGAAAATCGAGGAGATTCTCTTCGAGAATTTCGAGCGTGGGGATGTCGAGGTCGTTGGTTGGTTCGTCGAGCAGGAGGACATCGGCGGGCTCGAGCATCAATTTGGCGATGAGAACGCGCGCACGTTCGCCGCCGCTTAGATTTCTGACCGGCTGGTTCAACTGTTCGCCGGTGAAGAGGAAACGCGCCGCCCAACTGGCCACGTGTACGACTCGACCCTGATGAATTACCGAGTCGCCTTCCGGTGCAAGAGCACGGCGCAAGGTGAGGTCTTCGTCCAATTCGCGCATCTGGCTGAAGTAGACGAGCCGCAGCGACTCGGCACGGCGAATGCTGCCCTCGGCTGGCTCCAGTTCGCCACGCAGCAGGCGCAGGAGGGTGGTTTTACCGCTGCCGTTCGGGCCCACGAGGCCGACCTTCATTCCAGCAGTGAGAATAAAGTTGAATCCGCTGAAGAGGCGACGGCTGCCGATATCGCAGGCGACGCTTTCGAACTCGACGAGACGTTTTGTTTTGCGTTCGCTCGAGGAGAAGTCGATGCCGGCCGTGTTGACGACGGTGCGCGCATCCATCGACGCCAGCTTGCCGATCATGGAGTTTGCGGTGTCGATGCGGGCTTTGGATTTGGTGGTGCGGGCCTTGGGACCGCGGCGCAGCCATTCGATCTCCGTACGCACGCGGTTGCGAAGGCTATCCTGCTGCTTGGTTTGCGATTCGAGGTAGGCCTGGCGCTCTTCGAGGAAGCGGCTGAAGTTGCCTTTCACGCGCAACAGGCCTTCGGCGTAGACGCGATTCAATTCGATGATTTCGCTCGAGGTAGATTCGAGGAAATAGCGGTCGTGGCTCACCGTGACCGCGGCGAAGGAAGAGGAGGTCAGGAGCTCTTCGAGCCATTCGATTCCGGCAAGATCGAGGTGGTTGGTGGGCTCGTCGAGCAGCAGCACATCGGGCTCACCGGTCAGTGCTTCGATGATCGCAAGCCGTTTGCGCCAGCCGCCGGAGAGGGAAGCGGCGTCAACCGAGAGGCTGGCGAATCCGGCGCGACCGGCGAGTTCGCGGAGGCGGCCCTCCCGATCGGATTCGATGACGTGGGCCGCGGCGAGGGCCCGCTCAAGCACCTGGCGGACGGTGAGACCGGGCGGAAACTTTGAATCCTGCGGCACGTAGGCGGCGCGGGCGCGTTTGCGGACGGCCAGTTCACCTGAATCTGGCTCGACTTGACCGGCCAGCACGGCGAGGAGCGTGGACTTTCCCGCGCCATTGGGACCGATGAGGCCGATGCGGTCGCCCTGGCTGACGGTGAGTGAGATGTCGCGAAACAAGGGGGTGGCGCCGAATTGCTTGGTGATGGATTGCGCATTGAGAATCGGAGGCATCTCTTCAAGCTTACTTTGCTTGAGGCCGTGCGAGCGGAAGCGCGGCTCGACGAGACCAGCAGGCCATAGAATCGGATCATGCTTGATTTTGAGATTACCCCGGCCGATGCGGCGGCGCTGCTCCGCGATAAGAAAGTGCGATTGATCGATGTGCGCGAGCCGTGGGAGGTTGCCACGGCACACGTGGAGGGCGCGATGACGATGCCGATGGGCGAGGTGCCATCCCGTGCTCACCAGGAACTTGATCCGGAGGAGCATGTCGTAGTTTTCTGCCATGCGGGAGTGCGTTCGATGAATGTGACGGTGTGGCTGCGCAACCAGGGCTTTGAGCAGGTGCAGTCGCTGCGCGGCGGCATCGATGCGTGGTCGCGCGAGGTTGACCCGGCGGTGCCGCGCTACTGACGGCCAGGCGGTCGGCACTGCGGCTGTGAACCCTGACGCCCTATACTTTCGATTCGAGGAGTCAGTCATGTCTTCATCTGCTGTTGCATACGCGAAACAAAATCATCCGAGATTTCTTGAAGAACTGAAAGCGCTGTTGCGGATCCCGTCGATCTCCACGCTGCCGGAGCACGCGGCCGATTGCCGCAAAGCCGCAGAGTTGCTGGCCGCCGAGTTGCGACGCATCGGCATGGAGCATGTGCGGATTCTTGAGACGAAGGGGCATCCGCTGGTGTACGCCGACTGGCTGCATGCGGCCGCCAGACCCACGGTGCTTTGCTATGGGCACTACGATGTGCAGCCGACCGATCCGATTGACGAGTGGCACACACCGCCTTTTGAGCCGACGGAACGCAACGGCAACATCTATGCGCGCGGAGCTGTTGACGACAAGGGGCAGGTGTGGGCGCAGGTGAAGGCGCTGGAGTCGTTGCTGGCTGCGAACAAGTCGCTGCCGCTGAATGTGCGGGTGTTATTCGAAGGCGAAGAAGAAGTGGGCGGCGAAGGGATCGCGGAGTATGTTGCCTCGAAGCCGGCGGAGTTGAAGGCTGATTTCGCACTGGTGTCGGATACGGAGTTGTTTGCTCCCGGGTTGCCGACGCTTTGTGTCGGACTGCGGGGAATGATTTACACCGAGATCGAGGTACGAGGAGCGAAGTCGGATCTTCACTCGGGCATGTATGGCGGCGCGGCGCCCAATCCATTCGTTTCGCTGGCGCAGATCATCGCCAAGCTCAAGGACGAGAACGGACACATCCTGATTCCGGGATTCTATGACGACATAGTTCCGCCCAGCCGGGAAGAACTGGCAGCGTGGGAGAGCCTGCCATTCGATGAGGAGCACTATCGCATCGCCGAAGTGGGAGCGCGTGAACTGGTGGGCGAAGCGGGATACAGTGTGCTGGAGCGGACCTGGGCGCGGCCTACGCTCGATGTTCACGGCATTCCCGGCGGGTTTATTGGTGCAGGTGCGAAGACGGTGATTCCAGCCAAGGCGCAGGCCAAGGTGTCGATGCGGCTGGTGCCGGGGCAAACGCCGGCCAAGGCGTTCGCGCTTTTCAAAAATTATGTCGAAAAAATTACACCGGCGGGCGTGGACGTTGATGTCAGGCTGATTCACTCGGGCGATCCTTGCCTCATTCCAGTGAATAACCCTTACATTCAGGCGGCCACCAAGGCGCTGCATGAGGTGTGGGGGCGCGACACGGTGTTCATACGGTCCGGAGGGTCGATTCCAATTGTCGGCGACTTGGACCGTCACCTTGGCCTGCCCAGCGTGATGATGGGCTTCGGGTTGCCCGACGACAACATTCACGCGCCCAATGAGAAGTTCAATCTGAAGAATTTTGAGCTGGGAATTCAATCGCTGATCCGGTTCCTGGAGGAGGCAGGGCGTTGAATCGGTCGCAAGGCCACGAGGTTGCGGGATTTGTATTGGCGGGCGGGCGTTCGTCGCGCATGGGTACGGACAAGGCGTTGACGGTTTTGGCCGGAAGGCCGCTGGTGGCGTACGCGGTCGAGGTATTGAAGCAGGCAGGTCTGAAGGCGTCGATTGTCGGAGCGCGGGCGGAGCTGGCAGCGTTTGGCTCTGTGATCAAGGATGCGGGAGTGGGTCCGCTGGGAGGAATCTGCGCTGGGCTGGCGTCAACCGACTGCGAACTCTCTGTCTTTTTGCCGGTCGATCTGCCGCTTTTGCCGTCGTCGCTGATCGCGGTTTTGCTGGACCATGCGCGGACCACAGGCGCGGCGGTGACGGTGCCGAGCGTGAACGGATTTGCTCAGACCTTTCCGGCGGTGTTGGACAGGGAGCTTCTGGCTCCGCTCAGAGCTGCGCTCGAAAATGGAAAGGGCGGGTGCTTTGAGGGTTTCAAGTCCGCTGCTGCGGAGACTGGCAAGCCCATGCGCGTCCTGCCCATGGAAATGCTGGTTCAGGCCGGACAGGTAGGGCAGCCAGACGGTTTGCCGGCGGCAACGTGGTTTCTCAACGTAAACCGGCCGGATGATCTGGCTCGCGCGGAATCGCTCATCGTTCCGGCCAATCGGGTAAGCTGAACACATCCGATGGCCGACCCCAGCGCAAAACCCGATCGCTCCATGGCCATTGCGGGCGGAGCCTCGGCCGAATTCCTGACGGAGAATGTGGATCCGCCGCCCAGCACAGGGCCAATTATCGTCTTCGACCACGTGTCGATCTCGTTCGGAAGCCACGCTGTGCTGCAGGATGTGAGTTTCTCGGTCGAACGGGGGCAGACACTCTGCATTCTGGGCCGCAGCGGCGTGGGCAAATCAGTGGCTTTGCGCATCCTGATGGGCTTTCTAAAGCCGGATTCGGGCTCAATCTGGGTGGAAGGCAAGGATATTACGGGCTACGACGAAGACCAGATGCAGGAAGTCAGGAAGCGCGTGACGATGGTCTTTCAAAACGGCGCCCTTTTTGACTCGCTCAGCGTGCGCGAAAATGTCGCTTTTCCATTACGCGAGCGCGGGGGATTGGACGAGGAGCAGATTCAGCAGCTTGTGGACCGGCTGATCGGCATGGTGGGGGCGGATGACGTGGTGGAGGAGCTGCCGGCAAGTCTCTCCACGGGACGACGCCGCGCGGTGGCGATCGCGCGTGCCCTGGCCTCGCAGCCGGAGGTGGTGCTCTATGACGAGCCGACCACGATGGTAGATCCCATTATTGCGCGCCGTTTGGGAACCATCATTCAACGGCTTAAGCGGCAGCTTGGCTTTACGAGCATCGTGGTTACTCACGACATGCGGTTTGCCGAGCGGCTGGCAGATACGGTTCTCTTTCTGCACCAGGGACGAGCCAGCTTTTTTGGGCCTTTGAAGGAGTTTCTGGCCTCGCCCGATCCGAATATCCAGGAGTTCCTAACGTTAGATGAATATGTGTTACCTAGGGGCTAGGGCGTGTCGAATTCGTAACTGGACAATTGGCGATTTTGCTTGCTCTTGAGCGCTTATCCCTTGATTCTGCAGATGTAGGGTTGTGTCATTGCACGACTGGTTCCCGTTTTCAATCGAGGGGGCGGTTCGATATCAGAGCCGGGCACATTCTTGCTAAGCCATTGTTTTCATACGGGTTTTCCACAGTTTGGCATTCAATCATGTACTTCACAAAAACCGCACGACTGCGATAATTGGCTTGTAACTGTTCTGGAAAGCTGCAGTTTGACCAAAATCCCAGGCACCCTGTAGTTCATTCCCTCGAAGCAGCGTGTGCCGCATTGCGTAGACGTAGACCGGAAAATGCCGAAGTCGGGCATTCGACTTGGCTCGGCAGAAGCGCAAGCATCCTGAGGCTGCACGGCACATTGCAGGCGCTTTTGCGGTTCAAAAGGCATTCAAGTTGCAAGCCTGAGCGGATTTCTTAGCGAAATCCGGATTGAGTCACTTTATGTGGGGCTAAACACCTCGAACTTCAACCATTTTGCATCTCACGCTTCAGGGGTGGCAGGACGCGAATGGCAACGTCGGAGTTCTGGCAAAGAGCATCAACAGTCGTCTCTTCTTCCGCTGAAGGGACGCAAGAAGCGAACCGCGAGGTAGCGCGTCCTTCCCGGGGCAGGGTTCGGGTATGGATGTTTCTTGACGTGCTCACCATTGTGCTTTCCGCAACCGTTGCCACCACCATCGAACAGCACACTACGCCGGTGAATGGGGCGCGCGAGCTCTATCACGGGGTTCTGATTCACGGCAGGCCGATGTGGATTCTGCTGGCCTTGTTATGCGGCTTCACAGTGGCGCTGCTGGTGATCAGCCGGCGCATGCACCTCTATACGCCAACCAGCCTGACCAATTATCTGCACGAGCAGCGCATGAGCGTGCAAGCGTGTTTTACGGCCGGCTTATTCCTGACTGGAGCGCTTTATCTTGTGCACGCCGCGGATATACCGCGCAGCATCGTGCTGATCACCCTGGGCCTGACGACGGTGTTGCTGAGTGTGCGCAGGCTGATTTACCGGATGTTACTTTATCGCAGGTTTGAACGCGGGGTTGACACCAGAAATGTACTGATTGTGGGCACTGGACCGGAGGCGCACGCCCTGCGGCATCATCTGCAAAGCATTCGTCATCTTGGATACAACTTCAAGGGATTTATCGATTTCCCAACCATAAGCACGCACCGCGCCGTGAGTTCAGAAGATGTGCTGGGCACGCTCGACATGCTGTTCCACCAGGCACACAAGCAGTTTGTGGATGAGATCATTTTTGCCACGCCGTGCGACCGAAGCGTGATGCAGGAGGTGCTGGAGAAGGCCCGCATTCACGGTGTGGACCTGCGACTGGTGCCCGATCTTTATGGCGGGCTGGCGTGGAACAATCCGATCGAGTATCTGGGTCAGTTCCCGACGATTCCATTGCATCGGGGGCATGTTCCCGAAATCAGCCTGATTGTGAAACGTGCGCTGGACATGGTGATCTCGGGCATCACTCTGCTGTTGCTTTCTCCGATTTTGATGTTCATCGCCGTGGCCATAAAGCTGGATTCGCATGGGCCGGTCTTTTATAAATCGGAGCGCATCGGGAAGAAGGGCCGAGTCTTCAGTTGCCTCAAGTTCCGCACCATGGTGAAGGATGCGGAAACGCGCCGCGCCAGTGTGATGCATATGAACGAGCGCGACGGAGTGCTCTTCAAGATTGCCAAGGACCCGCGAATCACCCGGGTGGGACGCATCCTGCGAAAGTACTCGCTGGATGAACTGCCCCAGTTTATCAACGTGCTGCGTGGCGAGATGAGCGTGGTGGGGCCGCGGCCGCCGCTGGCCAGCGAAGTGAAGGAATACAAGATGAGCCACTTGCGGAGGCTGAGCGTGATGCCCGGCATCACCGGTCTTTGGCAGGTGCAGGGGCGGCAAGATCCGTCGTTCGACAGCTATGTCTCGCTGGACCTTGCGTATATCGAAAACTGGAACGTCTGGCTGGATGTGAAGATTATTGTGCGCACGGTTGGGGTGGTGGTTTCGGGCACCGGAACTTAGCTTTGCGGCTGTGAGGGCAGGGGATATCACTACTAACGTTTTTGAGCCGCAACCTCTTTGGCGCGGCTGTTTTGTGTGTGCAGATTTAGAATAAAAGTGTGAAGATCGCTCTGGCCCAGATCAATCCCACGGTTGGAGATTTCTCGGGCAACCTCGAAAAGATTATTGCGTCCAGCAGGCAAGCAGCGGCCCTAGGTGCGCGGCTCACGGTCTTTTCAGAACTTGCCATCTGTGGGTATCCACCCGCGGATTTCCTCGAAAAGCCAAGTTTTTTAGAGCGCTGCCGAGCGGCGGTGGAGGAGCTTGCGGCGGCGACTCGCGAGCTTTCGACCGCGGTGCTGGCGGGCGTTGCGCTGCCATCGCCCCGCGAGGCGGGCAAGCCGGCGGTAAACGCCGCGGTGCTGCTTGATAAGGGCGAACTGCTGCTTGAGCAGCACAAGCGACTCTTGCCGTTCTACGACGTATTCGACGAGCAGCGCTACTTTTGGCCGGCGCGACGGCAGCAGGTGATGGAACTCGATGGAGTGCGACTGGCAATTACGATCTGCGAAGACGCATGGAACGACAAAAATTTCTGGCCGCGACGCCTCTACCCGGTCGATCCGATGGAAGAGCTGATGGCGCAGAATCCTGCGATTCACGTCAACCTGTCGTCATCGCCCTTCTGGCATTCGAAGCGCGAGATTCGCCGAGGGATGCTGGCGGCGATTGCCGAGCGCGACAGGATACCGGTGCTGATGTGCAACCAGGTGGGCGGCAACGACAGCTTGATTTTCGATGGGACGTCGATCGCTCTTAATGCGCGCGGGGAACTGATTGCGCAGGCGGCTTCGTTCCGCGAGGACCTTGTGATCGTGGATCCATTTTGCTCACAGGCTATTGAGGCTCCGGCCGAGGATGAGACAGAAGCCGCTTATCGCGCGATGGTGCTGGGGACGCGCGATTATCTGCGCAAGTGCGGGTTCAGCAAAGCGCTGGTGGCGTTGAGCGGGGGAATCGATTCCGCACTGGTGGCAACGATTGCGGCTGAGGCGTTAGGGTCGGAGAATGTGATTGCAGTAGGGATGCCGAGCCCGTATTCTTCGCCGGGCTCGATCAGCGACAGTCGAGAGCTGGCAGCGAATCTTGGGATCCGCTTTGAGACGATCGGCATCAGCAGGCTTTTCGAGGAATACACGAAGGCGCTAGGGCCGATGTTTGAGGGATGGAAACCGGATATCACGGAAGAGAATATTCAATCGCGCATCCGGGGGAGCCTTTTGATGGCGTTGTCGAATAAGTTTGGCGCACTGGTGTTAACGACGGGGAACAAATCGGAGATGGCGGTTGGTTATTGCACGCTCTATGGCGATATGGTGGGTGCGCTTGCGGTGATTGGGGATTTGGTGAAAACGCGTGTCTACGCGGTGTGCCGCTGGCTCAATTGCGAGGGTGAAGTAATTCCTCGGTCCATCCTCGAGAAGCCGCCGTCGGCGGAGTTGCGGCCGGATCAGAAGGATACAGATTCTCTGCCGCCCTATGAGGTGCTCGATCCGATCATTGAGGCTTACGTGGAGAGATATGAAACGCCGGAACGGATTGCCAGCGAACACGGTTTTCCAATCGAGCTCGTCAAACAAGTGGTGCGATTGGTGGAGCGATCTGAATACAAGCGCCAGCAGGCGGCGCCGGTTTTGAAGGTTACGCAGAAGTCGTTTGGCATGGGCAGGCGATTTCCCATTGCCGTCAAGGTTCAGGTATAAGCAAAGAGGCGGATTTAAGGCCGCTCAGAGGAGATTTATCTTGATTCGTCGTTTGACAAATTTCGCCGGTGCGGTCGCACTGGCCCTTCTATTTCTTCCTGTCCTCAAGGTGGCAGCGCAGCAACAGGTTCCAGCCGCACCCGATCAAGCGCCAGTGGCGGCGCCGGATCCCACGGCGCCCGCTCCGACGGAGCCGGTGTTTCCCAAGCCAGATCCGGCGAATTTCACAGCATCTACGCCGAGCAAGGATGTGATCAATTCGTTCCTGCAATCGAGCTGGGGCTACGATCCGACTCGCGTGTGGCAGATCCAGGCGATTCTGAAGACGCCGGCTGAAGGAATCAGCAAGGTGGTCATCCTGGTGGGCGACAAGACCGGCAAGCAGAAATCTGGAGCACTGCAATTCTTCGCGCTTGCCGATGGAAAACACATCATCGTCGGCGATGACATTGTTCCTTTTGGCGAGCATCCCTATGCCGAATACCGCGCTAAGCTGCAGCAAAGCGCTGACGGGCCGTATCGCGGTGCGGCGTCGAAGGATCTGGAGTTGGTCGAGTTTGCCGATTTCCAATGTCCGCACTGCAAGGATGCGCAGGCGAACATGGACAAGCTGGCCGTCGATTTTCCCAAGGCGCGCATTGTTTTCCAGAACTATCCGCTGGCGCAAGTGCATCCAGCGGCTGTGACTGCGGCGGCCTATGGAGTGTGCGTCACCAAGCTGGGGGGCAGTAGCGCATTTTTCCTGTTTGCCGGAGCCGTGTTTGAGGGACAGGATGGTTTGGCGAACCCGGACGGAGCGACCTTGACGCTGAACAGCGCGGTGACCAAGGCCAACCTCGATCCGGCGAAGGTCGCGGCCTGCGCGGCGACGCCGGAAGTGGGCAAGCAGGTGGAGGCTTCAGTGAAGCTGGCGCAGGATCTGAATGTCAATTCGACACCTACGCTGATGGTGAACGGCAGGCAAGTTCCCGTGGCCGGCGTGCCTTATGAGACGCTCAAGCACATCGTTGAATACCAGGCGACGCTGGACGGAATAAGTCAGTAGGATCCGGCACACTCGAAAAATCTATGGCCCCGATCGCACGATTCCCCTGGTGGGTGTCGGCTGCGGTCGGGGTCGTTCATCTGCGCCGCATCTCGCCGCCGGGGCGTGTTACTTCACATCACTCGTGCGTGCGATGCGCATCATTGAGGAATGGCCCACGAACTTGGGTCCGCGAATAAGTTGGGGAGTAAGGATGATAAGCAGCGTGGTGTTATTCACCTGTTTGTCGTCAGGGGACAGGCTGCTGAGGCCAGGAATCTGAGAAAGTCCAGGTAGCCCGCTCAGGGCCAGAGTTTCCTGCTTGTCGAGCTCACTCATGAGCACCACGCTCTCGCCCTCTTTGAGAGTGACTACACCGGAGTAGCTTCGATTGTTGAGCACCGGGATGCCGTTGCTGGAACTGCCGGAGAGTGCGGTGATTTTCATGTCCAGCGTGAGGGCAACGTCTCCATCGCGCATGATGCGCGGATTGGCTTTGAACGTGAGACCAATGTCCTGATACTGCACCTGGGGAATCTGGGAAGAGGTCAGCCCCGAAATTCCGGAAGCGAGCCCGGCCAGAGAGCTTGAGTTGCCTGCGGCGGTGAGGCCGGCGATCGCGCTCGAGCCGAGGCCGGTGTAGGAGGCCTGCAGGATCGGATAGCGTGAACCGGTGCGGATGGTCTCATCTTGTCCATCCTGCAGCCGGAGCTTGATGTCATCGAGTTCGCGGGAATCGGAGGAATTGATGCTCAGATTGATGGCGGCTGGGCCGGGCGATATTGCCGACAGCCCGAGGCCACCGCCGAATGTCGCGAAGCCATTGGCAAAGAGGGAACTCGAGACCTGGCCCGAGGCGATGAGGATGGCAAGAATTGCCAAAGGATCGTTGGCCGATGCCAGTCCGGACGAGATGATTTGCTGCACCAGTGCCTGATTGGCATTCAGGATCGACTGTTCCTCGGCGAAAACATTGAATGCATTGAACTGGGTCGGCAACTGCACGCCCGTATTGCGTTGGCTGGTATGGGCGAGCTGAATGATGCGCACGTCGAGCAACGCATCGCTGCGGCCGTCGACCAGGCTCTGCATGGTTGCATTGAATGCGTCGAGAGTGTCAGGGGGAGCGCGCAGGGTTACGGTTCCTTTGCTCTCTGTGACCGCGACTTGGGGCGCAACAAAAATATTCTTGGCAATATTGCTGACCTCTGTCATCTCGGCAGTCGAGAACCCAGGGAGGTAGATCGTCTCCACCTCTTCGCGCTGGAATTGGTCGCGATTGGCGTGCGTATCCTTGGCGACGACCACGCGATGTGGATCCAATGGAACCGCGAAACATCCAGTGATCAGCTCGAGCACGCGGACGGCCTGGGAAAACGTAACATTGTCCACATCGAATCGCGCAACATATCCGCCCACACTCTGATCCATGACGGCGTCGATGCCATAAGCCTTGTAGACTTTCTGGATCAACTGCCGCCGGTCCATTTTCACGTGAAAGCTTTGTAGGCTCGGATTGGGCTCAAGTCTGGGGATTGAACCGAGCCGTTCGCCCGTGTTGTCGTAAAGCGGCGCAACGGCGCCGGCCAAAGCGTCGCCGGCCAGCTCATTCAAATGTTGGGCGAGCTGAGGGTTATCAGGGTCGAGTTCACGGGCACGCTGGAGAGCCGCACGCGAAGCGGCGTCGTCGCCCAGGGTGCGCGACTTGGCGGCCGTCTGAATGAGCGCCGTGACGGCGTGGCTGCGAGCGACCTGGGCCGCAAGCATGTAGTCGGCGGTGTTGGGGTCCAATTTCGCGGCGGCTTCATAGTCGCGCATGGCTGACTCGAAGTCGGATTTTTCGAACAGCTTGCTCGCCTCGACATAGAGCTTGGCGGCACGCCGGCGATCGCGCTGGCGGATGGGGTGAGCCTGGGCGCCGGATGGAGCTGAGGACTGTGCGGCGGGCGCAGCGGACGGAGCGGGCTGCGAGGGCGGGTTGGCTTGCTGCGACCCGGCTACGGCACAGATCGAGGCGAGGGTTGCGGCAACGACCGCGATCAAGAGAGCAGATAGCCGGGTCACGCAGACACCGTTGGGACGCGAACGAGGTCAGACAGTGAGGAGGCGCAGACTTCGGGGTGAAGCTCCAGCAGCGCATCGAAGCTGAAGTTGCCAGTGGCGACGGCGATTACGGGTAGATCGTTGGCGCGGGCAGCCTCGATGTCGCGGGGTGTGTCTCCGACTACGCAGACGGTGGCAGAGGGTCCGGCCAGGTCGCGCGCCTTGCGCGCCGCGTGACCGATCATTTCGCTGCGAATGGGATAGTGATCGCTGAAGCCGCCGAAGCGGAACCATTCACGCAGACCGGCGACCTCGATTTTGATCCAGCCGATGGTTTCGAGGTTGCCGGTAGCCACCCCCAACAGAGCACCGCGGTGCGCGAGATGGTTCAGCGTCTCCCTCACGCCCGGCATCAGGTAGAGATCGAGTTCGTTTCGGCGCTCGGCGACGTTATGGCCCATGGCGTCAAGGATGGCGGAAATCTGTGGCTCGAGTATGGCGGTGGGGATTCCCGCGCGGTTGCATGCCTCGTGCAGGATGCCTGTATCGGTGTTGCCGTGAATCGAGATGTCAGCCAGGGTGATCTCGAAGCCGGTTACGCGGCGTACGCTGGCAGCGACCGAATCCATGTGCACGCGGTCGCGGCTGCGCAGGAGCGTGCCGTCGATGTCGAACAGGTATGCGTTCTGCGCATCCCATGAAAATCCGGGTTGGATTGCGACACGCGCCTCGCCTTTTTCTTCGCTCGTATGCATGGTTGGGGGATGT
>Ga0181516_10001055_pt1 | contig 22119 bp, 16 predicted proteins | sample PEATcosm2014_Bin_25_FD_121104 | JGI IMG/M metagenome (GOLD analysis project Ga0181516, IMG submission 121104) | Peatland microbial communities from MTU Mesocosm Facility, Houghton, MI, USA - PEATcosm2014_Bin01_10_metaG | ecosystem: Environmental > Terrestrial > Soil > Wetlands > Peat | place... | reverse complement strand
CGTCCTAAGACGGTGGAGCTCTCCGCGGTTCATTAGGCATTCCGGACTGGCGGACACGGCACACAGAACCGATTGTCGAGTTGAGCCCCTGTTCGTTGAATGTTGGTTCAACCAGCGTTGATCGCCCACCTGCTTTGCAGGCCGGTTTCTATTGCGGATAGTAGGGGTTGGGCAAAAAAATTACAAGTCTTGTGCGAGGCGGGCGAGGTGTGCTAGGGTTTCGGGCCGCCTGTTTCGGGAGCAGCTGGCCCAAAAAGGTAATTGACTTTTCAGGATCCCGTTTTGCGCTCCTCTTCGAGAACTTCATCCAGCAGGCCGCGCAGGCTGGCGGCGCGCGCATGACCCAGCATCGGATCCGCGGACCCCGCCTGCGAAAGTTCGTCGGCAAGATTCAACGCGGCCAGCACGGCCACGCGCAACGAATCCACGGTACGCCCCTGCGCGGCTACGGCGCGCATTTTGGCGTCGACGCGCGCAGCCAGTTCGCGGACATGAGCCGTGTCTTGGCCAGAGAGATGATACGTCTGGTCATAGATATCAACTGTCACGTATTGAGTTGCCTTGCCTGGTTGTTCCTGCGACATTCCGTCCTCCAATTCCCGGCTTAGAGTTCGAGTGCGTCCAACTGGGTCAGCAGGCGCTCGACGCGCTGGCGTACGTGATCGCGCTCTGCTTTCAGCGCGTGCACTTCCTTTTCAAGGTTCTCAACGCGCGGCGTCTGCTCATGCAGTTGAGCCTCGGCGTGGTTGGCGCGCTCTTCCGCCCCGGCGCGCGCCTGGCGCTCGCGCTTGACCATCTCGACCGCGCGGACGATGCGCTCTTCGAGAGCGGAAAAATCATCCACGCTCATAGTCAGGGCCGCCGGCTCCGCGGCAGGTTCCTGATGATTTGCCTCGGGCTGCGGCTGCTCTGCCACTCCTGGTTCCCAGAATGTTTCCGACATGGAAATTCCTCCACGCAAATGCAACTTGACGGTGTAAGTATAGCGCCGATTGAGGTTGTTTTTCTCTTAGCTTCGCAATCGCGCTCCCGCCCTGCCAACAACCTCCACCACCTGCGCCTGGAAGCTCTGCAACTCCTCCTCGCGCAAGGTGCGGTCGGACGCCTGAAAGGTCGCACCCATCAGCAGCGAATACTCGCGCTCGCCCATCTTCGCGTCGCGAAAGACCTCGCGGACCCGCCATTCGACCAGCTCGGGAATCCGCAATGCGGCCAGCGCCCGATCAATCATTTCCCAGGGAATACTCTTATCCAAAACCAGGGAAAAATCGCGGCGCACCGGCTGGAAGCGGGATATTTCCCGCGCAGCCGGCTTGCGCAGAGGCAGCTTGTAAAGCCGGTCCAGGTAAAGCTCGCCGGCGATGACCGCCTCCCTCAGCTTGCGGGCCGCGGCTTCGCGCGGATGAAGCTGGCCAAACCACCCCACGGTCGTGCCCTCCACCACAACCCGCGCCGCGCGATACGGATGCAGCCATTCGGGCGTGAGACCGGCCTCGGCGGGAAAGCGGTCGAAGTACACGGTTCGCGTTTGGAACCGCGCCAGCACCTGCTCCACAGCACCCTTTACGTCGTGAAAATCAATGGTCCGCTCGCCGTGCAGCGCGCCCTGCACCGGGAAACTGCCCACTGCGCCAAAAGCAACTGCGGGCTGCTCTTCCACCTTCTCGACCATGCCATTCGATGTGGCCCCGCTGAAGACCGTTCCCAGCTCGAAAAGCCGGACATCGCTCACATCGCGGCTCAGGTTGCCGGCGATCATGGTCAACATTCCCGGTACCAGCGACGGGCGGAGCACGCCGGCCTCCTCGCTGAGCGGGTTGCCCAGCGAGACCACCAGCCCAGGTTGCAGCGCGGTCAGTGCAGCCTCCGCCGCCGAACAGAAAGTGCTGGCAATGGCTTCATGGAATCCTGCCGACAACAACGTCTGCCGAACCGCAGCCTCGCTCTCCGCCCACGGCAGCGCCCGCACGCCTTCGCCGAATGCAGGCAGAGTATTCACGAAGCGGTTGTATCCATACACGCGAGCGATCTCTTCAATCAGGTCGATCTCGCGCTCCAGGTCGAGCCGCCAACTGGGCAGCGTCACCAGCCATGAGCCATGCGCTCCGGGCCCTTCTGCTAACTCCGCCAATCCACACCCCAGCGCCGCCAGCACGCCCTCAACCGTCGCCGCCGTAATGCCTCCTTCGTCCACCGTTTTGCCCAGAATCCTCCGCACCTCGCTCAGCTCCAACGCAATAGGCTTCCGCCGTGCGGTGCGCGCCTCAATGGAATCAACGCGCACGTCCACAAGTTCGCCCTCAACCGAGCCGCCTCCGGCAAGCAGAATGCTGCTCACAATTGCCGAGGCGATGGGAGCGGCATTGAAATCGGCTCCGCGCTCAAAGCGATGGCTCGCATCCGTGTGCAACCCTTGCCGCCGCGCCGTCCTGCGCACCACCTTGGGATCGAACCACGCCGCCTCCACCAGAACATTGGTCGTGCCCTGTGTAATCATCGTGTCCCAGCCGCCCATCACCCCAGCCAGTCCCAGCGCCTTCACATGATCGGCAATCACCAGGTCTTCCGGATCGAGTGTTCGTTCCACGCCGTCCAGCGTTTTCAGCTTTTCCCCTTTGCGCGCGCGCCGCACAACAATGCCGCCCTCAATCTTGTCCAGATCGAACGCATGCGTCGGCTGACCCATGGCGAGCCATGCAAAATTCGTCGCGTCTACCGCGTTAGAAATATGCTTCTGCTCCAGCAGACCAAAATAAGTCGACACTTCCGCGCCCGCAAACCAATCCTCCGATTCGCCAATCTTCACGCCACGCAGCACACGCGCCGTGAATCGCCCGCAAGCCTCCTCATCCTCAATGCGCACAGAAAAGGCGTTGCCCGCAGGACGAGGCTCTGGCAGTGCATAGAAAAGCTCCGGCAGCGTCAACCCATAAATCGCTGCCGCCTCGCGCGCCACCCCATAATGGTTCATCGCGTCCACGCGATTGGTCGTTACGTCCATCTCGTAGAACGACCCATTCCCTGTACCAAGCGGATAAATCCCATCGACCGCAATGCCGCGCAGTGTCAGGTCTTCAGCAAGCTGGGCGTCGTCAACCGGCAGTCCCGGCAAGTAACTACGAAGCCATTTTGTAAGGATCTTCATTACTCGTTAGCCTTTTCCTTCATTTAGCAATCCGTGCCTTGCTCTGCCCGGTTCTTCTTTCCTTGATCAGAACGCGTTTTCTGGATTATGCTGCCCCCAAGCTTGCGAAGCATTGGAGCCACTGAATAGCCAACAGATGCCACAAATACCCCGACAAACAAAAGGTGCATCGTGCAGGTCATGACGATGTCGCTTTTGTAGTTCGCAAAGCTTGCATTCGAGCAATCTGGCGCCAAGAAATCGTGATAAAAGCCTGAAACCGTGGGTTGCAAAGGGCGCTTCTTTCGATTTGTTCCAAGCGCCACATCACCACACCCAGCCCAAATATGAAGACCCCGAAAAGCCAGGTCCACGGCTTGATTTCCTCGAATTTGAATCCTTCAAAACTCTGGCCGTCTTTTGACCGAAACCATCCGGTCCCTGTGAAATTCGACCCCAACGTTACACAGCCTGTAATCATGCCCAAGAGAAACATGGTGAGCAATAGATGTGTATGTATCTCCTGCGAGAGATAGGGCCAACCGATTTTCACAAGGGCGTGTGCTACTCGAACCAAGGCTAATCCCGAGCAAAACATGAAAAACCAGAAGAGCACAATGCTTGCGTACACTCGGACGATCCAGCGCCACATATCAGCACCCTATCAGCTAATGCGCTAACTCAGCTCGCTAAACAAATTGCCCCAGAAACCTCATATCCCCCCCATAGAACTGCCCAATTTCGCTAATCCCATACTTCATCATCGCGATCCGTTCCACGCCCATACCAAACGCGAATCCCGAAATCTCCTTCGGATTGTAAGCAGGCTGCTTCTCCGCCGCAAACGCAAACACCGCTGGATCCACCATGCCGCAGCCCAGCAACTCAATCCACCCAGAGTTCTTGCATTTGCGGCACCCGTTGCCCCCACAGAAAATGCAACTGATCTGCACGTCCGCGCTCGGCTCAGTAAACGGAAAGAACGAAGGAAAGAACCGCGTCTTCACCGCAGAACCAAAGAGCGCCTTCATCGCATGGTCCAGCGTCCCCTTCAAATCGCTAAAGGTAATATTCGTGTCTACGCAGAGCCCTTCGACTTGGTGAAAAATCGGCGAGTGCGTGGCGTCGGCAGCATCGTTGCGATGCACCTTACCCGGAATCACAATCCTCACCGGCGGCGGCTGCTGTTCCATGGTCCGCATCTGCACCGGCGATGTATGCGTCCTTAGCAACAGGCGGTCGCGCAACGGCCTTCGTTCCTGGTTCGCAACCACCAGGGTGTCCTGCGTGTCCCGGGCCGGATGCCCTGGTGGAAAATTCATGCTCTCGAAGTTGTAGAAGTCGGTCTCAACCTCGGGCCCCACGCCCACCGAGTATCCAAGAGCCGCAAACACGCTCGTAATCTCATTCAGCGTTCGCGTAATCGGATGCTCCGCGCCCACCAGCCGCTGTGTGCCCGGCAGAGTTATGTCGATCGCCTCGGCGGCCAGCGCCGCATCGCTCGGCCCAGCGCCGGATCTCTCCTCAAGCAGCCGCTCCACCAGCTCCTTCAGCACTTTGAACCGCTCGCCAACTGCCTTCTTGGCCTCGGGCGGTGCGGCCTTCAGCCATTGGCCGGAGACCTCATTGAGCAAGCCTTGTTTGCGGCCCAGCCACCTGAGGCGGAAGGCCTCAACTGCGTCGGGGCCGTCAAGCGCAGCAGCGTCCTCGCGGGCCTGCCTTTCAACGGCAGCAAAAGCTTTGTCCAGCGAGGCATCGTCAAATGCCATCAGATTGGGAATGGATTCGTTCGTCATGCGTAAAGAGCAGGATAAAGCATTGCATCCAGCGGACGCGCGCTCAGACGCGCCTGGGTGCCAGGGAAACCTCGATTTCCGGGAGAAATCGCGGAAATCTGGCGTAGCATGAGGGGCATGAAAAAAACCGTTGCCGCCACCATCCTGGCGATCTTTGTCTCGCTGTCCGGCTCAACTTCAGTTTCGTCCGCCCAAACCGCCTCGACGATCTACGCGCAGCAGGAGGGCTACGTCGACGCCCGTGGCGTACTCATCTACTACGTCGAGTTCGGCAAGGGCCCGCCGCTGGTTGTGCTGCACGGAGGCCCCGGCGCCGATCACAGCTACTTCCTGCCCTGGCTGCTGCCGCTGGCACGCACCCACCGGCTCATCTTTATCGACGAGCGCGGCTCTGGCAAGTCTGAGCGCCTTGAAGACACGAGCAAGTACACCATTGAGGCCATGGCCGATGACGTCGAGGCGGTCCGGGTTGCGCTCAACCTGGGCAAGATCGATCTACTTGGCCACAGTTGCGGCGGCGTGCTGGCCGAGGCGTACGCGCTCAAGTACCAGGAGCATCTGAGCCACCTCATCCTCAACAGCACATTCCCCTCCACCACCGAGATGAACGCAGTTCTGGCCCGCGAGAAGGCCGCCATGTCGCCCGCCAAGCTGGCACGCATCAACGAACTCGAGCAGGACGGCCTCTTCGGCAAGGGTGAGATTTGGGAGCACGGCCGCTACTCAGACGAATACGAGAAACTTGCCTGGGGTCCCGGCTATTTCCCGTTCCTCTACGGCGCGCGGCCCGACTCCAGCTACGACCCGGCGCAGGGCAACGCCCCCACCAACTGGGAGCTTTACCGCGAAATGTGGGGCTCCCACGGCGAATTCATCATCGACGGCAACTTGAAATCGGTCGAGTATGTGGACCGTCTGCCCACCATTTACGTTCCGACTTTGGTAATGGCGGGTGACCACGACGAGTGCGACCCCTCGCTTGCCCGCGAGATGCACGAAAAGATCGCCGGCTCAAAGCTGGTGATCCTGCCCAACGCCGGCCACATGAACTTCGTCGATCAGCCACAAATGTGGCAGAAGGCAGTCGAAGGGTTCCTGGCCGTGAATTAGTTTGGAAGAGACCGCACGGCCGGTCCACCGTATATGCTTTAAAATCAGGGGCGTGCTTGCAGACCCGGGGAAGCAAGACATATTTCGTACGTATACCCAGGAGGCGCTCTGCGTCGGCGCGCAACAATCCTCCTGGGCAAGCGGAATCCTCTTCCCGTCCCCGGCCTTTTCGTCATCCAACCGCAACGAGTCCGGCGCTAGCCGGACTGGAGAAGGACAAGTGATCGACCGCTCGCAACGCCTTGCCGCCCGAGTCTTCGCCGTCGCCTACCTGATCAGCTTTGGCATTAGTATCTTCGCGTTCTACCGCTGGTATGCACCGATTCTGGTGTGGGACGATCCTTCGGCGACAGCCCGCAACCTAATCGCCCATGAAGACGCCTTCCGCAATTACCTCGCTTTCGCCTTCCTGCACGGGGTGGGATGCATCGTCATCGCTGTTGCGCTTTACATTGTGCTCCGGCCCGACCGCCGCGGCATCTCGCTGTTTGCGGGTCTCAGCATGCTGATGTACGTGGGGATGTGGTTTGTTTCGCTGCTCGACCAACTCCATGCGCTGCGCCTGATGTGCGGCAAGGGCGCATGGCAGGGATTCGATCCGCAACATCTGCAGGCACTCGCCGGATTGCAACTCGCTTCGAGCGAAGACGCCTATTACGTCGGCCTCACCTTCCTCGGATTGGGAACCGCGTTGTTCAGCTATCTATTCTTCCGTGCGCGTTCCATTCCGCGGGTTTTGGCTGGCTGGGGCATCGCATCGAGCCTCTTCGAGGGGTTCAGCGGCTGCGCCTACCTTCTGTTTCCCAGCTTCGGCGCGATCATCTCGGTGAACTGGTACGAGATGCCAGTTCTGCTCTTTAATGTCGGCTTTTGCGCGTGGATATTTGTCAAAGGACTTGGCCAGCCTGACCCGGCGACGTTGCACCCAGTGGGGAGCTGATTGAGACCCCCCCTCGCGAGGGCCGACGAAGAAGATGAGGCCCAAGGCCAACTGGCGAACTGGTTGACTCGCCAAAAGAACAGGCCCCGCCATGGCGGGGCCTGTTCGATCAGTAGCTGACTTGCGCCTAAGCAGCCTTCGTCGCGGCCTTCGCGTCAGCCTGAGCCGCTTTGGCCTGCTCCGCCAACTTGGTAAAGCCGGCCGCATCGTGCACAGCTATATCCGCCAGGATCTTGCGATCCAGCTCGACGCCCGCCTTCTTCAATCCGTTGATGAACTGCGAGTAGCTGGTGCCGTTTAGCTTGGCGGCGGCAGAGATGCGGACAATCCACAGCGAGCGGAACTGGCGCTTCTTCTGCTTGCGGCCGGTGTAGGCAAACTTCAGGCCGCGCTCGACGGCTTCCTGGGCTGCCTGGTAGAGCTTCGATTTGGTAAGGAAGTAACCACTTGCGCGTTCAAGAATCTTCTTGCGGCGGTCACTCCGCTTGGTACTGCGTTTTACGCGGGGCATCGGTGTTCTCCATTTTGCGTTCGTTGGTCATCGCGGCTGGAGGCAGGAGGCCCAATCTGGGCTGAAACCTCTTCACTCGCTCTTGTCAAGCCTGAAACTCGCGCCAGTGCGAACGCATTTCGCAACCGGCGGGGGCCGATGTTTCTCAGCCCATCAGCAGCAGCGGCACGAACCAATCAAAAGGTCCGCCCCACCGCAGGTGGTCAGGCGTAGGGAATCATGCGCGCTACCTTCTTGTAGTCGCCATCGGAAACAAGCAGGGTACGTCCCAGCTTGCGCTTCGTCTTTGGCGCCTTCGACGTAAGGATGTGACGCGTCTTCGTCTGGCCCCGTTTGATCTTGCCGGTGCCAGTCTTGCTGAAGCGCTTCTTCGCGCCCGTATGGGTCTTCAACTTGGGCATTTTCTTCTCATTTTGGCGAAAGCGGTCGCCATCGCCGCCAAATTGGCCTCAGAAGACAGGGACTCCCCTGCCCCATGAGGCCTCATCTAGTATAACCCAAACGCAGATTCCCCGCGCCAACTCCGCCAGCTCCTCTCACTCCGCGGGGTCGTCCGCGGTGAACGGCGAGCAGCAGGGCTTGTTGGTGGCGTGGAAGTTCATCAATTCCAGCCGGGTACCGTCCGGGTCGTACATATTGAACTGGTACTTGCCGTCTTTGCCGATTTTGGGCGCGTCATCGTGGCGCCCCTCGAGCCGCTTGCTTGCCTCAAGCACCTTGTAGGCGTCGGGAACGGAGACTTCGCCGATGGAGAGATGGTTGAGGACGCCGAGGTGCTGCTGCGTCATATTGGCTGGGATTCCGGTGCCGGGGCCGCCGTCGAGCATGTATTCGAGCCAGTCGTGGCCGTCTGGGACCTGCTGGCTGACCCAGTCTAGCTTGGCGTCTGTCATGCCTCCGAACCAATAGGGGCGAAAGCCCAGCAGATCCTTGTAGAACTTGTCCTCCGTGGCACGGTCGTGGACCAGGATGCCGACATGGATAATGTGGTGGCCGATGGCGTTGGGAGCGTTGACAGTTCTCATCAGGCTTCGGTCCGGCTGAACAAACTGCACTTTGTTGCCCTCGGGGTCGAGCACGACAAACCACAAGGTGCCGTCGAATTCTCGCTGCAGCTGCTTCGGAACGCTCCATCCCTTGGCGGCAAGATACTGCCGCATCGCTTCCGCGTTGCTGGTATTAAATGCGATGTGGTCGAGCCGGTTAATCCCGGCACCGGGTGGCAGGTGGGTCACCTCAACAAACTGCGTGGGACTTAGGTCGTAGCAAACGCCCGTATGATCTTCAGGATCGGGCCGCCTGATGGCGCCCACCACCTCGCGATAGTAGTGTTCGGTGGCGGCGGGGTCAGAGGTGTAGATGGCGAGGTGAGAGATGCCGGTGATCTTTGGCTGTGGCGGCGTGGTCTGGGCGGCGGCTGCCATTGTAAGGGCAGCCAGAAGGGCGGTGGCAAGAAACCGTGGATGCATCAGACACCTCGAAAATCAATGGCCTGACAAAGATAAATTGATTTCAGGTAGGCTGCAAACCGAAGGATGAAATCGGCCTGACCTGCCCTGGCCGCGTTATTGTTCAAGCGGTCGGGGCAGGGCACCCACCCTTCTGTGGTAAAGGGCTATTTGTTTTTATTTGTATTGACCGGCGAATGCATCCGCTTCCTTGTTCAGCTCCTCCGGTGTCGCCGCGTGCGTGTAGAACACAATGCGATACCGGAAGGTAGCCGTCTGGCCCTTCTCCAGCGTGAAGTTGATGGGCTTCTCTTTTGGATTGAAGACGCTCAGTCCGAGCGGATTGGCGGCAAACAGGCCGTATCCGCGCGCGTGCCAGGTGGTTGGATAGCCGGGATTCTTCGGCTCGTCAAAGATGGCGATGGTGACGGTGTGTCCATTCTTGTGGCCGGTCAGCGAGCACCAGCGGCCGCGCGTTGACCAGGCGGCGTCGCCCTTGATGCCTTCGCTGGTCAGGTAATCGCCAGTTGCGTCGGGCGAGGCGGTTGCGACTTTGGTTTCCACGCCGTGCGAATCGACATAAACGCCCCCGCCCGCCGTCGGCAGTTCAAGCCAACTGGCGACGCGCATGCCGAGCATGCCATCCTTCTCATCCTCAAAGACCACGTGGTCCAGGGACTTGAGAGTCGCAATGCGGTCGATTACGCGGGCGCCATGGCTGGTGGTAAAAACGAAGCGCGTGGTCTCTTCCAGGATCGGGTGATCCTTCCCGTCGATCCATGTCGAGAGAGCGGTCAGCTCGCCTTGATTGGCGCCGCTTTTGGTAGAGAGCAGCTTGTCGAAGACGATTGTCCCCATCTTTGCATGATTTTCCGGCTTGATGGCTTCGGAGTTATTCCAGAAGTCAAAGTTGTTGACCCTCGCGTAGTTGAACCAAAGGCCGACGTGGTGCGGGTGGTCAACGCGCTCGCCGGGCCGGGGTGGAAAGCCCCGCGTCAGGGTGACGCCGTCCGCATCGATAAGCGGATAGAGGACCGGCTTCTTCAAATTCGTTGGCCAGATGTAGGAAGTAAACGGCTGACCATCGATGGTGATATCGACGCGGCGTTGGGCCTCGTCGGCTACCACTTGCACACCCTTGGCGGGCGATGCGGCGAACGCACTCGCCGCCAGCAGAACGCCGGCGGCGAGCAGTCCGAAGGCAGCGAAATTACGCATACACTTTTCCTCCCGCCATCACCTGCTGCGTCTTTTCGTCAAAGGTGACTTTCTGGCCGGTCTTGATGGCGGCGACGTTCATGCAGAGCGCTATCGAGTGGCTATATCCCGCTTCAATCGAGGCGTTGGGCGTCTTGCGGCTGCGTACGCACTCCATCCAGTTCCGCATGTTGGCCGTGGTCTCCGGGTCGCCGTGTGTGTTGGCGTCGGTCTCCACTGTCTCGGCCTTTTCAACGAGCGCAAAGCTGGTCAGCAGGTTGGGCTGCATCTTCATCTCGGCAGCGGAACGCGCGGTCAGACCGCCGGTTGACGACACCGTCTGCTTCGACATGTCAATCATGCCGCCATTCGAGTAGTAGAGTTCCTTTACGCCGCCGGCGGAGTTGGTGAACCGCAACGTGTATTGCACCTGAAATCCCTTGGTCAGATCGTCGAGCGGGCCATAGTCAAAGACTGCGGTCATGGTGTCCCAGTTCTCGCGCCCATCCTTCCACAGGTAGATGCCGCCGTTGGCAACGCACGAACGAGGATGCGGCAGGCCGGTGAACCAGTGCACCGTATCGATCTGGTGGACCAGCCATTGATCGGGAATACCCGACGAATATGGCCAGAACAGCCGGAACTCAAGGTATTTGCGCGCATCGAATGGTCCCATGCTCCTGCCCAGCGAATAGCGCTTCCAGTCCGTGTCCTCTTCCTTCAGCAGCGGCACTTGGTCGGGACGCCGCCAGCGCCCGGGCTGATTTACGTTCCACGTCATCTCCACCATCACGATGTCGCCGAATTTGCCTGACTTGATGTACTCGGCGGCCTTCATGTAACTCGGCGTCGAGCGGCGCTGGGTGCCGATCTGGACGATCTTGCCAGTTTTCTTGACGGCGGCGCGGAACATGCGGGCATCGGCCATGGTGTGCGCGGTCGGCTTTTCCACGTAGGCGTCGCGGCCCGCGTTCACTGCTTCTGCGCCGTGATACGCATGCTGAAAATCAGCGGTGGCAATAATGACGGCATCGACGTCTTTGCGGGCATACAGTTCGTCGTTGTTTCGAACCTGGTCCACGGGGCTGCCGCACATCTTCTCGATAAAGGCAGCGCCCTCTTCGCGGCGGCGGCTCCAGATGTCGCTGACCGCCACAATCTGGAAGTTCATGTCCTTGGCGTTCGCCTGAAAAGCGGGAAGATCGCCCTGCTTCATGCGATCCCCGCAGCCCACAATCCCGATCCTCACGCGATCGTTGGCGCCGGCGATGGCGGCGTAACTGCGGGCACTCGACGAGAATGCGGTTGCGGCGAGAGCTGCTGTGCCCGCCTTCAAGAATTCCCTGCGACTGTTGTTATTCGATTCCATTACCGGACCCTCCGAGTGGTTGGTTTGTTGTTGTTGAGAACAAATGCGAAACCGAGGTCAAGGTACCTTGCTGGACGTTGCTAAACAGGCCGGTAAGTCTACGTGGCCCTTGCGATGCTTCCCGCCGGAATACCAATGGTCGGACCACGAGGGCCAAGTCGTCAAGTGCGGTGCTGAGCATTTCCAGCTTTCTTGGATGGGAGCGTTTGGCAAGCGCGAGGTAGGCAATGCGGTTGGCGGAAATTTGCAGAAGATGCTGAAGGTCATTTTGGAGCTAATCGCTATGGCATTTCTATTTGCCGCTTCGCCTCGCCCACTACTTTTTACAGTGGGCGAAGCGAACGGGTTGGAGCCGCGACAAAACCGGCTGTCTAGAAGCTGACCTTGAGGCTGCCCTGGAACACGCGGGCAGCGTTGGCCGTCGATGACACCTGTCCAAAGGTCGAGGAGGTCAGGGACGCGGTCGGGTTGCTGAAGTTCGGGTGGTTGAGAACGTTGAATGCCTCCAGACGGAAAGTCGTATTCAAGCTCTCGTGGATGGGAAACGTGCGGGAAATCTGGGCATCGAAGTTGAGCGTCTTCGGCCCGCGGAACGAATTCCTGCTGACGTTCCCATAAGTTCCAGCCGCCGCACAGCCCGCCGTCACGTTGTTCGGGCATATTTGCACGAAAGCTGCAGGATTGAGATATTCCCGGTTTGCGACGCCCGTGGCCTTCTTGAATTTCACTTCGGCATAGGGGTTCACGCCGGCCACCAGATTCGGACGGTCGTTGCCGACGTCGGTCAGCGAGTCGTCCGCTCCCGCGGTAACCGAGAATGGTGAGCCGGTCTGGATACGGATGAGCGGAGCAAACTCCCAGCCGTTGATCGCGGCCTTCCCAAAGGAGTTGAAACGGGTGAAGTTGCTCTTTGCCACCAGCGACGTGTTGATGATGTGCCGGTAGTCGGAGCCACACGGCGCGTAATCCAAGCTCGGGTTGTTAGGGTTCTCTACGGTTGTTCCAGCCAGATCACCCTGGGCATCCTCGATGTTGAGGCACTTTGACCAGGTCCAGTTGGCGAACAGGTTGAAGGTAGACGAAAGGCGATGGTTGAGCGAGGAGACGAGGCCGTTATAGTTGGCCGTGGCGCTGTCGGCCACAAGAACTGATCCGCCGCCCCCGCCGGAGAGTTGGTTGCCTTGAAGGGGATTCGCGATAGTCAGCTTGAAACGCGAATTCTGGTTTCCAGTTGTCGAGCAGTTAGTTCCCGCAGCGCCTGGCTTCACTGCGCCTGGACCTGTTGTCACAATGCCGGCGCATCCGGTGCCGCCCGCGCCCCAAACTCCGGGAATATAGATGGCTTGGCTGAGCGGCAGGCCGATCGGGTTGTGCCGCGTCGTGTTCCCGATGTAATCCACTTGCGCCTGCCAGCCGCCTCTGAATTCATGCTGCACACTCAAGGTCCACTGGATGGTATAGGCGGCATGGAACTGTGCCGGCAGCACGATGTACTGCGACTGGGCGAAGAACAGCGCTTGAGCCGGCGTCGGAACCGCCGGCTGCGGAAACGGACTCGTCGTGATGGAGCCGACAGACCACGGCGCACTGAAGCTGACTGGTCCAGTCGACGAAGTTTGGGTCTCGGAGATCGCGGTCGCAAACGGCGGGTTTTGCTGGTTGCGTTGGCCGGTAAAGAAGTTCGGATTGTCGAACATCAGCGCGCCGCCCACGCGGAACACCGTCTTTCCATTGCCATCCGGATCGAACGATGCACCGACATTCGGAGAGAACTGCAGGTAGGAGTTCTTGGTGAACTGTTTGGTCACGCCCTTGTCGCCGAAGTACATGATTCCTGCAGGCGCATTGGGGTAGACCGAACTCGACGTGTTCGACAGGAAATTGGCCATGTTGAACTCGAGGCCGCGATTGAAATAGTCGTGGGGCATCACATTGGGGCCCCAGCGCAGGCCGCCGGTCAGCGTCAACCGCGGGCTGGCGTGGAAAGTATCCTGAACATAGAGGTTCTGAATCGGTCCGCGCAGCGCATTCTGCTGCTGCTTGCTTTGCTGGAAGGCGCTCAGCGTGCCCTGCAGGAAGTCCAGGTTCTGGTCGCCAATCGTGCTTCCACCCTTCGGCCCGCTTCCGCTGTAGGAGCCGTTAAAGGTAAAGGTTCCGTTGGATTCATACTGGTTGCCGATGTTCAACTCGTTCTGCACCCAACCGCCGCCAATCGAGAGCTGGTGCTTTCCGTGCACCCACGTAATGTCGTCTCCAACCGCAAGCGTATTGTCGTTGAAGTGGGAGACTGAGTTTGTGCCGCCGCCGATAGTGAATTTGCCTTCGGTAATTTGCAGGCCGTTCGTCACTGCGTTGTACATCGTAATGCCAAGCTTGTTCGGATTGATGTCGTTGGCGTTGTATCCACGGTTGTTCACGCGCCGCAAGATCGAGATGTGGGCCGCGTTCACGACGTTAGGGGTGAATGTGTAGGCGTCACCGAGCGTGAACGTCTGCACCCGCTGAATGTTTCCAGACTGCGTCGTGACCAGGATATTGGTCGGAAAGAAGTACGCAGGAAACTGGTAGCCATCTACGAAATACCGGCCGTAGATATTCTGTTTTGAGCTGACCGTATAATCGACCCTGGTCACAAACTCGTTGTCGAACAGTTGGGACGGTATGCTATAGGAGACGAACCCGCAATTATTCGTGTCGTAGCCCGGGTCGATCACAGGCAGGTACTTCTGAAGCGCCAGCGCCTGCGCGTTATAGGTGGGCGTTGTCGCATATTTGTTGCCAGGTAGAGCTGCGCCCGTGAGTGGGTCAACCAGCGTAATCGGTGCATGGCTCGAGTTGCAGGGGTTGCTTCCCGCGGTTCCAGGTACGCCGTCCGTAACGGAAAAGTCACCTGCCAGGTTGGCGGCTGTGGGCACAGTGGCCTGCGTTGAAGCTTGCGCCTGGCGGTTCTCCGTGCGCTGATATCCGGCGAAGGCAAACATCTTGTTGCGCTTGATAGGGCCGCCGAACGTTCCGCCGAACTGATTCTGGTGCAGCGTGTCCTTTGCTGTGCAGGTAGTCGCAGGTTTAACCGGAGTGCAGGTGGAAAAGAAGTTTTGTCCGTCGAGGTAGTTATTGCGGATGAACTCAAAGCCCGTCCCGTGGTAGGCGTTCGTTCCAGAGCGGGTGACAACGTTCACCATGCCGCCCACGTGTCCGCCGTCCTGCGCGCCTAGTGCCGTCGACTCCACGCTGAACTGGCTCACCGCGTCGGGGAATGGATAAGGCAGGTTGCCGTTGGCCATGTAGTCCTGGTTGTCGCCGCCGTCTAGGCGCCACAGCGTGGTATTGCCGCCGCCGCCGGCGATGGAGACCGAAATCGTCTGGTAGGAGAACTTGCTGCCGGTGAAATCGCCGCCGGGCGCCGGACTCGAGCCGCCTGAGGCAACAATCAGGTCTGTCATGTGCCGGCCGTTTAGTGGCATCTCAGTCATAGCGTTGTGGTCAATCGTCTGCTTGAATGTGGGGTCTTCAGTTTGCAGCGCCAGTCCCTCGGCCTGCACCTCCACCTTCACATCCGCCGCGCCGATGCTCATGGTGGCATTTACGGCGATATTGCTGCCGACTTCAAGCACGATACCGGTCTGCTCGTAAGTCTTGAAGCCGGTAGCAGCAACTTGAAGGTTATAAGTGCTGATGGGGATGCCCGGGAACAGATAGTCGCCCGCGCTGTTGCTTACAGCCGTACGCTTTACACCGGTCGCCTGATCGGTCAGCGTGACCGTCGCATTCGGAATTACCGCCCCGGTCGAATCCGTAACGGTGCCTTGAATGTTCCCGGTTCCGGCTAGTTGTGAAAAGCCGTTTGTGGCAAAAAGAAGCACGGTCATGCAGCAGAATAAAGTGGCCCAGCGGGCCACCGCTCCATGCGCATTAAAGCGTGTGTGTTGCATTGAAGCCTCCGAAGTGGTTATTGATCGTGAATTTAAACCAACCAGTGTCTGGCTGGGGCCTTCGCAAGAATCTCAGAGAGATAGAACGACGCTCGTATGCCCAAATACTCCCCGAATATTTTTAGCGAGGTCAGTCCACAACTGTCAAGATTTATTTTCGCCCAACTGGCGAAAGGCCCGTAAATTGCCAATATTCATGGGATTTTTTGGCATTTTTGTGGTTAGGTGCTTGTCGCGAGGTCAGACCTTAGCCTTGACGGATGCCCGCATCTGTATGAATCTACGTTGAATCTCTTGCACCACTCCGTTCTTCCGCGAGCATTGGCTGGCGCCAACGGCACAGGAAAGAAACGGCGCTGAGGATTGGAGGAGCTAGCCAGAAACTGAAGATTCTTAGTGGTTTATGTGGTTGCCGGGACACGCATCTCTTCAAGGGCGGCGGTCAGGCCGGTGGTCACGGACTGCTGGGCCTCGGCGGTGAGCTTTTCGCCGTGGCTGGTCAAATAGAAGACGTCGATGGCCGTTTCGCCTTCCGTATCAATAAGGGCTACCTTGATATTGCACTGTAAGGTCGAAAGCGTGAGGGCGATCTGGCGCAGCAGACCCGGCAGGTCCTGCGCCACAACCTGCAGCAAAGTGGAATGCGTCGAAGACTCCGAATCGAACTCCAGGCGCGTGGCCACTTCAACCTTGAGGTTTGTCGGGTTGTTCAAGTGGCGGCGGGCTTCCAACAGCTGCTGCACTGACGCCTTTTGCGCCACCACGTCGTGAATGTTAGCCAGGAACCGGTCCTTCTCGCTGGGGTTCAGTTCGATGGTGCGGAAGACGTCGGAGAAGTGGAAGCTGTCCACAATGACGCCGGCTTCGTTTGAGAACGCGCCGGCGCGGACAATATTCATGCCCCACGCCGCCAGGGCGCCGGCTACGTCGGCAAACAGCCGCGTGCGGTCGCGCGTGATGACAGTCAAATCGAACAGCTGGCGGTTTGGCCGCAGATCGAGCTGAACTGGATCCTTGTCCAGGTTGAGGGCCATCTGGAAATGGTTGCGAATCTGCTCGGGAAGGCGGGTTTGCAGGTAGCGTTGCGGAAGTCCCTCGAGAAACTGTCCCAGAGCATCGTACTGCGCGGAGGGGACCATCGAGCGCAAGCGGTTCAGCAGCGTGGGATCGATGGCCGCGTGGTAGCGGACCTCATCCACTGACCGGTCCATGAAGTTGGCCGTCGACATATAGAACTGCCACAGGTTCTCCGCCTTCCATGGCGTCAGCGCTTCGGGATTGACGGCCTTGATGTCGGCGAAAGTCATGATGGTCAGCATCTTCAGCAACTGAGGGCTGCCGATCTTCTCTGAAAATGCGCGCACATTCTCAAGATCGAAGATGTCGCGGCGCAACGCCGCCGACATCTCCAGGTGCAGGCGAATGAGCTTCAGAATTGACTCGCGCTCTTCGGCGTCAAAGTCCAGCCGGGCAAGGAAGGCATCCGCCAGCTCCACGCTCTGGCCGGCATGCTCGCCCGTGCGCCGGGCCTTGCCGGTATCGTGCAGCAGCAGCGCCAGCAGGAACAGGTCGAGTCGGTCAATCTCCGGCAACAACTGGGCAAGCCGGGCCTCAAAGTCATGCGTGGGCTGGCGCAGGCTGTGCACGTTGTCGATGGCCAGGAAGGTGTGCTCATCCACCGTATACCGGTGATAGCTGTCCCGAATCACCAGCGCGTCAATCCCATGGAACTCGGGAATCAGCATCTCGAGAACGCCCAATGCATGCATGGTGCGCAGAGCGTGTGCCGCATGTGGCCCCAGCAGAACCTCGCGCAGCGAGTTCCACAGATACGGCCCCTCAGGAATATGGATGGCGAGCACCGGCAGTGCGTCGGTGATGCGGTCTTCCGCGGCTTGCGATAGCGTGTAGCCGTGCGTGGCCATCAGCGAGAAGATGCGCAGGATGGCGCTTGTGTCGTTGAACTGCGCGCCAGGCAAAATGTCGATGCGGCCCTGGTCCAGCAGGAACTCCGTGCCCGCAATTGGCGTCCGCCGCCGCCGGAATTGGCGATAAAAGCTCACCGGAGCCGGCAAATGCTCCATCAGCAGCGCCGCCCGCCGATACACGATGCGCGCGTGCCGGTAATAGGTGCGCATCCAATAGGAGGGGTCTGCTGTCCCGCGTGTCTCCAGTCCGATCGAGAGTGCGGCAGCCTCATCCTGCGACTGCCAGTCGAGCGTGTTGTCGTCGCGCCCATGGCGGAAGTGGAGAAAACATCGCGCGGCGGCAAGGAAGTCGAAGGCCGCCTCAGCATCTCCGCGCGCGCTCTGGAAGACGCCGCCTCGCTGCCGCGGCCACTCCTTGGTCTCCTTCAAATGGAAGAGCACCGCGAACCAGACAGCAAGGTGGTAGTCCCGGAGTCCCCCCGGACAATCCTTGAGATTCGGTTCAAGATGAAAGATGGTATTGCCGAACTTTGTATGACGGGCACGGGCGATTTCGCCGAGCTTCTGGGTGATGGTTGTCCACTCGCTCAGCACCAGCCCCGGAAAGGTGACCTGGTGCAACTGCTGGTAAAGAGGGAATTGGCCGGCCAGAAAGCGGCGGTCGAGCGTCGCGAGGGTGAACTCCAGGTTATCCGGATCGAAACGGCCGGCTTCCTTCACCGTCCTGGAGCTGGGGCTGGCCCTCAGCCCGATGTCCCACATGCCCTGGATGATGGCCCTGACGGCCTCCCTGGACTGTTCTTCTGTCCGGTCGTCGGCAAACGCGAAAAGGACGTCGATATCGGAGTAAGGGAACAGATCTTTCCGGCCGTAGCCCCCGAGCGCCAGCAGGGAAACATTTTGCGGGGTCTGCCCGGAGAACGCCCGGCGCCACATTTCAATAAGGATACGATCCACCACAGCGGATCGCCGGCGGATCGCGGCCGTGCCGTCCCCGGTGCGCTCACAGGTCTGGCGGACAAGCGCCATCTCCCGCATATACTGCTCCCGAAGATCGTCAACCGCCAAAGCGACTGGATTCATGTGTTTTTGTGCGTGGCTCGCCGAAGCAAAAAGGATGTCCTAACAGCATAAGCGATGTCGGTGGATATGTGAATATTTGATTGCGTGGGCAGTCGAGCCTGCGCCTTTTTATCCGCTGAAGGGCGTTGCGGATGGTAGGCACTCCTTCCCCAAGGATTCCATCTTGCAGTTTGAGATGCTCTACCCCTTCCTCCCCCACATTGGGGATCGCCTGTTCGCTCTATAGTTTCTATAGTGATCTACGGGCCCTGGGCTCGCCGGCCTGAAATCGCAAACCGGCCTGGATTCGCAAACCAGCCTTGAATCGCAATTTGGATCAATCGGCCGGTACAGGTGAGTCACTTTGGCAAGAGCCGGCCGGTTCTTCCGGTTCCCCGGTCGGGTGATCTGGCCGGATGACGAAGTTTCGAGGAGGACGTTATCAGTTCCCGAATGCGGTTGGGAGATCTGCTGGTCCAGGCGAATCTGGTCAGCGCGGCGGATGTGAGCCGGGCACTGGAACATATGGTCACGAACGGCGGCCGTCTCGGCGACAGCCTCGTCGCCATCAGCGCCATTGATCGGCGTGTCCTCGAGGCTTTTCTGAATCGCATTCCCACCGAGCCGGCAGATATCAAGTCCACGCGCATTGACGAGCTTGACCTCATGGAACTGCTCATGAAGCTCATCTATGCGGGCCGCCTTGAAACCAGCCGTCAATTCGTTGAAGGTATCAAGCTACCCTACCATATCGTGGCCGAGCTGGTGCAAATGGCCGTCGACCGGTTGCTCCTCCGCTCCATGGGAATGCGCAACTCAAATAGTCCGCTCGACATGGTCTATGCATTCACTGAAGAAGGAAAGCGCTGGACCCTCGACGCCCTGGAGCGCCTGCGGTATATCGGGCCCGCGCCGGTTGCCCTCGAGGATTTCACCCATCGCGTCAGCCTGCAAAAGCTCACCAACGAGCTGGTCACCTATGACCGGATTAAAACCGGCCTGGGCGAGCTTTCATTCGAAGAAAGCATTATTGAGCAATGCGGGCCGGCGCTGAACTCAGGCCGGGCGATCCTGCTCTATGGTCCGCCCGGCAACGGCAAAACATCCGTTGCGCACGCTTTGGGCGGCATCTTCAACGACGTCATCTACGTGCCCTACGCCATCTCCGTCGAGGGTCAGATCATCCGCTACCACGATCCCAGCATTCATATCCCCATCAATCCCTCCAGCTTGAAAGACGAAGGAACGGTCTCCTTTTTACGCGCTGCGGATTACGATACCCGCTGGGTTCCCTGTCGACGGCCTTTTGTCATCACCGGCGGCGAACTCACGCTGGAAATGCTCGACCTCAGATATGAGACCACGGGCCATTTCTACGAGGCCCCTCTCCACGTGAAGGCGCTCGGGGGATGTTTTATCATCGACGACTTCGGCCGCCAGATCGTCAGCCCCCGCAACCTGCTCAACCGCTGGATTGTGCCCCTCGAAGGCCGTGTCGACTATCTCAACTTGCACACCGGAAAGAGCTTTGTCATTCCATTCGAAGAGCTCGTCATTTTCTCCACCAACCTTGAACCGGAAGACCTCATGGATCCGGCCTTCCTGCGTCGGCTTCCCTACAAGATCGAGGTTGGAGCGCCTTCCATTGAGATCTACAAGCGCATCTTCCAAAAGGAGTGCGAGAAGCAGAGGATTGAGCTTCCCGACGGCGTCTTCGAGTACATCGCCTTCAAGGTCAGGAACGAAAAGCAGCTGGAGCTTGCCGCATTTCAGCCCAAGTTCATCGTCGATCAGGTCGTGGCCACCTGCCGGTTCATGGGCGAGCCCCTGCATTTCGAGCCGCGCTTCATCGAGTATGCCCTCAATAATCTAAAGGTCCACCGCACCTCGCCTCCTGCCCCCACTGCGGCCATCACCGGACATTGAAAGTGCCATCGGCAAGAGAAACTTCCGAGTAGCCGACGACACAGTCAGAACGTAAGAGACACGCCTTGGCGGCTGAGATTGACGCATGGATCGATGTGTTGAGTTGTCGTACCGTTATCACGACACCGACGTGGTGGAATTCGAAGTTTCCGCTTGGAACGGGAGCTTCGGAGGCTCAACTTGCCTGTACATTGGACAGGGTGGTCTGGCCGATACAGCAACGCTCCTTGCCGGTTTCCCGACGGGTCTGGAAGACCGACGTGAAGTTACTTTCGGCGCGTTTGGTCCGAAGTTCGCCGGTGGAGCGATGAATCTGACGTTCTCGTGTATTGACGGCGCAGAACATTGCCAGCTGCACGCGACCATCGAGCCTGCTTATGACAGTCGAGATTTGCTGGCGGAGCGTGTCGAACTTCTTTGCGCCCTTGAACCAGCGGCGCTCGATCAATTTGTAAAGCAGATGCGCGAATTGAACTCCTCGCTCACGGGTTCAGCCGTGCTTGCTCTTCTTTAGCCGTGAAATCGAACTTTGTTGGAGAATCACCGCCAACCCGTCCCCAACCCGGTTTTCAGCCTCAGGAGACCCTCCTGCAGGCCCCGAACAGGATACAGAAAGATCGGCAACAACCCGGGCGGAACTCTGAATTGTGAACGGTCGCGGTCGACCTGGACGAAACACAATTCCTTGACACCCGCAAATCGGCGGATGATAATTAACCAGCTTCCCGGGCCTTCCTTCCAGGCGGGTTCCTTCTTTCCCTGGCATTCTTTCCTCCCTCACGGCTTGATAATCAAACCACTCGTTAAGGAGAAACTCTGATGAAACGTCTCTGCGTTAGCGTTTGCGCCGTCGTGTGTTTCCTGGCCTTGAGCCGGACGTGCATGGCGCAGTCGAATCCCTGGAATGGCTCTTGGAAGCTCGACCCGTCCTCGCTCAAATTCGAGGGTGCAACTTTTTCAGTGGCTACCGACGCAGACGGTTTCACCGTTACGCGCGGAGGCGAGGCGCAACCGAAGGTCGTTTGCGATGGAACGGAGCACAATTCGACGAACGGCACCACTTTGACTTGTACCAAGTCGGCTGATGGATATGCGATTACCGCGAGCAAGGATGGCAAGATCACGCGGAAAACAACGATTTCGATCTCGAAAAATGGCAAGACGCGAACCGGCAAATCCGAAATCTTCCCAGCGGACGGGGAACCGTACACCATGACGTCGATTTCGGAGCGGATTTCAGGCGGACCGGGACCGGCCGGCGAATGGAAGGATGTCAAGTTTTCCTCGTCTCAAGACAGCGGGGTTCTCTCCATCGCAGTCAACGGCGACACGGTGGACTTCAAGGAGACGGATACCCCCAAGCCGGTGACCTGCAGGCTCGATGGTACCGAAACGAAGTTTCCCGGCGGAGGATCGATGTCAGTGATGCTTGCCGATCCCCATACGCTGAAGGTGACCTATAAAGACAGCGACGGCAAGGTGCGACGGGAGAACACTTTTGCGCTTGGCGAGGGCGGCACCACGATCACGGAGACTGACGTTACCCCGGCTCCGTCCCCATCAACAATGTCAGTGGTTCTCCACAAGATTTAAGGCCGGTCCCGGCCGTGACCGCGCGGAGTCTAGAGCCTGCGGGAAGGTTCATCAAAGGCTCTAGCCTGCATATCTCATACGCGCGCATCAAATTGTGTTGAAGGGATTTAGGAAAAGACTTGGAAAGGCCGTCTTTTCATGGCATAACTGCGTTATCGAAGCGTAGTTTTTGCCGTGCGGAGG
>Ga0181516_10001054_pt1 | contig 22125 bp, 24 predicted proteins | sample PEATcosm2014_Bin_25_FD_121104 | JGI IMG/M metagenome (GOLD analysis project Ga0181516, IMG submission 121104) | Peatland microbial communities from MTU Mesocosm Facility, Houghton, MI, USA - PEATcosm2014_Bin01_10_metaG | ecosystem: Environmental > Terrestrial > Soil > Wetlands > Peat | place... | reverse complement strand
GTCCGCACCAGGCCCTTGGCCACCAGCTGCTCCACCAGAGCCTGGCCCAGGCCCTCGATGTCCATGGCATCTCGGCTGGCAAAGTGCTCCAGCCTGCCGCAGACCTGGGCCGGGCAAGCGGGGTTGGGGCAGCGAAAAGCCACCATGCCCTCCAGCCGCACCAAGGGCTCCTGGCAGGCCGGGCAATGCGCGGGAAAGCGCCAGGCTTTGCTCCCGGCCGGCCGCTTCTCCTTGAGCACCGAAACCACCTTGGGGATGACCTCGCCGCCCTTCTCCACCAGCACCCGGTCCCCCAGCCGCGCATCCAGGGCCTGCAGCTGGTCGGCATTGTAGAGCGAGGCCCGGCTGATGACGCTGCCACCCAGGCTCACCGGCTCCAGCAGGGCCACGGGCGTGACCACGCCGCTGCGGCCCACGCTGGCCTCGATGCCGAGCAGGGTGGTCTCGGCCTGTCCCGCCGAGAACTTGTAGGCGATGGCCCAGCGCGGGCTCTTGCCCGTGGCGCCCAGGATCTGCTGCTCCTCCAGGGAGTCCACCTTGACCACCAGGCCGTCGGTGTCGTAGGCCAGACCCGGCCTGAGCTGGTTCCAGCGCTGCACCAGCTCAAAGACCTGCTGGATGCCCTGGCAGGCCTGCCGCTGGGGGTTGACCGGCAGGCCCCAGGCCTCCAGCCGGTCGAGGAAGGCGGCCTGGCTCTTGAAAGCCGCGCCCTCCACGGCGCCCAGGCCGTAGCAGAACAGGGCCAGGGGCCGGCGCGCCACCTCGGCCGGGTCCAGCAGCTTGAGCGAGCCGGCCGCGGCGTTGCGGCAGTTGGCGAACAGGGGCTGGCCCTGCGCGGCGCGGCGGTCATTGAGCAGGCTCAAAGCCTGCCGGGGCAGGTAGACCTCGCCGCGCACCTCCAACAGCGCCGGGGCGCGGCCCTTGAGCCGGGCTGGCACGCCGCGCAGGGCGCGCAGGTTGGCGGTGATGTCGTCCCCGGCCTCGCCATCGCCGCGGGTGACCCCGCGCGCCAGCTCCCCGCGCTGGTAATGCAGGGCCACGGCCAGGCCATCGATCTTCAGCTCCACGCAATAGCTCACCCGCTCGCGCTTGAGGGTCTTGCGCACGCGCTGGTCAAAGGCCTCCAGGTCCTCCAGGCTGTAGGTGTTGTCCAGGCTCAGCATGGGCACGCGGTGGCGGAAGGCCGCGAAGCCCTCGCTCGCCCGCTCGCCCACGCGCTGGGTGGGCGAATCCGCCGTGGCCAGCGCGGGATGCTCCGCCTCCAGCGCCTTCAGCTCAGCCATCAGGGCGTCATAGTCCCGGTCGCTGATGAGGGGCAGGGCCTGCTGGTAGTAGAGCTGGTCATGCTTGAGGATCTCGGCGCGCAGGGCCTTGGCCCTCTTGCGGGCTTGCTGCATTTCCATCAGGCGCCTCCCAGCTGGCGGCAGGCTTCGCGCGCCGCGCTGTCATCAGGGTCGCAGGCCAGGCAATCGCGCCAGGCCAGCAGGGCCTGCGGGTAGCGCCCCTGGCTCGTGAGCAAGATGCCCAGGTTGTGCCAAGCCTGAGCCGAGCCAGGGTCCTTGGCCAGCGCGTCCCACAGCAGGGCCTCGGCCAGGCCCTCGGCCCCGCACTGCCAGGCAAAGGCCGCCTTGTTGGCCTCCCCGGCCACGGAGGCCGGGCTCTGCCAGAAGCCGGAGAGGAAGCGGCCCAGGCTGGGGGGCGGGCCCAAGGCCAGCCGCGCGTCCCTGTCTGGGGGCAGGGCCGGCGCAGCCAGCGCCTCAGCCGCCCAGTCCACCCGCGGCGCCTGGCTAAAGGCGCCATCGCGCATCCACACCGCGGCCCAGTCGTCATAATAGGCCAGGCGCCAGCCGGGCAGGGCCAGCAGCTGGCGGGTGTAGGTCTCATAGTTGGGCCTGTGGTAGACCAGCAGGTCCAGGCCCTGGGCATCCAGCAGCCGGCCCAGCCCGCCCGGGGCCAGGCTCGGCTCGATGAGGCTCTGGTAGGTCTCCTGCTCCATCACCTCGGTCTGGCCGTCCTGGAACACGGCATGCCCGGTGGCCCAGCAGAGCCAGCCCCCATACTCGGCGCTGTTGAAGAAGCGGGCCTGCGGGGCCCAGGCCTTGATGTAGGCGGCCGCGCCGAGCGGCAGGCGCCCGCCCGGCTGGATGCCGCTGGCCAGGCGCTGCTGCCGGCCCTCGCTGGCATACCAGGCGCCGCTGGCCACCCTGGCCCCGGCCAGCAGCAGCAGGCCGGCGAGCGCCCAAGCCGCGGCGCGGGAGCCAAGCAGGGGGCGCCAGGGGCCGGCCAGGGCCTGGGCGGCCTGGCCCGCGGCCGGCAGCGCGGCGATGAAGAAGAGCGGGGTGTTGCGCACGCCGGAGAGCGACACCAAAAAGAAGCCGGCGCAGAGCAGCTGGTCCTCCAGCCTCAAGCGGCGCCAGGCCAGGGCCTGCAGGGCCAGCATCAGGGGCGCGGCCAGGCGGTAGGCCCACACCGAGGCCCAGGGATAGGGCCGGGGCAGGCTGGCCCAGGGCGACATGAACTCGCCCACCACGGCCTTGAAGGCATCGCCCTGCTGCAGCCGGCTGGCCAGGCGCAGGGGGTGCAAGAGCCCGGCCAGGCCAAAGGGGGTGGCCAGGCCGGCCAGCAGGCTCAGCCCCAGGCACAGGCCCAGGGCCTTGGGGAAGCGGCGCTGGCGCAGCCAGGCCCCCAGCAAAAAGGCCGCCTGGCTGAGCAGGCCCAGCAGCGCCAGATTGCCGTGGGTGTTGGCCCACAGCAGATGCAGGGCTGGCACCGCCCACAGCCAGCCCCTGCGCCCGGCGCGGGCCTGCTCAAGGCAGAGCAGCTGAAGGGCCAGCAAGAGCCATGAGGCCTGCTCTGGCCGCAGCTGCATCCGCGACTCGGCGGCCACCGCGGCCAGGGCCAGCAGCGCGGCGGGCAGCGCGCCCTTGAGGCCGGCGGCCCGCAGGCGCAGGGCCAGGGCCAGGCCCAGCGCCAGGCTGAGCCCCAGGTTGAGGGCGGTCAGCGCGCCAAAGCCCCAGGACCGGGCCAGGGCATAGACCCCGGCCTGCCACAGCCAGGACAGGTTGGTGAAGGGGTGGCTGGCGTAGGTGAAGACCAGCGGGTAGCCCTGCCAGCGCGGCCCCTGGGCCAGGATGCGCTGGCCGCAGGCTAGGTGGTCCCCCAGGTCCCAGTCAGAGAGCGGGCGCCAGGCGAAGAGGGCCAGCAACAGAAGGGCCGCGGCCAAGGCCGCGGCCCAAGCGCGGGGAGCGCCCTGCGCAGGCTCAAGAGGCTGGGGGCTCACGCCTTGGGCTCCGGCGGCCCGCCCGGCGCCGGCAGGGCCTCGCCGCCCAGGCTGGGGTCCTCGCAGGCCGGCAGGCTGGCGGTCTGCATCTTGAGCTGGCGCTCCAGATGGGCCACGCGGGCGCCCAGCACGGCGATGGCTTCCATCACCGGGTCGGGCATGTTCTGCTGGGCCAGCAGGTCATCGCTGCTGCCGTGGTAGCGCACCACGCGGCCGGGGATGCCCACCACCGTGCAGTGCTCGGGCACATCGCGCAGCACCACGGCGTTGGCGCCCACCCGCACGTCATCGCCGATGCGGATGTTGCCCAGGATCTTGGCGCCCGAGCCCACCACCACCCGGTTGCCCAGCGTGGGGTGGCGCTTGCCGGTCTCCTTGCCCGTGCCGCCCAGGGTGACGCCCTGGTAGAGCAGGCAGTCATCCCCCACCTCGGCGGTCTCGCCGATGATGACCCCCATGCCATGGTCGATGAAGAAGCGGCGGCCGATGCGCGCCGCGGGGTGGATCTCGACCCCGGTGGCGAAGCGGGCGGCCTGGGAGATGGAGCGGGCGATGAAGGTCCAGCCGCGGGCATGGCACCCGTGCGCCAGGCGGTGGGCCCAGATGGCGTGCAGGCCGCTGTAGAGCAGGAAGACCTGCACGCGGCTGCGGGCGGCCGGGTCGTCCTTCATCACCGCCGCGATGTCCTCATGGATGCGCTTGAGCACAGATCCTCCAGGCCTCAAAGGCCGCGAACCATCTTCTCGATCTCTTCCAGATGCTGGGTCTCCTCTTCCACCAAGCGGGTCAGCATGCTGGAGAGGGCCACATCCTGGGCCACCAGGGGCAGCATCTTGGCATAGCCCTCCATGGCCTCGCGCTCGCTCTTCAAGTCCTCGCGCAGCATCTGGGCGATGCTCTGGCCCTTGGGCTGGTAGATCTCAAGGATCTTGACCACCGGGTCGCCGCCCAGGGCCACGATCTTCTCGCCCAGCTTGGTGGCGTGGTTCATCGAGTCATGCGCCTGCTCGCGCAGCAGCTCGACGATCATCTTGCGGTGCGGGCCAAAGACCAGGAAGCTCTGGTGCAGGTAGCGCGCCACTGAGCTCATCTCGTGCTCCAGGGCCTGGTTGAGCCTCTTGATCACCTTCACCTTGTCCATGGCGCCTCCATCATTCTTCGGCCCGTGAGGCCTTGGGCCCCTGGCAGGCCGCGCACAGCCCGTAGATCTCAAGCCGGGCTTCCTCGCTCCTGAAATCCCCCTCGCGGCAGATCTTGTCGGCCACCGCCTCGATGAGGGGGTTCTCGAACTCATCGATGCGGCCGCAGCGAGTGCAGATGAGATGGTGGTGGGGCGTGGCCTTGTAGCCGTGCTCAAAGCAGGCGCGGCCGTGCTGGAACTTGCTCTCCAGGGCCAGCCCGCACTCGGTGAAGAGCTTGAGGCAGCGGTAGACCGTGCTGGTCCCCACCTTGCGGTCCACCTGGCGCACGCGCGCGGTCAGCTCATCCACGGTGATGTGCTTGGGCGCCTCCAGGAACAGGCGCAGCACGGTCTCCCGCTGGCTGGTCTGCTTGAGCCCCTTCTGCCGCAGGTACTGGGCAAGGATCCGCGATTCATCGCGCATGAGAGCGCCTCCTTGCAACCTTTATCCGATGGCCCCGGCGCGCTTGTCAAGGCCCGGCGGCCCGCGCCAAGGCTTGTGCTTTGGCCGCATTTCAGGTAGCTTCTTTGGCGAGACCCCCCTCTTTTGAGGATCCCATGACCCGACTGAGCATCGCCCTGAACGACCTCAAGCTTCAGCCCTTCACCGCCCTCGGGCCCGAGGGCATCATCCTGGCCTGCGGCAGCGGCGCCGAGCCGGGCGCGAGCAACCCCATGACCATCTCCTGGGGCATGTTCGGCTCGGTGTGGGAGCGCCCGGTGGCCAGCATCCTGGTGCGGCCGTCGCGCCACACCCACGGCCTGCTGATGAAGAGCCCGGACTTCACCCTCAACTGGCTGCCCGACCATCTCATCACCGCGGTGAACATCTGCGGCCAGGCCAGCGGCTCTGGCGGCGGCAAGTGGGAGCTGGCGGGCATCACGCCCGAGCGCGGGCTCAAAGCCGCCTCGCCCCTGGTGGCCGAGTCCCTGCTCTCGCTGGAATGCCGCATCCTCATCCGCCAGCCCCTGGACCCCGGCCAGCTGCAGGCCCTGGGCCTGGGCATCTTCTACCCCCAGGGCGACCACCACACCCTGCTGATCGGCGAGGTGATGGCGGCCTCGGCCGCGGAGGGCAGCAAGCACAAGTTCAGCTGAGGATGAGCGCCTCGCGAGAAAAAGGCGGCCTGCGGGCCGCCTTTTTCTTTGCTACCCCAAGCTCTCCTTCCACATCAGCAGCGCATCCTCCTGGGTGTCCAGGTAATAGCGCGGCCGCATGGCCACCGGCTTGAAGCCCAGCCCTTCGTAGAGGGCGATGGCCGGCGCGTTGCCCCGCCGCACCTCTAGGGTGGCCCGCAGGCAGCCTTCCAGCGCCGCCCGCTCCAGCAGCTTCAGCATCAATTCCCTGCCCAATCCCTGGCGCTGGTGGCCCGGGGCCACGGCCACATTGGTGATGTGGGCCTCATCCACGGCCTTCCAGAAGCCGCCAAAGCTGAGCAGCTGCCCCTGGCGCCAGCCCAGCAGCCAGTGGCAGACCTGCGGGTTCTCCAGCTCGGCGGCGAAGAGCGCCCGGCTCCAGGGCAGGCGGTTGGTGGCCGCCTCCAGCTGGGCGATGGCATCCAGGTCCGCCTCGGACAGGGCCCGGTATTCCACCGGCCCCGCCGGCTCAGGGCCGGTCGAGCTCAAGGCCCTGCACCGAGCTCTCCACGCCCTCGCAAACCAGCCGCGTGGGGGCCTTGAGCCCGTCCACGGCCTGGTAGCCCTTGAGCAGGATGGCAGGCTCGGCCTTGCCCCAGCTCAGGCTCTCAAAGAGCCCGTCCGGCCCCAGATGGAAGACCGCCACGGCCCTCAGGCCCTTGGCGCTGGCCGTGGCCTCGGCGGCATGCGGCCCCAGGCTGCGCCACTTGAGCGGCGCGGCGGCCAGGCCGCCGGGCACCACGGCCAGGGCGCGCAGCCAGCGGCAGAGCAGGGCCTGGGTGAGCGCCGGCCCCTGCACCTGGGGCCGGTCAAAGAGGTTGAGGCTCTTGCACAGCGACTGGCCCTGGCCGAAGGCCAGCCGCTCGCGCAGGCCATAGAGCGGGCAGAGCGGGAAGCCGGCCTGCACATCCCAGACCGCGCCCGGCTCGGTCAGCGAGACCCAGATGCTGGCTTGGTAGCGCATGGGGTCTGGGCCGGGCAGGCCCAAATGCGCCCGGCCGTCCTCAGTGAAGCGCGCGAAGCGCGGCAGCACTTGGCCGGCCATGCCGCTGGCCTTGAGATGGCGCGCCAGGGCGGCCGGCAGGCGGCCGAGCAAAGCCTGGTCCAGCTGCAGGGCGGGCTGGCCAAAAGCTGACTCTGCCAGCGCCGAGGCCTCGTCCTGGGCCAGGCCCTTGAGGGCCCAGCTGCCAGCCCAAGAGGCGGCCAAAGCGGACAAGAGCAGGATCAGCACCAGCACTATCAGTTTCTTGGCCATCATGCGCTCCTTGCAGGGGGGTGCAGCTGGTCCCACTTGATCTCGGCCTCGCTGCGCCGCAGATACAGGGGCTCCAGCAGGAGTGGGTCGTCAAAGGATGCTTGCGAGAGCCGGGCCCAGGCCAGGCGGCCCACGCTGGCGGCGTCCGCCGAGCGGAGGGCTGGCTCAGCCGCGCGGCAGAAGCCCAGCACGCCGCTCTTCTCCACTTGCGGCGCCAGGCGCTCCAGCGCATCGCCGGTGAGCCAATGGGGGGCTTTGAGCTCCGCGGCCGCGGCCTCCAGGGCCAGCATGGCCGGGGGCTTCAGCTCATGCCAGCCGCCAGCGCGGCGCTGATACAGGCCGCGGTAGACCTGGCCGTGGCGCGCATCCAGCCACACGGCCACCGGCAGCTCGGGCTGGCCCAGGCGCTCGGCGCGCGCCGCGAGCTCGCCCACGCCCGCCACCTTGAGCCCGCGGGCCTGGGCCGCGCCCTTGGCCATGGCCAGGCTGCCGCGCAGGCCGGTGAAGCTGCCCGGGCCCAGCGACAGGGCCAGGGCTTGCAGGGAATCAGGGCCCCAGCCCTGGGCCTTGAGCAGGGCGTCCAGGCCCGGCAGCAGGCCCTCGCTCTGGCGCATGGGCAGGTCCTGGCAGGCCTCGCTAAGCAGGCGCGGGCCGTCAAAGAGGGCCAGGCAGAGCAGGTCGGTGCTGGTGTTGATGGCGGCGAATCTCAAGGCCTTCGCACCTCGATGACGCGCTCACTGGGCCCCAGGGCAATGAGATCCACCCGCCAAGCCTTGGGCGGGGCCAGGGGCCCCAGGCGCTCCGGCCATTCCACGGCGCAGACCCCGGCCTCAAAGGCCTCTTCCAGCCCCAGGCCCTCGCAGGCGCCGGGGGAGGCCAAGCGGTAGAGGTCGGCATGATAGAAGGGCAAGCGGCCGCCCAAGTGCTCATGCAGCAGGGTGAAGGTGGGCGAGGTGACCAAAGCGGGATCCAGGCCCAGGCCCTGGGCCAGGCCCTGGCAGAAGCAGGTCTTGCCGCTGCCCAGGTCGCCGAAGAGCAGCAGCACGCTGCCCTTCTCGAGCCCGGCTGCCAGGCTGGCGGCCAGCGCGCGGGTGTCCTCGGGCGAGCTGCTCTGATGGCGCGCAAGGCCCGCCATCTCAGCCCCTGAAATGGTCATAGCCCGCCTGCGCCAGGGGCTGGCTGCGCCGGCCCTGGCGCAGGCAGAGGCCTGCGCGGGGGCCCAGCACCTCGCCGATGCAGGCCACCGGGGTGCCGGTCTGGCGGGGCATCTCCTCCAGCACCAGGCTGGCCTTGGCCGCCGGCACGGTGAAGAGCAGCTCGTAGTCCTCGCCGCCATAGAGGGCCCAATCCAGGGCCTTGCGCCGCAGGGGCAAGGCGGCCACGCAAGCGCCCGCGTGCAGGGGGATGGCCGAGGCCTCCAGGCGCATGCCCGCCCGGCTCGCGCCGCAGATGTGGCCAGCCTCGCTGGCCAGGCCGTCGCTGATATCGATGCAGGCCGTGGCAGCCCTGCGGTCCAGCAGCCAGCGCCCGGCCAGGTAGCGGGGCTGGGGCAGAAGGTGCCGCTTCTCGCAGAGGGCGCGGGCATCGGCATCCACCTTGGCGCGCGGGGCCTTGAGGCAGGCCAGGCCCGCGGCGCTGCCGCCCAGGCTGCCGGTCACCATCACCTTGTCGCCCGGCTTGGCGCCAGCGCGGGTCAAGGCCCGCCCGGCCTCGGCCTCGCCCAGGCAGCAGATGTCGATCACCAGGGGCCCAGGCGAGCGGGTGGTGTCGCCCCCGGCCAGCTCGGCGCCAAAGGACTGGCCCCAGGCCGCCAGGCCGTCATAGAGCGCGGCGAAGAAACCTTCATCCAAGCCTTTTCGTTTTGGGATGCTGAGGGAGACCAGGTAGGCGCGGGGCAGGCCGCCCATGGCGGCGATGTCGGAGAGGCTGGCGGCCAGGGCTTTGGCGCCCAGCTGCCATGGGCCGGTGGTGGCCAGGTCGAAATGCACGCCTTCAACGAGGAGGTCGCAGGTGGCCAAGATCTCGCAGCCCGGGCTGGGCTTGAGCGCGCAGGCATCATCGCCCGCGCCCAGGCGCAGGGGGCTGCCGGCAAGGGCTTCGGGATGCCGCGCGCGCATGGCGCGGATGAAGCCGAACTCGCCCAGGGCCTTCAGGCTCATGGCGCCTGGCGCGCTTGCTTGCTCTTGCTGTGCTTGGCCTTGATGGGGGCCGCGGCCTGCAGGGCATCAAGGCGGGCCTGGGCCTGGTCCCACACGGCCTGGGGATAGTCGTCGATCACCTTTTGATAGGCTTGCATGGCCTTGGCGGTCTGGCTCAGGGCCTCATAGCATTCGCCGATGCTGCCCTGGGCCTCCGCGGCCAAAAAGCCCTTGGGCAGGGCCTTGATGACCTGGCCATAGGCGCTGATGGCCTGCGGGAACTGGCCCTGGTCCTGGTAGACCTTGCCCAGGCCTTGCAGGGCCTCGCCGGCCCAGTCCGTGCCCGGGAAATCGCGGCTCACCGCCTGGTAGCCGGAGAGGGCCTGCGCGTAGTCATGCTCCTCTTCCTGCAGCTTGGCCACCTGCAGGCTGGTGAAGGCCCTCAGGTCGGCCTTGCTGCCCTCGCCGCCCAGGCGGGCCAGCAGCTGGCGGTAGGCTGCGATGGCATCATCAAGCCGGCCAGCCTCCTCATAGGCGGTGGCCAGGCTGGTGAGGGCCTGGGTGGCCAGCTCATGGTTGGGATAGCGCTCGAGGATGGTCTTGTAGATGCTCACTGCCTTGTCCAGGCGGCGCTCCACAAAGGCCTGCTGGGCCTGGTCCAGCTTGGTGCGCACCGCGCGGTCCGGGTTGCCCCAGCCCCGGTCCTGGCCGAAGCTGAAGATGCCCCAAGCCAGGCCGGCGATGGCCACGATGATGACAAGGATGAGGAGCTGGCGGCGCAGGATGTCCTGCTCAGTGCCAGGGATAAGGGGGGTGTCCTTTGGAGCCAAGGGGGACCTCTTGCCTGAAGTTGGGTTGATCAATGGAAGCGGACCGTGGTGCTGCCTTGATAGCGGCGGCCATCAGCCGTCTCGCCCCAGGCCTTGACCGTGTATTCGCCGGCCGGGATGGCGATGAGGCTGGGGATGACGGTGCGGAAGGCCCAGGCCTTCTGCTGGGCATCCCAATGGAAGGGCATCACCCAGGCCCCGGGCACAGCCACCGTGCCTGAGACCGAGGCCAGCGCCGCATCCGGCTCAGGCCTGGCGCTCACGCGCACCAGCATGCCCGGCGCCAGCTCGGCGGGCTGCACGCTGAGGATGAGGCGCCGCTCGGGCTGCACCGGGGCATGGCTGCAGCCTGCGAGCAGGCCCAGGCCGAGGGCCAGGGCCAGCAGCAGCCTTGGCCTCACGCCGCGTCCTTGCCGGAGAGCTTGGAAAGGTCCTTGTCCGCGCGGGAGCTGGCCAGGATCAGGCCCAAGAAGGTGGGCATGCAGAAGAAGCCGAGGATGATGACGCCGATCCAGATGGCTTCCAGGGCCGTGTCCAGGCCCAGCAGCGCGCGCAGGCTGTCATACTTGACCAGCATCACGATGGTGGCGACGATGACGGCCATGAAGAGGAACAGGGTCCACTTGGCGCTGGCCACCTTGCCGGACTCGACCATGCGCTGCTCGCGGAGGCTGGTGAGCTCCTTCTCCTCCTCGGGCAGGGGGTTGGTGATGTTGATCAGCTTCTCGATGCGGCGCTCAAGGTTCAGGTGGTGGATCATCACCACGCCGATCCAGCCCCAGATGAAGAGCAGCAGCACCACGCCCAGGGTGATGAGGAAGGTGAACTCCATGCGCACTCCCAAAGAAAAAGGTCTCAACCAACGGCCACCTGTTTCATGGCCCGCGGCAAGGCGGAACACAGCTCCGAAGCCAGCAGCAATCCCTCGGCCCCGGCCTGCGTTTCCCCTGCTAGTGAATGAGTATAAACCGCCAGCCGCCCGGCGTCCAGCGGGGAAAGTCCCTGCGCCATCAGCGACCCCAGCAGGCCTGCCAGCACATCCCCGGTGCCGGCCGTGGCCAGCTCCGGCCCGCCCAGGGAGTCGATGAAGAGCGAGCCCTCAGGCCCGGCCACCAGGGTGCGGGGGCCCTTGAGCACCACCACGCAGCCCCGCGCCTTGGCCTGGCCCAGCGCCGCGGCAGGGCGGTCCGCCTCCGGGTCAGCCCCCGGCGCCATCAGGCGCCGCATCTCGCCGCTGTGGGGCGTGATCACCCGCGGCGCCAGGCTGGGCAGGGGCGGCAGGCCGGCCAGGGCGAAGAGCGCGTCGGCATCAAAGACCGCCGGGATGGCCAGCTCGCGCCACAGGGCCCGCGCCAGGTCCAGGGTCTCGCTGTCGCGGCCGAACCCAGGGCCCACCACCGCGGCCTGGCACTGGCCGGCCAGGGCGAGGAGCGCGGGCAGCTCGGCCATGCTCAAGTGCGGGCCGCCCAGAGCATGCACCAGGGCCTCGGGCAGGCCCCGGCGCAGCACATCCGCCGGGGCCGCGGGCACGGCGCAGTGCAGCATGCCGGCCCCGGCCTTGAAGCCGGCCAGGCTGGCCAGATAAGCCGCGCCCGGGTAGTCCTGGCTGCCGGCGATGACCAGGAGCGTTCCAACATTGCGCTTATGGGCCCCAGCATCCCGACGCGGCACCAGGCCCGCGAGTTCCCCGGCTTCCATCAGGCTCCAAGCCGGGCCGCTGGCCAGGCGGGGCGGGATGCCGATGTCCGCGGCCACCAGGCTGCCGCAGAGCTGGGCGCCCGGCAGCAGCACCAGGCCGCGCTTGACCCCGCCAAAGGTGATGGTGAGGCTGGCCTGCACGCAAGCGCCCGCGGGCCGGCCCGTGTCAGCATTGAGGCCGCTGGGCAGGTCCAAGGATGCCACGGGCTTGCCAGCGGCATTGATGGCTTGGATGAGCTGGGCCACCGCCCCGGCGGGCGCGCCCTGGCTGCCGGTGCCAAGCAGGGCATCCACCACCAGGTCCGCCTGAGCCAGGCAGGCCGGGGCGTCCCCTGCCAGCTTGAGCCCCATCTTGAGGCAGGTGCCGAGCGCCGCGGCGCAGGCCGGCGCAAGCTCGGCTTGGGGATGGGAATTGAGCAGCAGCACGCGGGCCCCGCTGTTGGCGAGATGCCGGGCCGCCACCAAGCCATCCCCGCCATTGCTGCCCTTGCCAAATGCCACGGCCACGGCCTTGCCAGCCAAGGGGCCAAAGGCCTTTTCCATGGCCATCACAGCCTGCAGGCCCGCGTTCTCCATCAGCGCCGCCTGCGCAATGCCCAGGTCTTCAATGGCCCAGCGGTCCATATCGCGAGCCTGCTCAACGCTCAAGAGCCGCATCAGATCTTCTCCCAGATGGCCACGGCCGCGGCCTGGTCCTTGGTGTGCGTGATGCTCAAAGCGAGCTTTGTCCCCTTGGGCAGCTTCATCTTGCCGATCAGGGCCAGGCTCACGCGGCCTTGGGCATCGCGCAGCACCTCGATGTCGCTGGCCTGCCAGCCGCCCTTCCACGCCGCGCTCATGGCCTTGTAGCAGGCCTCTTTGGCCGCCCAGCGGGCCGTCAAGCCGGGCCAGGGGTCCTTCTGGCGCTGGCAATAGGCCAGCTCCTTGGCCGTGTACACGCGGCCCAGGAATCGCTGGCCCCCGCGCTCAGCCGCCTTGCGGATGCGCGCCACTGATTCAAGGTCTATGCCGATGCCCAGGATCATCAATGCCTAATAGTTAGCGGGAATTCATACGGCCGTTCTTGCCATTACGGCCCTACCTTGTTTTACGCAGCCAGTCCAACAACACCCACTCCCCCGGCATACGCTCGATTTTCCAAAAATGCCAGCCATTCATTGGCCGGCGCGTTATAACCGTAGCCACGGCCGAAGGTGAGGTATAACGTTTGCCTCTGAAAGAGATCATGCCGTCCTTCAACACCCTAGCCTCATAGTCTCTGCCTTTGATTGTAGCCTTCAGCTTCCGTGACCGGAACTCATATCCATATAGCACAGGCTTACGCCCCTCAAAGTCTTCTCCCGGGGCCACCTTTGCGCGCACACGCCCTGTCAAAGCATCTTCTTCCGCCTGAAAATAAAGCTTCACCTTCCTCTGATAACCCCGAGTCAAATCTTCTGACTTTTGGAATCGGCCCTGTTGTTTGTTGCCCAGGGGCTGAGCCACCCGCATGAGCAGCGATTCCAACTCGCGCAGCGGAACATCGCCAACGGGTAAAATAAACGCTCAAAGAATCCCAACTATCGCCGTGCCGGTCTTTCAGATGCTGCTTCAGCCTGGAAAGAAGGTTCTTTGCCAAGCCGACATAATAAAGGTGCTCACGGCGATAAAGGACATAAATGCCATTCCTATTGCGAACAAAGTCCCGAAGAATGCTGGGATACTTCTCCAGCGCCTTACGGCTGATGTGTTCCAGATGTTGCCCGATCAAGTGCTTCGGCTTCATTTCGCCCCCTTTTTGCCCAGGCTGTCGTCCTTGAACAATTCGGCCAATATGAGCGTGACCCAATAATCCTTTTCAACACTATAGGGCGCCCAGCCTAAGCGAGCGCCGGCCTGTTCGAAAGCCTGCTTTTGCTCATCAGCTGGCCAGGCTAAAAAATCCCTCATGCGTTTCCCTCTTGATCCGCAACCTGGCGCATCACTCCGGCAACCCAAGCGGGCGCAAACCCCACATCGGCCAAGAGCAGCGCTTTCTCCTTGGCGCTCAGCCGGATGCGCAAGGCTTCCACGACACTCGCACCCACTTGCTCGCGCCTCAGATGGCGCAAGGCCTGGATTACCAAGCCGCTCACGCGCCCCGCTGTTGCCATGTTTCGGGGGGTCGTATGGCGCAGCTCAATCTGCTGACCGGCGATAGCCAATTTGCGGCTTGCGCCATCGGTTAGGAACACCAGCCTGCGGGGCACCTGTTCTGAAAGCCCTAAAAGATTGGCAGCATACGCCCCGGCCGGCTGCAGGCGCAAAGTCCCTTTATCTGCCAAAGCCTTAGCAATGGCTTGGCCATCCGGCAACAGTTCTCCGAGCCGCGCGTGTCGCTGCGGCCGATGGTACAGCCCCCTGCCTACGCGCAATATTGCCCCTTTTGCCACCAACCTGGAAAGTGCCTGGTCCACCGCCGCTCGACTTCCAAAGTCGAGAAAATCAGCCGCGCCCATGACCGCGCCGGGGTGGGCCTGGAATTTGAACAGAATTGCCTGAGCAAGGCTCTTTGTAGGGGCGGATATCATGTCAGAAAAAGTATATACTTTTTCTGACAGATGTCGACATAAAACGCCGCGATAATCAGCGCCAATTCCCGGGCACAAAAAAAGGAGCCTTACGGCTCCTTGGGACAATGCTGCTGCAGGTTTTACTGATTCACCATGCTGACGCGCAGCACGCTGGCGCCGGAATGCATCAGGCCGCCCTTTTTGACCCCGGGCAGGCTCTTGGCCATGTGCATGGCCTGGAAGATGTCGCGGGCGCGCACGAACAGGGCCTTTTCAAGGCTCTTGCCCGAACCCATGTGCCCGAATTGGACGATGCATTCGAATGTATGCATGACAGCCTCCATGCTACTGTCATGCAAACAGGATGCCAGGCTAGGGAAAATATGAAACCTTTTAATCTAAACGGTTTTATCTGAATTCACCTGGCGGTCCAGCTAAAATTGTGCCATTTGTGTCTACTAATGTGCCAAATTGTGCCAACCTTGTCACATCTTCCTGGCACCAGGTATGCCTAAGCGTCCCATCTTGCGGTAGAGGGTGCGCCGGCTGATGCCCAGGATCTGCGCCGCCTTGGAGATGTGGCGCTTGCTCTGCTCCAAGGCCCGCAAGATGACCTCCTTCTCAGCCGCATCCCGGTTGCCGGGCTCCACGTCTTTCAGGGCCGCTTCGCGCACGCCGTGGGCCGGGGGCTCCTCCAGGCCCAGGTACTCGGGCAGCAGCACGGTGTCGTCATACAGCGCCACCGCGCACTCGATGATGTTCTCCAGCTCGCGCACGTTGCCGGGCCAGGCATGGGCCTTCAGCCGCTCCACGGCATCGGGATGCAGGCGGGCAAAGCTCTTGCCCGTGCGCCGCGAGGTGCGCAGCAGGAAGAAGCGCGCCAGCTCGGGGATGTCCTCGCTGCGCTGGCGCAGGGGCGGCAGCAGCACGGGGATCACGTAGAGGCGGTAGAAGAGGTCCTCGCGGAAGCGGCCGTCGGCCACCTTGCGCCGCAGGTCGTCATGGGTGGCGGCGATCAGCCGCACATCGGCCTTGTAGGTCTTGGTGCCGCCCAGGCGCTCATAGCTGCGCTCTTGGATGACGCGCAGCAGCTTCACCTGCAGGCCCGGGTCCAGGTCGCCGATCTCATCCAAGAACAGGGTGCCGCCCTCGGCCAGCTCGAAGCGGCCGGGCTTGGAGCGCCAGGCGCCGGTGAAGGCGCCCTTCTCGTAGCCGAAGAGCTCGCTCTCCAAGAGCGACTCGGGCAGCGCGGCGCAATGCACGGCGATGAAGGGCTTGCTGCGGCGGTCGCTGGCCTCATGGATGGCGCGGGCCACCATCTCCTTGCCGGTGCCGTTCTCGCCCAGCACCAGCACCGTGGCGGTGCTGGCCGCGGCGCGCTGGATCAGGTCAAAGACCTGGCGCATGGGGGCGCTGACGCCCACCAGGCCGGCCGGGTCGTGGCTGCGGGCCTCCTGCCGGGCGGCGTCCACCAGCGAGCGGGTCAGGCCCACCAGCACGCCGGCCGCGTCATCGGCCTTGAGCACGCCCTGCAGGTCCTGCGCCAGGCTGGCCGGGTCGCCCTGGCGCAGGTAGAGCAGGCCCAAGTTGTGGATGGCGTTGGCGTTGCGCGGGTCGCGCTGGATGACCCATTTGAAATGCTCCAGGGCCTTGTCGAGCTGGCTGTTGCGGAAGCAGGCCACGCCCAGGTCGTTGCGCAGGGCCAGGGCATTGGGCCCGTCGCCCGCGATCTGCAGGGCCCGCTCATAGGCCGCGATGGCCTTGGCAAAGTCGCCCTGGCGCAGCTTCAGCTCGCCCAGCACGCTGAAGGCCAGGGCGCTGTTGGGGTCCTCCTGGCCGGCCTTCTCCAGGCAGGCCGCGGCCGCCTCCAGGTCGCCGGCTTCGCGGCGGGCCAGCCCCAGGTTGAGCCAAGCTGCGGCCACCCAGGCCCGCGGCTCCTGGCCATAGACCCCGGCCAAGGGGCTGGCTTGCGGCTGCGGCTTCAGGCTGGTGGCCTTCTCCAGCAGGGCCTCGGCCTCCAAAGGCCGTCCCAGGGCCAGGCACAGGGTGCCGGCCTGCAGGGCAGATTCAAAGTCCGCGGGGTCCTTGCGGCAGGCGGCCCGGTAATGCTCCAGGGCCTCCTCGTGCCGGCCGCCGAAGAAGCAGGCGTGGCCCAGCCAGCGCAGGGCCAGGGCGTCGCCGGGCTGCTGGCGCACCCAGGCGCCGGCGCGCTCGATGAGCTGCGCGATGTCGCCCTTGTCCAAGAGGCTGCGCAGCTCGGCCGCGTCCTGGCGGCGCTCTAGGCCGAAGCCGCAATGCGAGCAGAACTGGGCCCGGGCAGGGTTCTTGGCCCCGCAGCGCGGACAGCTCACTTGGCCCTCTTGCGCGCAGGCGGCCTCTTGGCGATCTTTTTGGCGGGCTTCTTGGGAGCGGGCTTCTTGGGGGCAGGGGCCTTGGCAGCCAGGTCCTTCAGGTAATCGATGCGGCGGGTGGCCACCTCGGCCACGGTGGGGACATCCTGATAGCGGGAGGCCAGCGCGGCGTAGTATTGCTGGGCCGCCTGGTAGTCGTGGGCCTCCTCCAGGGCATAGCCCTGGCGGAACTCGCGCTCAAAATCGACCAGGCGCTGGCGGCCCTTCTCGCTCAGGTGGGTCACCCAATAGAGCCCGCCGGCGTTGAAGAAGGCGATCACCAGCACCTGGATGAAATAGGGCGGGAAGAGCGAGGCCAAGAGCAGGGAGAGCATGGTCAGGCCGCCCCACTCGGTGGTGCGCATGAGCGTGGGCGGGCGGTAGAGGTCTGGGCTCACACCCTTGGGGTCTAAGTCGAAGAATTGCTTCTTTAGCGGCGGAAGCTTGGATGGCTCGCTCATGGCGCTGTCATAGCCTCGAGCAGGGATTGAAGGCGTCGCGGTCCCAGGCGCTCCAGCCCTGGGATGCCGTGGATGCTCTCCCCTTCTTGCAGCGACTTCTCCACCACCGCTGCCAGGCCCGCGCCCTCCAGCCCCTGGGCAGGGATGGCCAGCGGCAGCCCCCAGGATCTCAGCAGGGCCCGGCGCTCCTCAGGGCCCTGGCAGCCGCCGGGGAGCGGCCGCCCCAATTCCATCAAGATCGCATCCTGCCAGAGCAGCCCCAAGCCCACCAGCTCGCCGTGCAGCAGGGCGCGGCAGGCGGGCAGCAGGGAGAGGCCATTGGCCAGGCTGTGGGCCGCGGCAGCCGGCACCTCGCCCAGGCAGCTGGCCATGCCGCTCATCAGGGTGACCGCCTCCAGGGCCAGCTGGCTGCTTGCATCCGCGGGATCCTGGCTGCTGAGCCAGGCCGCGCCATGGGCCAGGCAGCGGCCATGCGCCAGGCGGGCCAGGTCCAGCCCGGCTGAGATGCCCAGGCCAGCCCCGGCGCCAGCCGCCTCAGCCTCCAGGTGCTTGGCCAAAGTGTCCGCCAAGCCCGCGGCGCGGTGGCGCGCCGGCGCGCTGGAGAGCAAATCGCTGTCCAGGATGCAGAGGCTCGGCCCCTGCTCCAGGTCCAGCACCTCGCGATAGCAGCCATCCTCATCATACAACACCGCCACCCGCGTGGCACAGGCGCAAGTGGCGGGGCTGGAAGGGATGCAGGCAAAGGCTAGGCCCAAACGCGCGGCTGCCAGCTTCACGCTGTCCATCAATTTCCCGCCGCCGCAGCCTGCCAGGGCCCGGCAGTTCTGCCGCCGGCAGGAATCCATCAGGCGCTGCACCATGGGCTCGCAGCACTCGCCGGCCTCGGGCCACGCCTCGAAACAAAGGTCCACGCCTGCCGCGGCCAGGGGGCCCTCCCAGCGGTCCAGCCAGGCCGAGAGCTTCTTCTCAGACACCCACAAGAGCGGCTGCCCCAAGGCTTTCAGGCTGGCGGCCGATTCTGCCACCGCCCTCTCGCCCGTGCGCCATGCCAGGGGCCCAGGGCCAAAGGCGCGGGAGGATTCTCCCGCGCCTTTTAGCCTTTGGCTCCAAGCTTGCCAGCGCATGCCTCAGGCCTGGGCTGCGCCGGCGGCCGCTTCGCGCTCGATGAGCGCTTCCTTGCGGGACAGGCGCACCTTGCCGGTCTTGCTGTCGATCTCCGTGCACTTGACCATGATGGTATCGCCTTCGCGCACCACATCGTCCACCTTGGCCACGCGGGTCTTGGCCAGCTGGCTGATGTGCACGAAGCCGTCCAGGTTGGGCAGGATGTTGACGAAGGCGCCGGTCTCGATGATCTTGACCACCGTGCCCAGGTAGGTCTTGTTGATCTCGGCGCTGGCCACGCTGTCCTTGACCATCTTGACCGCCAGCACCAGGGCCTCCTTGTCCGCCGAGGCGATGCGCACGGTGCCATCCTCCTCCACGTCCACCTTGGCCTTGGTGAGCTCCTGGATCTTCTTGATGTTCTTGCCGCCCGTGCCGATCAGCGAGCCGATCTTGTTGGGGTCGATCTTGATGCTCTCGATGCGCGGGGCATAGGGGTTCAGCTCCGGCCGAGGGGCGGCCAGGGCCTGGGTCATCTTGCCGAGGATGAAGGTGCGCCCGGCCTTGGCCTGCGACAGCGCCTTGGTCATGATCTCGGCGGTGACGCCCTCGATCTTGATGTCCATCTGGATGGCGGTGATGCCCGCCAGGGTGCCGGCCACCTTGAAGTCCATGTCGCCAAAGTGGTCTTCCAGGCCCTGGATGTCGGTGAGCACCACGAACTTGTCGCCTTCCTTGATCAGGCCCATGGCGATGCCGGCCACCGGGGCGCTGATGGGCACGCCGGCGTCCATCAGCGACAGGGCGCCGCCGCAGACCGAGGCCATGCTCGAGGAGCCGTTGCTCTCCAGGATCTCGGAGACGATGCGGATGGTGTAGGGGAACTTCTCATAGGGCGGCAGCACCGCCTTGATGGCGCGCTCGGCCAGGTTGCCGTGGCCGATCTCGCGGCGGCCGGGCCCGCGGTTGGGCTTGGTCTCGCCCACGCTGAAGCTGGGGAAGTTGTAGTGCAGGTAGTACTTGCGCCAGGTCTCGCCCTCCAGCTCCTCGGCCAGCTGCTCGTCATCGCTGGTGCCCAGGGTGGAGACCACCAGGGCCTGGGTCTGGCCGCGGGTGAAGATGGCCGAGCCGTGCACGCAGGGCAGCACGCTGGTCTCGATGCTGATGGGGCGGATCTCGTCCAGGGCGCGGCCGTCAGCGCGCTTGCCCTCCGCGATCATGCCGCGGACGATGTCCACCTCGCAGCCCTCCAGGGCGGCCTTGATGTCCTTCTCCTTGCCCTCGAACTTGGGGAGCAAAGCGGCCACGGTCTCTTCCTTGATCTTGGCCACTTCCTCTTGCCGGGCCAGCTTGTCGCTGTTGGCGGTGGCCTTCTTCATCTTGTCAAAGGCCAGGGCGCGCGTCTCCTTGACCAGCGCCTCGTCCAGCACCTTCAGGGCGAAGGCGGTCTTGGGCTTGCCGGCCTTCTTGACCAGCTCCTCCTGCAGGGCCACGATCTTCTTGCACTCATCATGCGCCAGGCTCAGGGCTGAGAGCATGTCCTCTTCGCTGACCTGCCCGGCCACGCCCTCGACCATCATGATGGCGTCGCGGCTGGCGGCCACCACGATGTCCAGGTCGCCCTCTTCCACCTGCTTGAAGGTGGGGTTGACCACGAACGCGCCCGCCACGCGGCCGATGCGCACCGCGCCGATGGGCTTGCTGAAGGGGATGTCCGAGATGCTGAGCGCCGCCGAGGCGCCGATCATGGCCGGGATGTCGCTGTCGTTCTCCTTGTCCGAGGACAGCACCATGGCCGAGATGACCACCTCATTGAGGAAGCCCTCGGGGAACAGGGGGCGCAGGGGCCGGTCGATGAGCCGGCAGGTGAGGATCTCGCTATCCTTCTGCTTGCCCTCGCGCTTGAAGAAGCCGCCCGGGATCTTGCCGGCGCTGTAGGTCTTCTCGCGGTAGTCCACCGTGAGCGGGAAGAAGTCCTGCCCCTCCTTGACCTTGTCCGCGGCCACCGCCGCCACCAGCACCACCGTGTTGCCGTACTGCACCCACACCGAGCCGTCAGCCTGCTTGGCCACCCGGCCGGTCTCGATGGAGAGCGCCTTGCCCCCCACTTCCATGCTCACTTTTTCGATCGCCATGCTTTCTCCTCTCCCGTCAATAGAAAGGGGGACCGCCCCGCGGCCCCCCCATGGTGCGCTACTTGCGCAGGTTGAGCTTCTCGATGAGCGCCTTGTAGCGCGTCACCGAAGTCTTCTTCAGGTACTCAAGCATGCTGCGGCGCCCGTTGACCAGCTTCAGCAGGCCCACCCGGCTGTGATGATCCTTGGCGTGGGTCTTGAAGTGCTCGGTCAGGTAGTTGATGCGCTCGGTCATCAGGGCCACCTGCACCTCGGGCGACCCGGTGTCGCCCTCGTGCACGGCAAAAGCCTTGACCACGTCCTGCTTGCGTTCCTTGGTGATGGACATGCCACTCTCCTCCATGGGGCTTCAAACGCCCCTGACAGGGGCCAGGCTTGAGGGAGCCTGGTCTGCGTCCGGGGTTTTTGAGCCGCTGCGGTCCCATCGCAGCGGCCGAGGCTTTGCAGGCGCAAAGCCGGGGATGGCGCCAAGCTCAAGCCTGGCGATTCTTCTCTCTTATCCAAGCACGATATTGTAATTCGTCCCGCCGCACCTGCGCAACCAGCAATTGCACGTCCGCGAAACGTTTTTCCCCCCGCAGCCAGCGCAAGAAGCGCACCTCCATGGCCTTGCCATACAGGCGGGCCCGCGAGCCCAAGAGGTGCAGCTCAAGGCGGCGCTCGCTGCCCGGGCCAAAGGTGGGCCGCACGCCCAAATCGGCGATGAAGGGCATCCAAGCCCCCTTGCGGCCAGGGAGCAGGCGGGCTTCCCCGCCCCACACCCCGTCGCGGGGCAGCAATCCAGCGGCCCGCAGGTTGGCGGTGGGGTAGCCCAGCAGGCGGCCGCGGGCCTCTCCGTGCACCACCTTGCCGCGCAGGGCATAGGGCCGGCCCAGCAGGCGCTCGGCGGCTTGCATGTCGCCAGAGAGCACGGCCTCGCGCACCCGCGTGGAGCTGACCGGCGCGCCCTGCACCTGCAGGGGCTTGGCCACGTGCAGCTTGAAGCCGTGCCGGCGGGCAGCCTGCCTGAGGAGCCCCAGGCTGCCCAGGCCCTGGCGGCCAAAGGCGAAGTCATAGCCCGCCACCAGCTCGGCCACCTTGAGGCGGCCCACCAGCAGCTCCTCGATGAAGCGGGCCGCGGGCATGGACGCCATGGGGCGGCTGAAGGGCAGCAGGTAGAGCTGGTCCAAGCCGGCTTCGCGCAAGAGCTCGCGCTTCTGCTCCAGGTCGCAGAGCAGGGGCGGGGCCAGCTCGGGCGCCACCAGCTGCAGGGGGTGCCGGTCGAAGGTGATGGCGGCAGCGATGCCGTGGATCGCGCGGGCGCGGCGCAGCACCTGGCTCAGGATGGCCTGATGGCCGCGGTGCACGCCGTCGAAGACGCCGATGGTCAGCACCAGGCCCGGGCCGCCGGCCCGGCAAGGGATGGACTTAAAGACCCTCATCAATGAACACCTTGTCAGGATGCAGCATGCCATCGGCCTGGTAGCGCGCCAGGGCCAGCAGGCGGCCCTCGCTGGAGACCAGGCGCAGGGGCGTGGCGGCCGCGGGCAGCGGGTCGGCCAAGCCCAGCTCAGCCGCCGGGCCTATGCTGGCGCCGTGCTTCAGGCGGCCCAGCTCCGCGGCGCCCACCACCAGGCTCCGCAGATGGCCCAGGGCCTGCTCATGGCCCAGCAGGCGGCCGAGCGCGGCCTGGGGATCGGCCTCGAAGGCTCCCAGGCTGAGCGCGTCCTGCGCCTTGAAGGCGCCGCTGGCCGTGCGGCGCAGGGCGCTGAGCGCGGCCTTGCAGCCCAGCCGCCGGCCCGCCTCCACGCAAAGGGTCCGCACATAGGTGCCGGCCGAGCAGGCCACCTCAAAATCAGCCTCCTGGCCGCGCAGCGCCAGCACCTTGACGGAATGGATGCGCACGTGCCTCGGCTTGCGCTCCACCACCTTGCCCTGGCGGGCCATCTGGTAGAGCCGCTGGCCGTCCTGCTTCACGGCCGAGACCATGGGCGGCACCTGCTCGGT
>Ga0181516_10001051_pt1 | contig 22143 bp, 20 predicted proteins | sample PEATcosm2014_Bin_25_FD_121104 | JGI IMG/M metagenome (GOLD analysis project Ga0181516, IMG submission 121104) | Peatland microbial communities from MTU Mesocosm Facility, Houghton, MI, USA - PEATcosm2014_Bin01_10_metaG | ecosystem: Environmental > Terrestrial > Soil > Wetlands > Peat | place... | reverse complement strand
TGAGCGCGGGGAACTACAGCAAAATTGCGGACTCAACTCCTGCAACGACAACGCGAGACCTGACCGACCTCGTTGTGAAGGGCGCCCTAGCCAGAGTTGGAGAGCGGAAGCATACTCGCTACGCGCTCAATCTCCCCCTTAGACCAGTGCCGCGAATCGTGATCGACGAGGATGGCAACATTGCTGGGGGTACTCATCTGTCTCAAACGTGGAGACTTACGTTGAATGGAGCGGCTATTGAGTTATAGTGACATTCATCAGGCTGGACATAGAAAGCCGGTCCAGAACTGAGCGAGAGAATATGGCTGAAGTCTGTAGCGTTTGTGATGGTTCGGGGCTGCGCATCGTTCAAGAGAATGATCGCCAAGTTGCGCGGCCATGCGAATGCCGTCTCGCCCAACGCGCGGCACGGATGCTGGAGCGAGCGCGGATCCCCAAGCGGTACGAGCATTGCTCACTGGACAGCTATGAGAGCAAGTTCCGCGGCGCGGATAAAACGTTGGCCGCTGCGCACATGCGGGCGCGAAAGTTCGTCGAGGGGTATCCGATTGAAAGCGCCGGCACTGGATTACTCCTCACAGGCTCTATAGGCGTCGGGAAGACGCACCTGGCTGTTGGCATCCTGCAAGCCGTGATCATGGAGCGTGGGGCCTCTGGACTCTTCTGGGATTATCGTGAGTTGTTGAAAGAAGTCCAGAACAGCTACAACCAGAACGTCCAGGCGACCGAGATGGAGATTCTTCGCCCGATCTGCAAAGCGGAGGTCCTCGTGCTTGACGAGCTCGGCGCGGCGAAGCCAAGCGAGTGGGTCTGGGATACCGTGGCTCAAGTTTTGAACTCGCGCTATAACGACCGTCTCACCACCATCATCACCACCAACTACGCGAATACCGCCCCGCTGGGCGTAGATCCGGGGTCGAACGGACAAATCCGTGCCGCGATGCGCGAGGAAACGCTTGGCGACCGCATCGGCGAGCGCATGCGCTCACGGCTACAGGAGATGTGCATTGTGGTGGAGATGCATGGCGACGATTTCCGCCAGAAAGTAAAGCGTGCGAGTTTCGCTTAGAACGATGGCCAACTCGTGTACGCCCGGTCACCGTCCGGACGCGCAGTGCCGCGATATGATCAGTGGCACATGTCCGACGACACGCATGTTCGCGAATTGCTGCTAAGAACGGTTCAGCTAGTAACGAGCCACCCGAAAGCAATCGTCGTTGAATTCGATCGCGAAGCCGATTCCGTCGCATTTATCGTCTCAGTCGACCCCCACGATATGGCTGACCTGGGCGGCAATGACGGACGGATTGCCCACTCGCTAAACATTCTTGTGGGTGGAATAGGCAGGAAGCTCGGGCAGTCAATGTCGGTGGAGATCGACTGCCACCGCTAGATTTTACCCACAGTCTTTCGAGATTTATGCGCAGCATCCCACCCGCGCTCCCAGCCGGGACCGAGGGGCTCCTTTCGCTTCGACTTGTGAAGCGCCTTGAGTCGCAACCAGCGTTCTTCCTCAGTCATCCCCTTGCTCAGCACAAGGTCCTCGCCCGGGGAGGCCTCCCAAGGCTCGCACTCGATCCGGTCCTGAACACCGACGTCATAGTCGGCAAGCTCCTCATCATCGCGTTCGAGTTCGTCTATTGTGGCCATGATTTCGGTATTTTACGAGACCGGCGCGGCCTCAAATGCATCCCAATGGGAGACTCTTACCGTAGCGTCGTCGAAGGAGGGCCGGGGATACGCACCAACGCCCATTCGAGCAGTGCGGACGAACTTCAAGGTCCACTGCCGGCGGCGCAGGCGAAGCTCCCAAGTCTTCGCCTGTCAACATTATTCAACATTCAACGGTGCGGGTTGGCAATCGCGCCGATTTCGTTCAAGAACTTTCGCCTCGCCCATCGATTGCTAGCGTGAGAGTGACAGGGGAGTGGTCGCTCAGAGCCGTCCAGACACTCGGCGAACCGACGTGAACGCTGCTGACCTTTTGAAGCAACGCCCCGGACACGAAGACATAGTCGAGGTGGAACAAATTGCTCGGAGAGTGTAGGTGTCTGTAAGTTGGTTGGCGCGGCGTCCCGGATTGACTGCGATCATGCAGGGCGCTGTATGCGTCATGGATATTCTTGCGACCGAGGCGCGCCGCGAAATCTGCATGTCGGCGCGTGCCCTTGTCGAAAGAGGCGCCACTTTGACTGTTGAGGTCACCCGCCAAGACGACAGCTTCGTGATCGAACCAGTCCTGATGAATGTCGAGGAATTCGTGCAGGTGGGCAATGTAAGTTGTGCCCTTAGGAGGGCAGTTCCACGCCGCGATCAAACGAAGTCGGAGCGGCCCATCGATGTCGATACTTGCGAATGACGGCAGATCTGCAATCTTGACGTTTGAGATCGTGTAGGACTCGTGGTAGATCATGCCGAGGCCGTGATTCGAGGCTCCATGCAGCCACTCACCGCGGTAGCCGGCCGGAAGCTTCTGTAGCGAAGCTTTCGAGCATTCCTGAATGACAGCGATATCGGGTGTCTCGGAGGAAAGTGCCGACAGCTTCTGTTCGAACTTCCAGCAGCAGTTCCAAGTGGTCAGGCGCATGCGTTTAGCCTAACCCTATGCGGCCGAAAAGGAGCGGCCTTGTCCTCCCTGATCGAACTTGGTGCGAGGACGCTTCAGAGAACTCATCCGGCAAGTCGCTCCGGGTGATAGCCACGAGACAACCGGCGCAGATCGGAGACGGCGATCAGAATGCGGGTACCCGCTGCTGCAGCGGGCGAATTGGTGTCTGGGCAATAACCGACTGACCCGCTCCCATCCCAGAACACAAGATCAGCAGCGGCGCCAATTGGCGAATTTCCCCAAAGTGCTGAATGCAATCAATTCTGCCACCCGATGCTCCCTGTTTACGCCAACTGACCTCGGGTTCCAGGTCGCCATCTGGAAACTGTGTGAGGTTTGATTCAAAACCCACGGTTGGAGTGATTCAGCTTCGGTCTAGGCTTGTACGTGTAGCGGCGTGCATACGCAAGTGCGCGCTCGATCTGTTGAGCCTTGCGCTCAGCAGGAGTGAGCCGCGGTAGTGTAGGGTCGAGCTCGGAACCTTGACAAGCCGGACGGACCGTACTCCTTGCGCATGGGCATCGAGAAGCCCCGGCAGCTTCTGCCAACGCACGAACAGGGTGTCCTCGTGCAGTCCCGTCGTATCCAGCCAGTTGGTGACGCCCGGATCCTTGGGTGCCACCAACAGGGTCAGAGTGCCGTCGGTGTTCGGTTTGGCTTGCGACAGGTTCAGAGACGCCGTATGGTGCAGGTAATCGAGCGAGCTAAGCCAGCCACTGGCCAATTGCACGGACAGATACTTGGCGCCGATGGGGTCGAGAGTCAGGACCAGCGCTTGGTCGTCGGCCACCTGGAAGTGGCCCGACGACGAGAGGCCCCACCGCCCGCCCTCGCGGATCGCCGGTGGTGTCAGCTGATTGGCAGGCCCATGGTAGAAGCCCGGTGTGTTGGCAAAGCCTCCTCCCTTAGTCTGGATGATGCGGGGAGTGATCTGGCGGATGACTTTGGCGGCCTCGTGCGCCAGTGTCGCGTCGTCTGCAGCGGCTGCGGAACTGGGACAATCCAGGCAGGTCAGAAGCATCCGGTAAGGCGTCTCGCGGCCCCAGTCCTGGATGGCGTCACGGATCAGGATGAAGTGTGCATCCTGCGTAGTGGTGATGCGGTTCGCCTGCCCCGCCGCTGGTTCCGGACCGATGGTCAGGGTGAAGGAGCCGTCGGCCTCTGTGTGGATGTCCTCATCCACCACCTCCTGGATCACCTTGCTCCACTGCTCCTCGCCCGGCAAAGCCGGCAGAACCTGCAGGGATAACTGAGTCGGCACCGGCCCGGCACGGTGGGCAGTCAATCGGTAGTGGTGGCGGTCATCTACCGGGAATATCCGGAAGACATTGTCCACATTGGGCATCAGCACCTTGCTCGCAGGTACCGCGATCCCAGACCAGTTGTGGGCTGGCGTCCACAGCCATTGCAGGCGGGAATGCGCGGGATCTCGATTGATGGCGTCGACCACACCGGCGTAGACCACCTCGTCCACCGCATGCTGCAGGATGGATTGCCCCTCCGGTGTGCGGGCATAGGGATCGGCAGCAAAGCTCTGCGTGACCAGAGCCACTTCTGCTTTTACCGGGCGGCTGGCCAGCACGCGCAGCGATTGGTGATCCAGCGCGCGTTGGTCGGCGGTGGCTAGAGGCGACTGGGCCGCAGCCGCCAAAGCGGCAGTCAAGGCCAAGCTTGCAGCCAGTGCGAGATGGGAACTATGCATCATGGAATATCCTCTGCTGGGTTCAGGTAGTTGCCAATTGAGCGGCCAGGGTAGCGAATGCTAAAGCCTGCCGGGTTGCCAGGACTACGTCGACTGCTTCCGGCCAGCGGTCGGCCGGGTTGTGGAATAGCGGATTGTCACCTTGCAGGGAGAGATAGCGACCGTGGCGATGGAAGATGGTTCCTGCCTCGCCTGCCGGCGGGGTACCGGGAGGCACTAACTGGCTCGCGGTCAGCCCGCGCCCGGCCAAGGCCGCGATTCCCAAGGATTGGGCATCAGCGTCGCCGGACTGCAGGCGAATTTGCTGTCCAGCGCCGATGTTGGCGCCGTAATGCAGCCACAGCTCCGCCTGCCCAACCAGCTCCGCTCGATGTTCGAGATAGGCATCCAGGCCGATCTGCCCTAATTCGTGTCCGCTCGATGCGAGGAAGTGAACATCCCGAACTGGCTTGGCGGCGACGACGGTGCGAGCTGCCTCCAGCCAAGAAGCAATGCCGCCTGCCCGCTCTCCGGCGCAGGTCCACCATCCGCTGCGCGGTGTCATCACGACCAGCGGCGCGGCGGCAGGATTGCTGCCGGAAATTCTGCCCACTACGTTGAAAGCATCCGCAGGCCGACGGGTCGCCGACGCCACCAGCCGTGCCAATGCACCGGCGGCAGCGCGTTCTCGCAGCCAATCAGCCTCGACGCTCGACACCTGTAGGGCGGGCACTCCGGATGGCGCTAGAAAGCGGGAAGCGTTGATCAGTGACAGGCCAGCTCGGCCACCGCGAGTCACAATCACCACTGCTTTATGGGATCCATCGAGAGCCTGACGAAGTGGGCCGGGCCGATCCGTGCCATCCCGCGGGGAGGCTTCGAACAGGCCAATCTCAGCATTGCTTCCCACCGTGCCGAGACGTCCGCCGACCCCCGCCGTGTCCGTAAAGCCAGCATCGAACAGCGGTACGCCGCCGATCCGTCGTCCGTCGATGTCGAAGTAGGTCTCCTCTAGGTCGATGCGATGAATGGGGAAGGCTTCCAGCTTTGTTTCAACCCCGATCGCCTGGAGTTGACCGGCCAGCCCGTTGGCCGATGCCTCGTCCACATCGGTCGCGGTGCGGTGGATGCCCTGAGCGTCATATTCGCGGACGACCCTGGCGAGGCGGATGCGCGCTTCCACCTCGCCAGAATCGACGGCGACCAAATTAGACAATGCAAAAGCCGCCCGGCCTGGCCGCGCCGCACAGGCAAGTCCGTAAGCTCCACAAGAAACCAGCAGGCGACGGCGGGACAACATGATTACACCTCATAAGTTCTGCACTTCAAGTGGTAGAGCTATCGGCGTTCCGCTTTGTTCGGGCATCTTGTCGCCAGTAACCAACGTGGAGCAAGACCGATGGGGATGACAGACCGGGCGGATGCCGAAGGGTAGGCCTTCCAGAAGCAGCCCGCCCGAATACCTTCCGTGGCGCAGAGCCAAACATGTCGGCAGTGCTACTTTCTATCGCTGGAGGGTTCCCTGCGGTAGAGGCTGCTTGGGAAGGTAAGTGTGGTGAATGCGCTGGTTATACAAATCGTCCCAGTTGATGTACGGATAGAGATGATGCAACTGGGCCTGCTCTTCGTATTCGGCCTTCAACTGCGCCAGTTTCTCCGGATACTTCTTTGCCAGATCGATTCGTTCGGTCGGATCGTCGTTTAGGTTGTAGAGCTCCCACGCGTTTTCATCGAATGGCGGATTACTAGCTACGTGCTTGGTTTCGACGTCGTTGGGATAAGCCAGTTCGGCCTTCCATCCGTTGTCGTAAATCGACCGCGAGCCAAAGATGTAGTAGTACTGCAGCGTATGACGGGTAGGCGCCTTGGCGTCGTCAATCGAGTAAGCCAGCGAAGTTCCTTCAATCGGCTGCTGCTTGATGCCGCGAATTTCTTCAGGCGCCTTGATGCCAACCAGATCGAGGGTCGTCGGAAGAAGATCGATCACATGGCTGTACTGAGTGCGAATGCCGCCCTTGTCCTTGATGCCCTTGGGCCAGTAGACGATCAGAGGATTGTGCGTTCCGCCTTCGCTGTTGGCGTCTGATTTCCAGTATTTGAACGGAGTGTCGGCGGCCTGCGCCCAACCCAAGGGATAGTTTCCCTGGGTGGAGTCGGGCGTGCCGATCTTATCGATTTTGGCCAGGTTATAGGCGATATTCTCCTCCTCCGACACCGGCTTGCTGCGAATGGAACGGTCGATACTGCCTTCGAGTGATCCTTCTTTGCTGGCGCCGTTATCCCCGATGGAGAGGAAGATAAGCGTGTTGTCGAGCTGTCCAATCTCCTTGAGGTGATTGATAAGCCGACCGACCTCAAAGTCCGTGTAGGCAAGATAGCCTGCATACACTTCCATGAAGCGCGCATAGAGCTTCTTCTCGTCCGGCGATAACTTGTCCCAGGCCTTGATGTTCGGATTGCGGTCGGGAAGTATCGCATTGGCAGGAATCACGCCGAGTTTCTTCTGTCGCTCGAAGACCTCTTCGCGAAAGACATCCCATCCCTTGTCGAACTTGCCTTTGTATTGATCGCTCCAGTACTTGTCGACCATGTGCGGAGCATGCGTGGCTGCGGGCGCGTAGTAGAGGAAGAAGGGCTTGTCCGGTGCCGACTTTTTCTGTCGGTCGATATAAAAGATCGCTTTGTCGGTGATTTGGTCGCTCAGATGACGGCCATCGGGAGCTACGTGCGCTTGATCCTCTACCAGGTCCGGTTTGTACTGATCGGTCGCCGAGCCCAGGAAGCCGAAGAAGTGATCGAACCCCTTGCCCGTGGGCCAATGATCGAACGGGCCAGCGTCGGTGGCCTCTTCGTCCGGCGTGATGCCATACTTGCCCACCGCAAAGGTGTTGTAGCCGTTGTCGCGCAGGATCTCGGCGATCGTACCGGCCGTGGCGGGCACGCGGCCATCCCAGCCAGGGAAGCCCGCCGACATGGCGATATGCGAGAAGCCCGATTCATGAACGGATGCGCTGTTGCGTCCGGTCAGCAGGGCTGAGCGTGTCGGGGCGCAGATCGCGCAGGTGTGGAAGTTGGTATAACGCAAACCGTTACTGGCAAGGGAGTCGAAGGTGGGCGTATCGATCAAGCCGCCGAATGTGCCGGCAGCACCAAAGCCCACATCATCGATCAGAATCCACACCACGTTCGGCGCACCGGCCGGCGCCTTTACAGGTTCCGGCCACCATTCTTTCGATTCGGCGAGGGTTCTGCCCACTGTGCCTTGATACGGTTGTGCCGTCTGCGCATGCAGTCCGAACTTGGCTGTCGTTGCAAGGATCAGCGTTGAGGTCAACGCCCTGAAAACACGGTTCTCTTTCATATAGCCTCTCGGGTTCATCGTCATTCGGAGACGACTCGGTTATAGCGTTGTCGGATTACCTCCGGCGATGGATGTCGGTGGCACAATTCTGAGCGCCGGATTTGACCGGTGTGCGTCAAGACAGACTGAACTGCGCATAGCGGAGCACAGGCTCGCGAGTGCAGCGCATTCGATCGGCACACATCACAAAACATGCGCCAAAGGCCAGAAGACTTTGTTGGAATGTAAGGGGGTCGCGTCAGTCAAGCCGCGATGCGATGCTTATCGGCAGGAACAACAACGGCGGGAACCGAGAGGCAACATCCGAGACAGAAAGTCGGAGGACGAATTATGCGATGCAGAATGCCTCATTGAACCGTATCCCTTTGCGTGAGGAGTCCAGGAGGTCCGGCCAGCCCGAGAGGACTTGCTTGAACCGAGGACGTGTTGCCAGCATATAACAACTATTCGTGGATTTCAAAAAGAATCATTGCTCACCATATCTAGCTGCTTGGATTCGATACCGACGCCGCGGAATTTCTTCCGACGCAAGATGGTCAATATCCTCACGAATGGGGCAAAACCTACGCTTACGAATTTGATAGAACAACCAGGCTCGGCTTTCAGGGTGCCCTGACCTATCAAATTGTGGTCAATTGGATGATTGCTGAACACAAGTCTCAGGGGTTGCTACAAACAATGTGCGGTAAAGATCCGAAGGAATATATCTGGGTGGATTTTGCGAGCAGTACGGAAGCTCGAACCGCCGCAATTTCGCTTTTTCGTCTGCTTGAGTTCGGTTCTACGCATGAGGCAGGACTTCAATGAGAGGGATGCTTTGCCGGTCACGTGTGGTGGTTCTCTGGAGTGCGAGAGGAGTACGTAGAAATGGGCGAGCGCGGAAACAGTGAATAGGAGTATCGCGGGTATTGCGCGAGGCAGGGTCGAAGGCCACATCTCCGACTAGATGTGGCAGTATGCCAACCCCCGTTTCTCAAGGTAACGCTGGTGATATTCCTCGGCCTTCCAGAACGTCGTATGCGGTTCCACCTTCGTCACAATCGGCCTGTGGTAAGCCCCGCTTGCATTCAGTTCCATGATTTTCTCAAGCGCCTGCCGCATTTGCTCCTCGTTGCACGCAAATACCACGCTCCGATACCGCGAACCCGTATCCGGACCCTGACGATTTACCTGCGTCGGATCATGTAGAGCGAAGAACGCATCCAGCAGCATATCGAACGGTAGCCGCGAAGAATCAAATGTCACCTCAACCACCTCAGCGTGCCCAGTACGGTCCGTAGACACCTCTTTATAAGTCGGGTGCTCGAGATCACCGCCTTCATACCCCACCGCCGTGTCAATCACACCGGGCATCCCTGCAAAGCGTGTCTCTACGCCCCAGAAGCATCCAGCTCCAAATACTGCTCTATTGAACTTCACGTCTTACCCTTTCAGTGCGCTACCAGTCGTCTTGGCCATGTGCCTGTTGATGCTCTCGGCTCACTATTGTCTTCAACTCGAACTGGGCGGACAGCGCACCGCTTCGCAGAATTCGCCAGGATACCCTGAATCCTCCAGAGAAAAGCTGGTTGATCTTGCTCATTTAGGGTGGCGTCCGGAAACCCATCGCGTTGTCCGCTTGTCTGCGCAACGGAAATCACTGGCACTAAAGAGCCTGAGGCTCTGATCAGGCATGTCATCCGTTCTCTGTCCGGCGCGGGTATCGAATGGCACAGGAGAATGAGATCGAGTTCAACGAGTCGAATCCGATTCGCTGCTTCCTTCAAGGAAGCGGAAGCAATGACGCTATGTCCCGCAGATTGCAAGAGAAGACTTCTCTTGGTCAAGAGAGATGGATCTAGCCCAACTGAGAGAATCCTATGCATATGAACCCTTGGATCGAGAGCTGCCCCAGGAAAGGGCAGGGTACGGTCGAAACACGTCGAACCGGACTGCGTGAAATGGACGGTCATTGCTCGACGGAAAGGACCCGCTCACCAGCCGCTGTGGGCCGGCTCCATTTGGAAGCAGGTTTGTTCCCCATTAAGCTATGAAACCCGCTCCAGCAGTGCTGGCAAGCGGGCTTATCGGCAGGAGCGCGTAATCATTTACTACTGATTACACACTTGTCGGTGTGCAAAGGTCCCATCTCGCCAGCAGGGGCTACTGGGCGAACAACAACCTGTTTTATGGAAGCACACCATGGTCATAACTTACCCGTGGATGGAGAATCTGTCAATCTGACAACGACGCTGGCATTAACTTAATCAACTGACGGAACGATCCTTCAGGTTCTCGGCAGCGCCGAGCGTGTGAACTCGGGCTGAGCGTCAAGAACCGGCCATGAGGGCGCGGACTCTCTGGATGGCAATTGCGAGGCCGTCTTCCGTGCGCATCTTTGCGCCAAGTAGCGAAGCCCGCTCGCGCATCTCAGTCGTTTGGGCGGCGGCGATTGCACAAGACAAGCTGGCGGCCGTAACGGTATAGACGCTCGCCGCGGAGGGAGCCATACCTCGCAGGTGTAACTGCTTGGCCCAGAAGAACTGGTCTGCTGCGAAAGGCACGACTACCGAAGGAACACCCGCGCGGGCTGCGGAATGGGAGGTCCCGGATCCGCCGTGATGAATGACCAAAGACGTGCGCGGGAACAGCCAATCGTGCGGAGTGGCACCAATGACGCAGAAATTCGCTGGCAACTCCAGCGAATCCGCTCCGCTCCAGCCTGGGTAGAACAGGGCTCGCTGGCCACCTACGGCGGCAATCAAGATGTCGAGCATCGCGCGCGGATCGAAACCCAGCATGCTGCCGAATCCAACATAGATGGGAGCGTCGCCCGCGGAGAGGAAGCTTTCGAGCGACGCAGGAGCATTCCACTCGCGCACCGGGCGCACCCACTGTCCGCACATCCAGGCGTTGTCCGGCCAGTCTGCCGGTTGCGAAAGCAGGCTCGGCGAGATCCCGTAAAGCATGGGGTGGCCGGACCTGAGCTTGCGTGCCGGTGGCAAGCCCACTTTCAAGCGCGCCGCGTTGGTGGCTTTGCGAAAGGCGAGCCATAACAATCCATAGACAAGGTGATAACTGAAGCGATTGAGCCATCGCGGCATGGGCTGCGGCGGCAAGAATGGCGACGGGAACGAAGAGGTCGGAGTGAGAGGAATCATGCCGGCGCCGATGGCGGGAATGCCCAGCTTTTCAGCCGCCGAGAAACCGACGAACGCAGCGAGGCCGGAGACGATCAGCCCGTCGCTGCCTGTCGCCGTATCGAGGACTTGGCGCATCCACGCGTCGGTATTCTGGTTGGCGAGCTGTGCCAAGGCCTGAGTAGTAGCTCGGAGGCTGTCTTTCCCCGCTGCGAACGATGAGATGACTTTGACCGACTGCAACGTCCCGCGTATGTCTCCCGCCAGCGCCTCGCAGGGGACACCGAGGTCGCGGGCACTGCTCAGTGTCCCGGCGTCGGCCAGCAACTGTATGTCGTAGCCGGCATCCATCAGCGCGCGGCATAGTGCTGCGATCGGCCGGGTGTCGCCCTCCGTGCCGTAAGTCAGGGCAACCAGTTTCATGCTGTACTCCCGCTCCCTGGCTCAGCCCGTCAATCGCACCCAGCCAGAATGGTTATTTTGCTGGCGTTGGAGTCACGACGGGGAAATCGGGAGTGAAGGTGTCGAAAAGGGTATTGAATTCGATCAACTTCTGCACGTCGCCACCGATGGTGACCTTGCCGGCTAACACCTGCTGGCGGAGAGTTGTCTTCTGCAGGGCGACATCGTTCAAGATGGAGCGATCCAAGTTGATGCTTGCGTCGGCATGATCAGAGACCCGGTTGGCAAGATAGGTGAGCGCACTGTTCTCAACATTCACGACGTAATCCTGTTTTGTGTCGGTGAAATGCCAGTTGATGATGATCGTCTTGCCCTCCGCACGGGGGCCGTTGAGCCGCACGCCCATGTAGTCGAAGAAAGCGTCGAGCGGCATACTGGTGACCAGGTCTGAGTTGATCTGCCAATGGTTGGTGCCGGGAAGCTTGCCTCGCAGCTCCTGAGCGGCCTCGAGATAGGCATTGCGCCAAGTGGCAGATTCGCTCTGATAGCCCAACTGTTCCAGCGCATCGGCTTCCAGTTCACGGGCTTCCTTGTTGTCGGGTTCCGCGAAGACAAGTTGGTTCAGCACTTGGGCCACCCAACGGTATTGGCCAGCGGCAAAGTCTTTGTGGGCACGGGTGAGAATGGCCTGAGCGCCACCCATGTATTCCACTGCCTTCTTGCCGCTTTCCACCGGCGGCAGAGGATTGAGATTGGCCGGATTGCCGTCGTACCAACCGAGGACCCGCTGATAGACCGCCTTTGCGTCGTGGCTGACGGTGCCATAGAACTCTCGGGTTGACCATTCTCCGGATAGGCTGGCCGGCTCCTTGAGCACCTCAGCGATCTCGTCGGGCTTATAACCTTCATTGATCAGGCGGATGGTCTGGTCATTGATGAACTTGTACAGGTCGCGCTGCTTGCGCAGAATGCCGTCGATCCGCTCCTGCCCCCAGTATGGCCATTGATGTTGGCTGATGAGGATGTCCGTCTTGGGGCCGAATTCGGCTAGCGCGTAGTTGATGTCCTTGGCCCAGTCGTTGGCGTTGCGGACCTGCGTTCCACGCAACGGAAGTAAGTTATGCAGGTCGTGCGTGACCAACTCGGCCATATTCAAGGTTCGGAACTGCGGATAATACATAATCATCTCAGCCGGGGCTTCAGTATCCGGTGTATTGACGAAGACGATCTCAATACCGTCGATGGTGTGGGTTTCCGTGGGCTTTTCAATGGTGTTGGTTGGTGGAATCAGGCCGGAATTGCCGCTCACTCCTCCCTTACCTAAACCTGCATCGACCTGTCCCTTGTCGCCACGCGGCAGAAGCGGCCCAAACTGGAATGCCGCCCGGCGCATCATGGCGTTGCCGATCACCACGTTTTCATTTACTACCGCATCCATGAAGCCTTTGGGTGCATAGATGTGTACCTTGCCGGCGGCCACGTCGGCTTCGGAGACAACGCCTTTGACTCCTCCGAAATGATCGAGATGGCTATGGCTGTAGATCACCGCTACCACCGGCTTGTGCGGCCGGTGCTCGTAATAGAAGTCTAGGCCCGCCTTAGCCGACTCGGTAACGGTCATGGGATCGACCACAATCAGGCCGGTATCTCCTTCGATGATGGTCATGGTGGAGATGTCGAAGCCGCGGACCTGATAGATACGGTCTGTGGCCTTGAAGAGTCCGTTGGCGGTGTTGACCCGGGCGTGATGCCACAATGCGGGATTCACAGTGTCGGGTGCGTCAACTTGATCGAGAAAACCATACTCCCCGAGCGCATTCGCGTAAGACCCTACCTTAGCGGCCTTAATGGCTGAGTCGGGTAGCGTAGCGATGAAACCGCGATGGGCCTCCTGAGCCTCAATTCCGTTGTCGGTAGGCAAATGAGCGGCAGCTTGCTGGTTGGCCCGGACGGTGGGCGGCTCGGCGTTCTTGGGCACAGTCACCTGCGCGTTGGCGACAGCCGTCACGAACGCAAAGCTTGCGCAGAACAATGTTGTAAATCCAATTAAGAATGCAACCGCAAAACGTCGCTTATGAGAGAATCCAACTCCGAATTCTGGCACCAAACGTTCCTCCTGGAATACTCGATTCTGAAATAACTATGTTTCGTCTCATGCATATTCAGGCGCCGCCGAGCCCGTGATCCAAAGCAAGATTGCGCGCCACTGTTGTTGGTTAGAAGGGCAGCCGTAAAGTAATTGCTGTGGAGTGATTATTCGGATGGTAATGAGAGACAGCTATCTGTTGACCGATGCCGAATGTCAATCCAAGCCGTCCTGGTTTACCACTAGCGTCGTGTGAAAGAGGAATTCGACCTACAATAAGGCCGGGAGTGGCAAAGACAGCGACGTCCCCGTCCGTAGAACCACCTTTGTAGAATGCAGAATTAAGTTCAACTTCAGGCCAGAAAAAGCGAAACATCCCGCTCTTCGCGATCCGATACTGGGCGACGTTATTCCAGGTAATGGTATGTCCCAGGCCTTGCGCATTAGTAACTGGCAGCGTTCCACCCGCTGTCGATGTGAATGCAGACTTGCCGAAGCCCTTTCCCAATGCAATCGTAGGCGTAACTATTGCGCAGCAGCTCCCGTTGCCATTCTTGCCGGTAGGAATTGACCCTGCAAGAAACGCGGTCACGATCACGTTGCCATGCTCCTCATCGCGCGAAAAGAAGCGTTCCTTGGCTAGAAAAGAAATGTCGCCAAATCCGTCCGATGCACCATTAGAGCGATTGAAGAACGGCGGAACGTTGACGATGATTTCCGTGTGGCGCTCGGGAATTAGTTCCAATCCTTTGCTATTTCCGTAGTTCCAAATTGCGAATCTTTTGGGATTGTATTGGTGCACGAAGTCGGTGCGGATCTCCTGCTCCAGGCGCGGCGTCACCGTGACCAGAGGCGTCACCCAGTGCGGCTGCTCGGCTTGCGTTGCGCTCACCCGCGCTTGATAACGCTCAATGAATGTTGTTTGGCCAGGTACCGAGCCGGAGGTCAGAGCCAATAGCAGTTCCGTAGCCAACAACACAAATCTCCCTAACCTCATAATCGTCAGTCCAATCTTTCCAAGGCAGGGAAGTGAAAACGGCCATTTAGAATTTCGGCCCGCGGCTGATAGAGGCGTAGTGTCAACTGCAGTCGGCCGGATTCTGGAACAGGGAGCCAGTTAGCGGCCAGGTCTGCGGCTGGCGCATCCTTCTGGATCAGAATGTCCAGCGAACCGTCGGAGTTGTGCTTCAGTCCGCGAGTTCGGTCGCCAATCGCATAGCGGTGCAGCGGATTGTCGGAGAAGAACAACCGGCCGTCGGACTGAACCTCGTACATGGATAAAGACCAGAAGCCGTCCAATGGCAGATCTTTAGGTACACGCAGGCGATAGCGATAGGTTCCGTCCAGCGGACGCCCCTTAGAATCCGTTACCGCACCAGCGTAGATTGCCTCCTCACGAGTCAGAGCCAGCAATCCCGACAGCGCAACCGAAGCACGCAGGTCGTAGTCAGTACCGAAGTTGCCAGTGCCGGGCGCAGAGTAACTCCAGCCATCCACAACCCGCCGCGACCATGAGGTAGCGCTGCGCAATTCCGTCTGGGCCTTGGGCAGGTTCTCGCGCCAGATTCGCGCCAATTCGGGCGTCAATGGGCCGCCGCCGGGAACTATGCCCACCTTCGCGATTTCTGCGAGAACGGCAACATCCTGTGCAGGCGGTGGATTTTCTCCGAGTGCCTGATTCACCACGTCCACAAAGTTGGGGCCGTCATTCGCCAAGGGGGCAACCGGCGTATGAGCGCTCGGAATGATCGGAGGCGCAGTCAGCACGATGGCGTCCTGAAGGCGGTGCACAGCATCGAGATCGTCCGGCCCATCCACAAGAATGCGCACCAGGAGTGTCACATCCGGTGTCGGTGCATGGATGACCTTGACCCCTTGAGGGGCCTGCCCGCGCCAGATTGGGCCAACCACCAGGAAACTGCCAGCCTTCGTCCCGGTAGTGCGTCGCCCGATGTATGCAAAGTTATTCGTGAACTCGTCCATCAACGCGATTGAGTAGTAGCGTTGCCCAAAGTTGGGCACGTCGATCCGCACTGGCCCGGCTCGCAGGTCCAGATTCGCCAAAGAATAAAGCGTGTCGTTGTTGGGAGTCGTTACCTGCCTGGATGTGTAGTCCGCCAGTGCTCGCGAGTGGGAAAGAGTGTTAAGTGGCAAGCGGTGTGGATTCGCAGGATTGAAGCTCTGCTGATAGCGCAGCCGGGCAATCTCGTACACGGGCAACGCGTAATTGTAGGCTCGCGTGATCAGTGGGTCCGGACCCTCCGGCGTTGTCGGTGGGGCTGCGGCCTTGGACTGCACTGCTAACAGCGTTGTCAAAGCCAGCAGCACAAGGCCAAAGAAAGAGAAGGTATCTCTACGAACGGATTGCGGTGGCATTTTATTCTTTCTGTTAGTTATTCAAGACGTATAGATTGCAAATGCTAAGGTTCCTGACCAACTCAAAACAAATCTCCAATTGGCGGGAATGTAAAAAGCAGACTTAGTCCAAGAAGTCCAAATGCAATTGCGCTAATGCGTGACATAGATATGGTCTGCTTTCGCCACCGCAGCTCGAAGAATGTCCAGGCTAGGAGCCAAACAAGAATAGCCAGAGTGGTTTCGCCAGAAAGAGGACCAGTGGGCTTGTAAATGCTGAATAGATTCTTTAGGAATGCCGATTTGTCGGCTGCGATCGAAGTCAGAGCTACCGCAAAAGAACCAATCCCCGCTGAAAGGACCGCCGCCGCGCCGGAACCGTTAGGAACGGCGGGAGTGTCTACCGGAACTACGTCATGTGTGCCCCTCATTTGTCTCCTTGGGCAAGATGAAATGTCTTGCCACCCTCGACGGGCGCGTTCTTGTTGAGCATCGCGCCGAAGAATCCTGCAATTCCTGCGGCTGCGAGCGACACCGCGACAAATCCCAGAACTGCGGAACGCAGTTGCCGGTGATTCCTAAGATCATGGCCGTACTTCACCACGACGGCAGCGGCCATCGTGATAGCGATAGGCACAATCCACGCAACATGTTCCTTCCATTCCATACCGATCAAGTGCCACTGCTTCGTTTCGGGTCTTGACAGCAGAAGAGCGCGCGAAAAGGCCACAAGGTTAGCAGCTCCAGCCGGAGGGACGGCTCGATACCACGGATAGATGACGTACGTTCCGGAAAGTACCGTAAGCCATGCGAGCAGGGCCATGGCGGACAGATAGATGGCTAGAAATCGCACCTCGCCATGTGCATTCGCATCCTGCGTACCGACTGAGCGCTTTCGATACAGAGCGACAACGGCTCCCGAGCCCGCAAGCAGATAAAGTGCGCCAAAGCCCATGCCATGAATTAACGTCCATAGTTCGCGAGTCGTGATTTCCATCGGTCAAGGCCTCTATTGATCGTCAGACTGCATCCGAAAATGCTGGAAGATTGGCCTCTTCATCTTTGTCAACCTTCACGACCGGGCCTCCGGGGGCCAGTTCGCTGCCGGCAATATTCGACTTGAAAATGGGCCATAGCATCTGCGCGTACCAGGGATCGCCCTCGTAGTGAGATATTCCGTATGCCTTGGGGTACTTGCGCGAAATATGGGCCGTGCCGAATATCACATCCCATAGAAAGAACATATTTCCGAAGTTGCCACTGTAAAAGCCCACGCCATCATCCGTGCTCGAAGCATGGTGCGCATGATGAGTTGCGGGCGTTGAGATCGTCCGCTCCACCACCCAGGCAATGGGATGTAGCACCTTGTATCGGTAGAGCGGCCGGTCCCAGGGAAGGCTGGAATGAGCCAGTGTGGTGATCGTGGACTTCACTGCGAGCACCACCACTGCGGACGGCCCTAGCCCCAGGTAAACGAGAGCGCTGGTCAGGTAAGTCTGGGAGAAGAAGATCGTATAGATAACATTTTGACGGCTGGCCATGGACATGCCCATGTATGGAGCGGAATGATGAGTTCGATGGAACCGCCACAACCAGGGGATCTCGTGATGCAGGCGGTGATACCAATATTGGGTCAGGTCGTCGGCTACACAGACGATGAGGAATCCCCAGAAAAACGGTACCCAATGAAAGATGTTGTGCTCGCGTGGGAAGAGGATCGGAAGCACCTTGACGCTGAACCACGCGAAGAAGGGGCCCGAGATGAGCTTTGGGAATGCGAAGCAGGCGATGTCGAGAGACTTCTCGTTCTTGGTCCAACTCTCGTCGTACATTCCGAAGGCAAACTCAATGATGCCGAGCACAAGGACAAACACAATAAAGCGGTTGCCCCCGAACGATGTTGCGGCACGCTGCAGGAGGCCTTCGGCGCGCTGAGCGGAGGCGAGCGTGTGATCCCACTGTCGGCCTCCGTGCAAGGCGAAGAACAGCAACATGAGCACCGATGGCAGCGCGTAGAGAAGTACGCTCAGCAAGGAATTACGGATGATTCTACGTTTGATGCGGGGGTCAATTCTCACGAAACGCCTCAAGAGTCGTCCGGTCCACCCTCTGCCCTTGCAGCGATGTACCGACTTAGTGGGGGAACTTGAAACTGGCTTGAGTGATCCAAAGCAAAGAACAGATGATGATGAGAGGCACAATTGCTACAACAACTCCCACAACGATCTTCTTTGCCAACAGAGTTATATCTGACAGGTGCACCGTGCACCTCCTGGTGTGAATGAATGCCGCTTCTCGGCAGTTGCCTTGCTGAGAAGCGGCACCGGGGTTAGAAGGTGACCTTCGCCGCAAGCTGGATCTGACGCTCAAGACGCTGGAAGGTGGGTTCAGTACCTGCCGAGGAGACCTTCCCGAAAGTTCCTGCACCTACGGTAGCCGCAGGATTGTTGAACTGCGGTGTGTTGGCGAGGTTGAACGTCTCTACACGCAACTGCAGCACCGACCTTTCCGTGATGTGGGTGTTCTTGAAGACCGAAAAATCCACATCTTTTGTGCCGGGGCCCTGAAGGATGTTACGTCTGGTGTTTCCCCACGTTCCCGCGGGAGCATTCGTAAAGGCGGCGGTATTGAACCAGGTTCCAGCGTTCGGGAGGTGCTGGCGCTGGTTAGCCGGCAGCGATCCGTTGCCGTTGCCGGACAACAACTGTGCCCTCGGGGTCAACCCGTCACCCACGCCAGCCGAAGAGAGGACCGAGAAGGGGGCGCCGTCAAAGAAGTTGAAGACGGAATTGATCTGCCATCCATTCACCAGACCTCCCAGTGTCCCTGTTCCCTTGAACGGCAGTTCGTAGGTCACGCTGCCGACTACGCGATTCGGAATGTCCGTGTCTGCGTTGCCGTAGTCAAACGGGATGTTGAAGGGGTTGGTGACGGTGCCTGGGCTACCGGTTGCGTCATCCAGCGCATGGCTGTAGGTATACGAAGCAAGGAAGCCAAGGCCGTGAGCGCGACGCTCTGCCGTAACCTGTAGTGCGTTGTAGTTGGAAATCTGCCGGGTTTCAAGCTCGTTGATTTGCGCGAAGAACGGATACGGGCGCACTGCCGAAACCGTGGTCGCACCGCCTGCCGCAATCGGACCAGCGTTGATGTCCCGCAAATGGTCCAGGTGCTCGCCCCTAGTTCCTACGTAAGCGATTTTGAGGACGGTTGCGAATGGAATCTGCTGCTCGATGGTGGCATGCCATTGCTCGCTGTACGGCGTTTTGGCATTCGGATCCTGGGAGTAGGCCGGCGTGTTAGCGACCAGCGTACTGCCAGAGGTGACGACTGCGTGCACAAAACCATTGGAGGTGTAGTTGAAAGCCGCCCCATTACTAGCTGCTCCGTAGGTCGCGGAGTTGTTGAAAGCCCAGTAGTTATCCACTGGGACGTTGGCCGAGAGACCGCTGGAGTTGGTTACGTTAGGCGCCGAATAATAGATGCCGTAACCAGCATGGAAGACCGTCTTGTCAGTGACCCGATACGCAAATCCAATGCGAGGCGCAAAGTTGGCGTTGTTGCCACCCAAGCCACTGCGTGCAATGCCATTCGATCCGACCTGCTCGAGTGCGGTAGTGGAGATGGAGGGAACGAAGTCATACTCCTTGTTATTGACTTCAGTCCAGGGCCAGCCTAGGAAGTTTTCGTAGCGAACGCCAAGATTCAGGGTCAACCTGTTATTGAACTTGTAGTTATCCTGCGCGTAGAAGGCCAGATCGCTCTGCCGCAATCCAACCGTACCGCTGGGATAGGAGTAGGTTCCGCTCGTAGGAGCCCCGAGGAGGAGATCGGTCCATGCCAGGCCGGTGTACCGGGTGGCGTATGCCGAGGTGCCGTGTTCCGAAGACGTCTGGAACATGTTGTACTCAAGACGGACAAACTCGAACCCGAGATCCAGCGAGTGTTTTCCGCGAACTAGGTTGACGTCGTCATCTGTCTGATAGTTGTTGGTTCCAATCTGCGACGGACTGTTGGCCGCGTCACCGATCGATGTATAGCCCGAAAAGGTGAATACCGGCAGTCCATCGGATCTGGGCTGACCAGCGACCTCTACACCCGGAATGCCCAGTTGAGTGGGAAGATTAAGTCCCGCGTCCCAGTTTCCTGCATTGACGAAAAACCGCGACCAGCCGAAGCGCACTGTGTTGATCGTGGTGGGAGATAAGATGTGCGTCTCACTGACAACAAATTGGTGGGCCGGATTCGTTGCCGGCCCGACGATTGTAGCTCCAACCAGGGGAGTCGGCAGGATGCCCGGGATTTGGAGGCTATCTTCCGATTGGCTATAGCGGAAAAAGCCGCTGTCTTTCTCGGAAAATTTGTGGTCGATCTTTATATCGAACTGGTCTCCATTGTCGACACGGATTGGGTTGTATTGGAAGTTGTTGGCAATCGTCGCTCCCGGAATATTGGGCGACGCATATTGTTGATAGAACTTTAGAACGTTGGCTCCACTCGTGTTGATGTAAGGGTCAGTGAAGGGGATGAAGTTGTTGACATAGGGAACGCCCAACGGGTTCTTGATGGCTGTCGGGTATGCGGAGAAACTATAACCCGTAGGGGTGATCGTAAAGTCCGGAACGCTGTCGATATTGGCTTGACCCTGACCAAGTCGTGATCCAGCATAATCGACGAAGAAGAACGTCTTCGGATTAGTGCGCTTAGGAAACAGCGGCCCTCCAAAGGTGGCTCCGAACTGGTTTTCACGCAGGGGATTCTTTGGGCCCGTGACAAAGTAGTTCCTGGCGTTCAATGCCGTATTACGGAAGTACTCGAACACATCGCCGTGATACTTGTCAGTTCCGGACTTGAAGAGCAGGTTGACGGTCCCTCCGTTGCCGCGGCCGTAGCGCGCGTCGGCATCGGCGATATCTTCCGAGAACTCCTGAATCGCTTCGATCGGCGGGAAGATCACAACAGCGAGGCCGTTGTGGTTCTCGTTATCGCCGATTCCGTCGAGTAGCAGGCGATTCTCCTGGTAGCGAAGGCCGTTGAACGCAAAGTTGGTTGCGCCGCGCTGCATGGTATACGGAACGCTGGTGATCTGGATGTACGCCGGCTGAGCCCCTGCGCCAAGCCCAATCAAGCCGGCAAAGTTGCGGCCTTCCAAAGGGAGGTCCCTAACGGCTTGCTCTGTGCGGAGATTGCCTATGGAAGATGAGTCGGTCTCCAACAGTTGGCCTGTTGCCTGCACCTCGATGGTCTCGCTATTCGCACCGACAGCCAAAGTTGCATCGACGGAGACACGTTGGCCAACCTCCAGTCGAACTGTCTCGACAACCTTCTTGAAGCCAGGAACACTGATCTCAACTGTGTAATTGCCGGCCTTCAGCGGCGGCGACACATACAGCCCTTGTGCATTCGAGGTCGAATCAGCGGTCAGCCCGGTTTCGGTGTTTCGCACCGTCACCGGAGCACTCGTTATCACCGCACCCGTATTGTCTTTCACGACGCCCGTGATGATTCCGGTTTCCACAATCTGCGCGTGCAGCGTCGAGGCCAGCAGGACGACTGACAGGGCTATCAGTAGGGTTGAAGTGCTTTGCTTTAGAAGAACTCGAAGTGTAAGACGTGCAGCAGACATGATGCCTCCAAAAGTTGCGATCCAGAGCGATCGTCAAAAAAAATGGCCCGCGACGAACTGTCGTGGGCCACTGCAATGCGCAACCATTGTGCGCTGCTAGTTAGGTTTGCAAGATGCACTTGACCACGACGCAAGTCGCATCCTCTTCAGGAAAGTGAACAATGCAACAACAAAGAGTTGTTGTGCGGGTGATCTGCGGATAGTCGTTCATTGATATCTTCCTAAGAAATACGCTTCGACGGTATGCGCCTCTCAATCAGACTTTGCTTGAGTGGAACGCACACACATCGGAATAAATCCAGATGCTTAGGGTATGCCGAGCCAACGACCAAACCTGCATACTGCCTTGTCAGGGCTGGAGGTGCAATCAGCACACAATAAATTATGAGAAGGAGGAGAGAGGACGCGGAGTCAACAACACGAGCGACGGAGAGTCGACTCGGCAGCGGGTAACAGCACCGCCAGCATGTAGGTTGATTTCTGCATAAACCAGATATTTTCATAGACCAAACATTGTGTCAAGCTTTGCTGAATGGATTTTGTCAAATACCACGAAGATTTACTCTTGACGGCTTGCGGTGGATCGGCGTACTGTCTGCGAACGCAGTTAAATCCAAGTATTCCGCAGGCATTAGGGCGGCGGAGGAGCGTTCCATGCGCATGATCTTGCAGGCTTTTTTTCCGGTTGAAACATTCAACGCGGCGGTCAAGAATGGGTCGGTGGGTGCGAAGATTCAGCGCATCCTGGAGCACACCAAGCCGGAGGCGGTGTACTTTACGGACTACCATGGGCAGCGGTCGGCGCTCCTGGTGGTTGATGTGAAGGAGGCGTCTCAGATTCCGGCGTTCGCCGAGCCATGGTTCCTGCTGTTCGACGCGAAGATCGAGCTGCATCCGGTGATGACGCC
>Ga0181516_10001050_pt1 | contig 22156 bp, 12 predicted proteins | sample PEATcosm2014_Bin_25_FD_121104 | JGI IMG/M metagenome (GOLD analysis project Ga0181516, IMG submission 121104) | Peatland microbial communities from MTU Mesocosm Facility, Houghton, MI, USA - PEATcosm2014_Bin01_10_metaG | ecosystem: Environmental > Terrestrial > Soil > Wetlands > Peat | place... | reverse complement strand
TCGTCAGTCGAGCATTATGGTGATAGTCCATTCGGTCTCCTGAGTCAGCTCTTGCTTCGACAACATTAGCTTCCCAGTTCTCGACCGAATGGACAACAACGTCCTGAAACTTCACATTTAGCCTCCTAGGGACGCCTTCCAGCCGGGTGCTCCAGGTCTGGTTTTTGAGACCTGGGAATTAACAGCACTCAGCAGCCGCGCCCTGAGCTGAAAGCGAGAAACTAGCCCGTATCGGCAAATAGGCAATCTGTAAATTTATAGGCAATCTGTAAACATTTGATAAATAAAGGGCCTGTCATCTTGAGCGAAGCAGGCGCGGCCTTTTTGCGCCTGCGCAGTCGAAAGATCTGCGGTTGCTTTTCGTCCGCATGCCCTTTTGAGCCCCTCGGTTTCATGCATTTTCGCCAAGTCTATTTGTCGACAAGCCCTGAGAGCTGGAAGCTCTTCCCCTCGCCCCAAATCCAGTTTGCCGATAATTATCCACTCCCGGCGCACAACCATTTGAGAGTGGGTTTCAGTCCGGTGCGTCCTGACATCCAGAAGCTATGAAACGCAGCCATAACCCCCTCAGAATCAATATCCTGCAGCTAACCCCTGCAGTCGCAATATTTTGCCGCGCAATCGCGGCTTAACTCGCTCAAAACGATTCACTTCCTTACAGAATCGCAGCAGGTGGGGGGAGGGTTATGTACCAGGAATGTCGTCACATCATGCCCAGCGGCGCCAAGTGTCACTCGCCCGCCATGCGTGGCATGGCCCACACCCCTGCGCGCCGCGCCGCATATGGCCAAAGCCGAGCCCGCAAGAAGCCGCTCAAGCTCCCTGCCATGGTAGACCGCAACGCTGTCCTGGTCGCGATCAACCAGGTCTTCGATGCCATCAGCTCCTCCACGATCACTCCAAGATCTGCGGGACAGCTCCTCTTCGGCCTGCAGATCGTCTCAAACAACCTCCGCCGCCCCGGCCGCCCGCCCCAACCAAAAAGAGAGGAAGTACACCAACGAAAGAGCCGAAAGCTGAATGCTGAGAACGAAGAACTGAGAACTGCGAACTTAGAACTGCGAACTGCGAACTGAAACCTGGCAACTACTTCCCCTTCTGCCCCTCATCCAGTTGCTCCTGCCATCCCGGCAATCTCTGATCTCCGGTAATCAGCCGCGCCCCCCGCGTAAACGTGAAGTAAGTCCATATCCACGCCACAAAAACGGAAATCCGATTTCGAAACCCGATCAGAAAGAAGATGTGAACCGTAATCCAGGTGATCCATGCCGGAAACCCGCTCATGTGCGCCTTGAAAGGCCATTCCACCTTGGCGACCGCGGCCATCCGCCCGATCGTCGCCATATCCCCCTTGTCGAAGTAGCGAAACGCCGGCCGTTTCATGCTCTTCAAATCGGCCGCCACCATCCTGGCCACGTGATCGCCCATCTGCATGGCAGGCTGCGCCACCCCGGGAATCTGGTGCCCGTCCTGCTCCAGGTGCGCCAGGTCGCCAAGGACAAATACCTCGGGCAGCCCCGGCGGATTCAGCCGGTCGTCCACCACCACGCATCCGCGCCGGTCCAGCGGCGCGCCCAGCATCTTGCCCAGGGGCGAAGCCTGCACCCCCGCCGCCCACAGCGTAACCGCGGCGTCAATCCGTCTGCTGCCGCTCTCACTCTTCGCTTCCACCCAACCCGGCCCGATTGCGGTTACCTGCGTGTGGGTGTGCACCTCGACACCCAATTGGGTCAACGCAGCTTCCGCCTTGGCCGAAAGATCCGGAGGATAAGCCGCCAGCACCTGCGGCGAGCCTTCCAGCAGCAGCACGCGCGACTTCGATGGGTCAATGTGCCGGAAGTCCTGGCGCATGTAGAGCTGCGCAATATCGCAGATGGCTCCGGCCAGTTCCACCCCCGTGGGCCCGCCCCCCACAACGACAAAATTCAGCGGCGGATGCCAGCCGTGCTCCACCATCTGCCGCTCCGCAAGCTCGAAGGCCAGCAGCACCCGCCGGCGAATCTCGGTAGCGTCTTCAATGGTCTTCAGGCCAGGCGCCAGCGGCGCCCATTCCGGGTTGCCGAAGTAGGAGTGGGTGGCCCCGGTAGCCAGCACCAGGTAGTCGTAGGCCGCCTGCGAACCGCTGGCCAGCACAACCCGCCTGTCGGCCACATCGATGCCCACAACCTCATCCATCAGCACCTCCGCGTTCTGCTGGCTTCGCAGGATGGTGCGAATCGGCTTCGCGATGTCCGCCGGAGAAAGTACCGCCAGCGCAACCTGGTAAAGCAGCGGCTGAAAAAGATGATAGTTGCGCCGGTCAAGCACCGTAACGTCCACCGGCAGGCCAGCCAAACCCTTCGCCGCGTGGACTCCCGCGAACCCGCCGCCTACAATCACCACGCGGGGCCGGCGCGCCGGTGGCTGGATGCTTTGGGCAGCGAACGTGTCAGCGTCTTGACCTCGCTCGGGATTTGTCGGTTCACTCAAGAAGGATGCCTCCACTACTAGATGCGATAGCCAGCCAATCGGTCACACTGCGGTCCGCATCGCGGCCTCAATCGCGTTTCCGCACCACGACCTTCTTGTCATCCTGAACGCACCGTAGCGGAGGGGAGAATCTGCGATTGTCTTTTCATCGCGAAAGTTTGGGAAACCACTCCCGCCCGTGCTGTAGCATCCACCTATGATTGCGGGCGTTTCCTGGGTCTGGTGGGCAGCGTTTCATCTGGTGGTCGTGCTTTTGCTGGTTGGGGATTGGCTGCTCCCCGGCCATCGCCGCGAAACCCGCCACGCGCAGGTTTTCGCGTGGCTCGGCACGGCAATCATGGTGCTCGCCGCAGCCGCTTTCGCCGGCTGGATCGCCCTCGTGCAGGGCCGCCAGCCAGCCCTCGAATTTGCGGCCGGCTACACCATCGAAACCTCCCTCAGCATCGATAACCTTTTTGTTTTCATGGTGCTGTTTCAGGGCTTCCGCATCGGCCCGCAACGCCAGCATAAGGCCCTGCTTTGGGGCGTGGCCGGTGCGGTTTTACTGCGCGGCCTGTTCATTATCGCTGGCGTCGCCTTGCTTAAGCGCTTCGAATGGGTCACCTGGCTCTTCGGCCTTTTCCTGCTCTATGCGGCCTTTCGGCTGGTGCGCGGCAACTCGGCCAAAGCCGCCATTCCAGAGTGGATTCGCCGCATGCAACCGGCCAGGGGATCGCTGCTGCCCGTGATCGTCGCCGTCGAGTTCACCGATCTGCTCTTCGCCGTAGACTCAATTCCCGCGGTGCTGGCGATATCGCACAACCCCTTCGTCGTCTACACGTCGAACATCGCCGCGGTCCTGGGCCTGCGCTCCATCTACTTCGCCCTTGCCGCCATGCTCGACCGGTTCCACTATCTGCACTACGGCCTTGGGGCGCTTTTGGCCTTTGTGGCACTCAAGATGCTGGCCGGTCGCTGGATCGAAGTACCAATCACCCTTTCCCTGGCTGTCATCGGATTGATCCTTGCAGTCTGCGCCATGGCGTCATGGATCGCGCAAAGGCGGCAGCAGGGAATTGAGAAGAGCGAGTAGGCGGCCTTCAGTGAGCACAAACGCAGAAGAACACCGAATTATCCTGGTATGTCCCTATTTTGGAGCAATTCACGGCCTCAAGAACGAACCAGGAATCACGAACCGCGAACCACTATTTTCCTGGGGCTGCGACTGGAGTCGAGGGACTCGCAGGCCCAACCTTCCCATCTGCCGAGACGTAGCTGATGCGGTAACTCGCCGAACCCGAAGCAGGCACTTTGTTGTCGACTGCGCTTTGCGCCGACATCGGCCCCGCTATCCGAATCCATGCATCCGACTGCCCATCCTGCCGCTCCACAATCACGTTCAGCCCCGCTGGCGGCAACGGGAACTGCAATGCAATATGCGGATACGGATCGGTCGTATAGCTTGCCGTGGGAGCAGCCGGCGCCGCCATCTGTGGCGACCCGACGCGAATCACAACCGGCTCTGTCGGATCGCTCCGATTCCCGTTCTTGCCCACGGCCACCAGCCGATACCAGTAGCTCTCGTGCGGGCTCACATAAAGATCCGTGAACTGGCGCGCATCCGCCGTCAGCGGGTCTCCGATCACCACGCCCAGATCCTTCTCCGATCCCGAGCGCAGCACAAGGAACTGAATCGTCCGCTCCAGAGGCAAAGCCGGCACAAAGCTGATCTGCGCCTTGCCATCCTCTCCACTTGACGCAGTGATCGAAGGCGGCTCGGGAATCGACTTGTCCGCCACAACCACCTGCACGGAGTTGCTCGGCGCGCCTTCCGCATTGTCATAGGCCACCGCCAGCACATGGTATTCGAAGGTCACATCTGAAGTCCCGCCCAGCATATCGTCGAACAGTGGTTCCGGTGTCACGCGCGCATTCATCCGCACCCACTGTTCCGCACTCCCGCCGCTCGCAACCCGCCGCTCCACAAAGTATCCGGCCACCGGAAACTCCACCGGCTTCCACGTCAGCCGCACCCGGGTCTGCCCTGCATCGGCCGCAAGCCCATCCACCTTCGGCGGGCCGCCTGGATTCTTCGCCTGCGCCTCCGCCGGCGTCGACGGCGTCCCCAAATCCCCGCGCGAGTTCACAGCCCGCACGCGGTAGTAGTAAGTAGTACCCCCCAGCACCCCGTCATCTTCAAATTGCGAACTCCCCGCCGGCAGCGCCTGCGCCTGCAGCGCCTCATAAGGACCGTCGAAAAGCATCGCGCGCTCCACTAAATATCCGGCAAGATTTGGCTTCTGCGCAGCCGGCCAACTCACCACGATCTTTCCAACGCCACTCGCCGCCGTCACCGGCTGCGGCGGCTCCAGCGCATGATAGTCAGGAAAGAAGATCTTGATCGATGCCGGCTCGCTCCGTCGCCCAAACGCATCCACGCAGTACACCCGATACGTGAGCATCTCGTTCGGCGGTGCATTGCTATCCAGCAGTAGCGGAATCTTCGCGTCCCACTTCACTCCCGGCACAATGGGTTTTGCAGTGACCGCCGCGCCTGTCTGTCCGCCACCGTCCCGCTCCACCACATACGCGATCGCCGGCAACTGCCGGTTCTCCGCAGGCGGCGGCCACGAGAGCAGAACTCCCCGCTCATCCGATTGTGTCTGCACTCCGTCCGGCGACGGCGGCAGGGCAGTTGCCACGCTCGCATCCACCGCGGGACTCGTCAATTGCATCCCCGACGGATTCCCGCTCGCATCGAGTCCAACCACTGTGTAGGTTCGGCTGCCGGCCGCAACATTTTGCCCTGTCCATGCAATCCCCAACGCGCGTGCATACGCTGGATCGGTCAACGCACGCAGTCCCACGATGTTGAACAACTGCGCGCGCTTCTTGCTCGTGTCCGGCGTCGTCAATACTCCCGGCAATCGTCGAATCGCATCCGCATCCTCCACCGGCAGTGCTTGCAATGTCGTTTCATCGGCCATCGCGATCTTTGCCGTCAGTGTCTGTCCCGTGGAGTCGGATAGCTTCCACCCCCCTGCCGGCCATTGCGATGGTGGCGGGATCCACAACAGCGATATCTGCCCCTTTCCATCGGATACGGCAAAGATCGCGCCACTCGCCTGCTGGGCAACGGTGCTACGAACCGCGAGCAGCAGCACAACCAGCAGCAACCGAATCTTCGTGGGACGCATCATCGTATCGCCTTCATCCACTTACAAGTGCACCGAGAACGAGATTGACCCAAGCGGCCAGGGCAGCCCAATACTTGCGCTGGCCTGCACTTCCAGCGGCAGCGCCTCGGCGTGAATCTGCGCTGAAACACCCGCGCTGACACATACATTGTCAACGCACACCCCGGCTGAGACCCCGGCAGAAAAATCTCCAGCTATATGCGGCTGCGGCGTAACTGTCAAACCCATATCCACGTCGCCGTGAACATATGCCGATGCAACCGAATCGTCGCCAACATCCAGGTTAATGCTCTCTCCGCCTCCTATCGAAAGTCCCGCATCGGAGAGCATCAGGTACATGTTCGCACTGACTTCAAGTAACTGCCCGCTGATCCGCGGACCCTGCTGTTTTCCCGCATCGATGTGCCACGGACCGCTGGGCCCGAAATGCATGTCGATCGCAGCGTTATTTGCGTTGTTGCCCAAGTCGACAGATGCCACGCCGCCCATAAGACTCAGATGGCCCCAGAGACGCGCATCGAAGTTACCTCCTGCGTACTGCAGATAGCCCTGGAAGTCCCCGCTTCCGCTGTCGGCCATCTTCAACAGCCACGCATGGAAGTCAAGCCGCGCGCCCGCATCCTGGCCGCCGGCTTTGATGGCGAGATCGCCGTCCAGCGTATAAGTGAACTGGTCCGGCATTCCTACCCGAATGCCTGCCATGAACAGGAATGAGTTATCCATGACCGGCTGTTCCGCCTGCAGCGAGTTTGTATCTTCAAAGGCGCTGATAGGGAAATTATGACCAAGTCCGCCTTGCACGCGATAAAGATTCATTACCGGCGGCACGGAAATAATTGGCAGCCCCGTAGGGCCGAGCGCATATGTTACTCGAGTTAGCCAGTAATCATGTCCTCCCTGATAACCCAGGCGGAATTCCCCGGTGATCGGTGGACCGCCTAACTCGGACAAGTCAACTGAGCCCGAGACTTCGTCTCCCCCCGTTCCGCCCGACCCGGAATATACCGGATGAACCTTGGCATCGGCGCTTGGCTGGCCGGCAGGATAGGGAACATCAATCGTGAAAGGCGCAAACGAAGGGCCAGTCGCCGAATAGCTGTTTCCGTTGTTGTCGACGGAGTAATTCACTTGCGCCGTCGATGCCGCCATCACCTCGGACAAATGCACGCTCGTGCTGAACAGTGCACCCAGAACCTGTGACCCTGACTGAGGTGCTGTCAGGTGAACCGAAACAAGATTGACAGGCATTTGCCCCAGGGTTGAACTTCCTCCAAGAGAGATATCCTTCGCTTGAATCCCTTGGTCAAAGTAGCCCCGGCCATCCATTCCAAAGTTGAAAATCTGGTCTAATGCCGAAAACGTCTTGTTTTTCGCGGAGAAAACAAAGTGAGTGTTCGCCTGAACCACCCAGCCAACATTCTGCTCTTCGGTGAACTTGAGATTGCTGGCCGTAAAACTGAAATTGGCATAACTCTTGGTAACTGTCGGCGCGCTGAGCGGGAAGCTGATGTTGGCCTGCTTGCCGCCGCCCGATTGCAGCGTCGCGTCGCCTGTCAAATCCGTATCCAGCCACGGAACATGGATGTCCATTCCGTTGTACTGCGCGGTAAAAGTTCCATTGAACGCCATCGCCTTGATCGATTGAAACTTGATGGTTCCCTTGCCGAGACCTGCTGTGAATGGTCCGGTATTGAGCGAGCCGCAAAGTCCGCTTCCAATCACGCCCCAATCTGTAACTATCGGTTGAAGGGATGAGCTCGAAACAAGATCCATTGTGTATGGCGTGATTGCAAGGTTGGGGAAGCGCACGCCCACCCAGTCGGCGCTCCTTAACGGCCCGCATAGCGATCCGGCCGCGTCGCCGTCGTGGTGGCTCAAATCCAGCCGCACAGAACTGGATTGCATGGTAAACGCGCTCCAGCCAATCAAAGTATTCGGAAGTGTGAGACCATCCTTGATCCAATCGCCGTTTGCTTTTAGCTCCGCCTCCACGCCGTTCCACGCCACCGGCAACTCGCCCGGTTGCCGCAGTGTGTCGTCGCTGAACGAGACGTTGAGTGTTGCATCCAGCTCAGCGCCCGCCTGTCCACTCAGCCGCTGAATACTCCCCTGCAATCCAGGCGCGCTTGCCGCGAGCGCCAAATTGGGAGATACATCGATGTTGCCCGTCTGCACGTGCAGTCCATCGGGAGCGCTCCAGTTACTTATCGTCACTGGAATCGGCGGATACTCGTCATAGCCCCCGCTGCCTGAATTGGCCAGATGGATAATCAGGTTTCCGGTACCGTTATAAGTACTCCCCTGTTGAGTAACATGATTCTGCAACCCACTTATCTCGAACGCTCCACCGCTCTTGACAGGAAATAGCAACTTGCACGGCTTTGTCGAATCGGACGCGACAACCTCATAGATCTCGGTACTTGAGGCTACATGCTGATCGGGGACGGAGTTAGCAAGCTGGGAAATCGTCTGTTGCAGCGGACCGTTGATATATTGAACCGCCCCCAGCCCGGATACGCTCTTGTTTGAACCTGAAAGCACTCCGACCTTCAGCGGCGGAAGATTGCTTCCGGGCGGAGGCGCGAGTGTGTTGAGCAGTGACTGCGCCTCGGCAACATTCGGCCCCGGCGATGCAGGTGCGCTGCCGCTATTCCCCGCGGTTGCACCCGCCCCGAGCCCCGACGGCATCAGCGAGCCCAGCGCCCTGTTCACTGCGTTGGAAAGATTCGGTATGGTAGGTTGCGGCAGTACGTCCGCTTCAACCATCACGTTGTGGTTGCCCAGTGGCTGCACTTGCAATCCGGGCGAGTCGATTGGCTTGCTCTTCGTGATTTTGATCGGTGGCTCGGGAATCGGAATCGGTATCAGCATTCCGGCGAACTGGACAGTTGTAAAGCCCTGCCGGGTCAAATTCATGCGCTTGTCAGACGGGCCGATGTTCAAAGTCTGCTGTGACTGAACACCGTCGACAATCCAGGTGACACGCACCGTCCCATGGCCGTAGTAATGCAGCTGCGTTGTGGCATCAACGCCATCGTCGCAAGTGCTGCAAATCGCCACGGGCTGCGGCCCCGCGGCCCGGATGGGCTCCAGAACAATCGGTCCATGCTGTTCTGGTTTGCCACCTCCCGTTTGCTGACCGGTGATCGCACGCTCCACATGATTGTCGCTCTGCGAAGCGGGCCTTCCAACTTGAGCGCCTGCGGCGAGATGATCGAGCACGGGAGTTTTGAGCGCCGAGATGTTGTAAGCGCCAAAGTCTGGGTCATCGATCGCTTTCAGATGCAATGGTCCTTCCGCATCCAGGTCGTCAACGACGGTGATATAGAGCGGATGGCAATAGAGCATGTAGGCATCGCTTGCCGCCTGTGATGCGGGAGAACTGTTGTTACCCTGCGAAAGAACCTGCTGCAGGCTCGTCTGTACTCCCGTTAGCGTCAGACCGCTCTTGGTCACGCTCCCTTGCGAGGTCATCTTCGAGAGCAGCGCTGTTTGCAGGAATGGTGTCGTTGGGCCATCTACACTCGATGAGATGGCCGACTCGCTCACATGCTGCAAATCCTCATTTGAGATTTGGTAAACGCGAACCGTGAAAGGGCCCGTGGCCTGGTAAGCATGGTGCATCGGACTGGGGCCATTCGAAGGCAGAGCAACTGGCTGGCTGGGGTCCCAGTTCGTCACGTTCGCAGTAGCCGGGGGCGCGGCAAGCGGCACAACCGTTCCATCGCCCCAGTCCACAAAAACGTTGCTGAAGTTGACTTGAGAAACGTCATAAACCAGGCATTGATTGCCGCAGGTAGAGCCCGGGGGAATCTCGGTCTGCGATGTGTAATCGGGCAGGTACGGTGAGCGGGATAAATCAATGGTTCCCCCCAGTGCCCAGTTATCGCCGACATAGCTATTGGGATCGTTGCTTGTCTTCGAAAGATTCTGGATGTTCAGGTTTCCGGTGGTAACTCCGGTTCCACCGCACGCCAGCCCGGTTGGCGGAAGCGGAGCCATCATGGGCCAGCGATCGGAAATCTCCACCTGCACATCGACAGTCGCGCTCGCATTCTGTGCGTTCGCCGCATTTTGCATAGCGTTTAAGTTTTGCGCCGCGCCGTTGCTCACTTGCTTCAGCTGTGGCTGTGTTGTCACGCCGTTCTTGTTATAGGTATGGAAACCCGCTACCTCCCACTGCAGATCGCCCTGGCTGAGTTTGCCATTCAGCTGGTCGGGGACGGCGGGAGGACTGGGGTTGCCACCGGACCCCCCGCTCGACTGCACCACGCCACGGCCGCCGGCGTCACTAAGCTGAAGGCCGCCATTGAAGACCAATCGCCGCGTCGGCTCCAGCACCGTCTTTAGAAATGCCGGGTCTGGCCGGTAATACGTTGGCGCCACATTGATGAAACCGCCTGGCGCGCCCAAAGCAATAATCTTCTTCCCGGTAATCGTCTGCGTCGCCAGCAGCGTCTTTCCATCCTTGGCGTACACTCGCAGTTCGTAGTAGTCGGCCAGCCCCGGATTCTGTTCATGCCATTTGAAGACCGCGTTATCGTCAAGCAGGGGAACCGCAAAGCTCTGGTATTCGTCGCTCTGCGTAACAGCACCAAGCGGCGCGTCTAGCCTGATAATTCCCTGTGTGAATTTCTGAAGCGTGATCGGCGAAATCTTCAGCACCGTCGGCGGCCCTGTTGGTTTCACCGCCAAAACATTCAGCATGCCTTTGCCGACGATCACTTGCTGAGCCGGCGCACCAGGTTGGCCGTTGACGCGGCCCGCAATTGGAAATGCACTCTGTCCCGGTGGTTGAAGATTGATGTCGCGGCCTCCCGGCAGTGCAGAGGGCAGCGCGTTTACGCTCACGTGCATCTCAGTGCTGTTCACATAGCGCGCCGGGCCGCTGGCAAGCACCGCGGCAGGAACACCGGCTCCAATTGTGAACGTGACTTGCGTTCCGGGAACAAAATTCGTTCCCTCCAGCGTCAGGTCAACATTCTGGCTGCCTGCCGCAATTTGGTTGGGAATCACGCGCAGAATCTGCATCGGTGCTATGTGCGCCGCCGCGGCGCCGGACGTAACCGTGAATGTATTCGAAGCGGTCAGCCGGTTCTGCTTGCCAACCGTAACGATCACCGTGCGCGAACCAAGCGGTGCGTTCGGCGCAATCGAGATCTGCGCTTGAATCTGATTGCCGTTTGTGACCGTGGTCGACTGAATGGTAATCCCAGCGTTCGGCGTCAGCTGCAATGCGGCAGGTGAAGTGAAGTTGATGCCGGTCAACGTCAACGCCACGGTGGTTCCCTGCGTTCCCTGTACCGGCGTGAATTCACGCAGTGCCGGAGTGGGGCCAGGTGTAGCTCCGCAGGCAGCCGGCGTCAGCATTCCAGGCGGGCAATTATTCTGCGTAGCAGGTGTGATCGTGAATTGAGTAGTGATTCGCAAGTCATGATCGGCATCCACCAGGTTCACTTGGCGGCTGCCTATCTGCGCATTTGCGGCAATCTGCACCTGCGCAATGATCTGCGTCGCCGAGGTTGCGCTCAAACTGCTAATCGTAATTCCCTGGGCCGGAGAGAAAGTCAAATTCATCGCCCGGGCAATAAAATTCGCACCGTTGAATGTAATCGTTATGGTCGAGCCGGCCGCTCCCTGTGTCGGGCTGAACGATGTGAAAACCGGATTCGAAGTCTCTTGTGCTGTTTGCTGTGGCCGCACAGTCGATCGCTGCGTCTCCCTGCTGTTCTGTGCCGCATTCGAACCGCAGAACACCCCAGCCACCAGCAACGCCAGAACGAATTTGCTCAACGCGCGAACGCTCGGGTCCGGGCGAAAGCCGCCCGGCGTGCAAGGACCGGAATGGGCAGTGCGTCGTTTCATTTCCAAACCTTCGTCTCAAAACGTGTGCTTATGTCCCCAGGTCAAGGTCCACAGCACAAGTAACTGCGTCGTATTCTGTTCCACCATGGCTATATTGTCGTGATTCTGGTTATAACTTCCCTGTGCGGTGAGCGTACTGAACTTTAATTTGTGCGGCATCGTCCAGGAGAGCTGGCCGCCATACTGTCCAGTGAAAGTGTCGCTTGTCGCCATCCCGCCAGTAAGTACCGTCTCACCCTTTGTCAAGGTAACCAGCGGGGAAACCTGCAACCCCGTGCTTTTCCATGCGAAGGCTGGCTGTAAACTCACCGTGTAGTTGCGCGAAGTTCCAACCGTCTGTCCATTTGCCGCGACCCAGTTTACGCTCCCCTGCGCATTCAGTTGGAAGAACCCGTGCGCGGCCAGGTTCGCGCCCGCGTTAATCGACGATGTAATGGTGTCTGCGCTGGTCATGTAATTATTCCTGTTCCAGTCCCGCGTTGCTCCAACATTCATTGATACAGTGCCAATGGTGTGGCCCAGAGTTATGCTCCCGTAAAGATCGCGCAGATCCTGCGCTCCGGTCACCGATGGCGGCATCCCTGCTAATGCCGCTGGGATCGTGCCGGTACCGGTATAAGACTGGCGCGCCTCCAAAGATAAGTTCGTTTTCACGCCCAGCCCCTTGGTCCACGTCTCATCGAAGCTGTTCATCTCTAACTCCGCGCTGGTAGTGGGATGAATATTATTATCGAGAAACGTGTAAGTCAGGCCAAAATTCCCGGCACGGTTCGTGTCACTTATTGAAGCATCAACGCCGCGAACATTCGGCTGGCTCGCCTGCGTCAGGCTGGGATTTGACGGAGTGCCGAAGTTAGCGCTCAGTTCGCGATAATCGGCACTCGCCTTTACCTTGCCTGCTTGGCCTGAGACCGCGCTCCGCCACGCCCGGCCAAACTGCCGCCTAGAAGTTGGATCCGAGAGATTGGAGTTTTCGTAACTGATTGCGTATTCCGAGGTCCACAACCAATTAGGGCCGAGATGCAATTTGAGCAATGCGCCGATCGCGTCCCCTGCGGATACCGGCGCAACCGGATTGGGCAGAATGATCGGATTGCCCATTGAATCGTAGCCCACGGTGGTCGGCGCTCCCGTGTCCTTCGCGTTTAGCCACATCCCCCGTAACTCCGCCCATTTAGGCAGGGGAAGCTGGTAACTCGCGCCTTGGATCTGCTGATGGAAATTAATCCCGGAGCCGCCCCCCAGCGCAGTGTCATCGGTATTAACAAATCCGCCAACAGAGCCCAGCGGAGACTTCAGCGTAAGTTCAGCTCCCTGGCGAGGTGTAGCGGCAGTTACAAACTGCGCGTCGGTGAAGAGTGCGGGAGTTACAATTCCGAAGCGCAGATTAGTTCCCCATTTTTCACCCTTGTAACCGGCTTGCAGCACGTACTCGTTCACCTGTCCCTTGCTGGTGCGCTGCACCGGGGGATTGAGAACGGAGTTCAGTAGACCGCTGCCGTTGGCCTCCATGTGCCACGGCCCTTTCTGGTATGTCACGTGCTCCGCGAGTGACACGACATTTGTGTCCGGCGGATTCGAGCCCGAGACCCACTGCGTGTTGAGGCCGATCTGCCCTTCGAGCGTGGGACCGGCATTGTTATTCGTGGCCGCGGTCGTCCTGCTCGGAGTCGGCGTTTTTGCTTCAGATTGATGCGCGTTGGCAACCGTCGCGGGTGTCGGCATGCCGCTGGCCGCCATTGGCGCAGGTGGGGCCTCTGCATCCGTGCCCGGCACGAGCGCCGGCCCCGATGAATCTGGTGAAGCCGCCGGGACAACTGGTGTCACCGGAGCAACCACAGTAAACTTCCAAGTCGTTGCATCGCTGCCCACGCTCAGATTTACCGTATGCTCCCCGCCCTGCAAAGCCAATGGCGGCGTAAATGAGACCTTCGATTCCGAAACCTGGGCCAGTGTCGTAATGTCGACATCGTCTACCATCAGGCTGATGTCGGCCGGATTCACAGACGACTGAAAGCTCACCGAGATTGGCGGCTGCAATTGATTTGTGCTGCTGCCAGGAGCAGGCGTCTGGCCGGCTATCTCGCTGGCCAGATCAGGGACCGCGGGCAATGCAACAGGCGCGCCCAATGAAGCCAACAGAATCGATTTTCTTCCAACTGCCAGCTTCGATTGCGGACCAGGGCCTGGCTGCGCCACAAAACTCTCGACCCGCCCGGAAAACAGCAATTGCCCGGTCGCCGAAATCGCATCTACCTGCCAATAGTAAGTAATACCAGCAAGCAGCTTTGCTTCCACAGCGCGCAAATCCAGGTTCGAATCTTTTGTCAGGTACTGGCGCACAATCTGCGAGCCCGCAAAGTCGCGGCTGATCGTCACAAAGTAGTACTCGCTCTTCCGTGCCGGCGTCCACTCCAGCAGCATGTGCCCCGCCGGCGTGTGCGCAGGAACCGGATGCGTAGCGCTCAATCCACCATCCGCAACGTGATTGATACTGCGGAGCGGCAAAGGCCGTCGCGGCACTCCATTGGAATCGATCGTCCGCACCGTCCAATAGAGCTCTCCATCCGGTAGTTCCTTCCAAAGCTGCGCGGGAACATCCCAGCGATTGTCAACCACATCGAACCACTTCTCAACCGTGCTTAAATACGGCTGATCTGTAAATCCCACCTGGTATTTCTCTGCTCCAGGAACCGGGGCCCACAACAGCGACGGCGGGTTGGTTGAGGTATATGCCGCTCCATACTCCGGCAGCACCAACTGCTCCAGTTGCCAGTTTCCCGGATTCACCACTACGATGATGGGGACGCTCGCCACCCGGTTTGGCTGCACCATGCGCAACTGCAAGCGGTGCGGACCCAGAAGCGACGTTGGCAATGACTGACGCGTAGTGATCGTCGTGCTTGTTCCACCCACAAACGAAGCGGAAAACTGCTCAATCACATTTCCATCCCACACCCATTCGCCAATCACTGTTCCCGATCCCGCTCCACCAAGAATCGCATCTGCAAACAATTCCTGATTGCGCATCACTACAGTTCCGTTGCGCGGATGCATCAGGCTTAGATTCACGACAGTCACCGGCGCGCCGAGTGAGCTGCCTGCCTGCACGCGCACCGGCTTCGAGGTTCCTCCAGCGGCAACGCCAATTCCGACGGCGGTGCTCGTGCCATCCGCATTCAGTACATCGATCGCCCGCAGTCCTGCGGCCGCTGTAGGGCTCACGTCGATTCGCGCCGTCATCAGACCAGAATTCACCAGCGTTACGCTCACCACGTTCACATCCGCGGCTTGAGTCCTGCCCGTGGATGCGCCTAGCGAGGCCAGCGGCGGCGAAATGATAACCGTGGCGCCAGACCTGAAATTGGCCCCCACCAGCGTTATCTGCACCTGGCTCGCACCTCGCACCGGGAACCCCGGCGCAGCGCTGATCAGAATCGGCGCGGGAGCGGGTGGGGCCACCGTCAGCGTCACCGTGTTCGAAGGCAACGGCCCGCCCGGCGCAGAAAGATTGATCACCTGGACGGGCAACTGCGCAGCCGTTGTAACCAGTGAGCCCGGTACCGTCGCCAGCAACTGAGTAGCGCTGATCGATGACGGAACAATCGAGGTTCCGTTCACATGCACGGTGGAGGTGGCATTGAAAAGCGTCCCAGTCACAGTCAAAGTAAATGCCGGACTGCCCGCGGTTACCGCACTCGGATTGATGCTGGTGATCGTTGGGTTTTGCGCCAATGCATAAGGACCTATTGCGGCCAGCAGCAGCAAGAGTCCAGGCACAATCTGTCCAACCGCGCCGCAAGCGAAGAGCCTCCGATAACCTCTCGAAGACTTCATCCCTAACGAGCAAATCATTAATCCATCTCCGTCCCGCAAAATGCATTTCGGGGCAAGCCGCCCTGTCGGCCACGTCTTTCGATCATTGCGGTTCGTTCCGCAACGCACGACGTCCGCGCTGAGCCGGCAATCTACGGCCGGCTGCTTTGTCCTGTTCCAAGGCAAGGTCGCGCACGCTCATTCGTTCAAAGCATTCGCAACGGAAGATTCACTTCTGACTGATCTTCTTTGAACGGCTCCTCATTCGAAAATCCTTAAGGATTGGGGAAGGTCGCACTGTGTGAGAATGCGCTTGAAGAACTACCGGCCTGCATAAGTCGAAAAATCCAAAACCTGGGGAAGATTAAAACTCTGCAGCCGCGGGTGCAACCGTTCACAGATTATATACATGAACTTACGCCACATGTCATTAAAAACATGCAGGTCCTGGGTAACGAAAGAAACAGGTATTCGCGAAGGCACTCAAGGCCAAGTCAGCCGCTGGGCGCAGCGAATTTGAATCCTGGAGCGCTCGAATCGAAAATGAATGGATGATGCTTCGGGTCCGGCGTGGTTCACTTCTGCAGCGCGGCCAGCTTGTCGAGAGCCCGTTTCAAATCGTCCAGCTTCTGACCCGCATCTGCCAACTTGCCTGCCGCCGTCAGGCGCTGATAATCGGAGAAGTCTCTGCCGGCTTGTGCGATCAGGGCGTTGAGATTCTCCGCAGGTTGAGCTGGTCCTGCGGTCTCAGGCACGGCTTGAGGCGTCTCTACTGTACTCAGCGAAGAAGATCCGGAGCCGAATAGCGACGCCAGCGCGCCGTCGAAGGTTGGCGCGTAGGCCAGTCGGTCCTGGAGCGCGAGCACGACAAGGCGCAGTTCGGGCATGGGGCTCCGCTCGGCCTGCAGGTAGATTGGTTCTGCGTAGAGCAAGGCCTTTCCGCAAGGAATAACCAGCAGGCTTCCTCGCCGTACATGCGAGCCCTGCTGGTTCCACAGCGAGAGCTGTCCCGATATCTGCGCGTTTTGATCGATCCGCGCCTCAATCTGCTGCGGGCCGTCGATCAGCCTGGTCTTGGGAAAGTCGTAGACCACCGCCGTTCCATAGTGTTCGCCGTCGCTCCGTGCGGCAATCCAGCCGATCATGTTGTTGCGGTTGGCGGGCGTGAAAGGGAGAATCTCGACGAATTCCAGCCCGGATTCTCCAGGCAACGTCATGAGCACAAAATTAGGCTGCATCGCTTGCGCGGTTTGCGCTCCGGCATCACCCATTCCGGTTTCGGTGGCTACGGTCCAAAGATCCTCGCGATTGTAGAAGACCTCGGAATCCGTCATGTGATAAAGGCCGTAGATCTCGGCCTGAAGGCTCAGCAGGAGTTCAGGGTAGCGCACATGCTTGCGCAGCCACGCGGGCATCTCCGAGGAATCTCTGAACATGCCGGGAAAGATCTTGCGCCAGGCGGCGATAATCGGATCTTCGCTGTCGAAGACATAGAACGTAGTCGTCCCGTCATACGCGTCAACGACCGCTTTAACGCTGTTGCGCACGTAGTTCACTTGCTCGCCGGCAAGATTGTTATGCGCGGAGTAGGGATAGGTGTCGGACGACGTAAAACCATCGATCACCCAGGAGAGCCGGCCGTCGTCGCCAACCACGATGTACGGGTCCTGATCGAAGGTGAGATAGGGTGCCACGGTCGCGACGCGATCCCGCACGTTGCGCCGCATCAGCAGCCGGCTCTCCGCATTCACATCGTCGCTGAATGGCAGCTTCGCCAGGTCGCCGCGGTCGAACGCGAGCAGAATGCGGCGCAGAAATCCTCCCACAACTATCCCGCCATTGCCGTTGTACGACGTCAGATTATTTGACTGGCCCTCGGGGTAGTTAAACTCCTGCTGGCGGGTCTTTACGTAGACATCGGTGTCGGTCATTTCGCCGAAGTAGATCTCCGGCCGGCTCACCGTAAGGCCGGGCACCGTGCTCTGCACAGGCATGTTTGAGAGCAGTAGTGTGGGCAGGCCTTCCGGAGTGAATCCGTTGACCGGGTTCATGGTGATTCCGTACCCATGGGTGTAGATCAGCTTGTCGTTGATCCAGTTGCGGCTGCTCTCGGGTAGTTTGTCCACGTTCAGTTCGCGCGCGGCCAACATCACTTCGCGCTGCGAGCCGCCAATCTGGTATCGGTCGATGTCGATATCGGGAAAGTCGTAGTAGGTGCGAATCTCCTGCAGCTGACGCAGTGTGTCTTGCAGCGCACGCCAGTCCCACAAGCGGATATTCCCGAGCGTCGCCTGGTTGTTCGCTGGATCAGCCGCGCCTGGCGTTGTTTCCGCCGGAAATTCGTGCTGAGCAAAACGGTCAAGTCCGTAAGCCTGGCGCGTCATCTGGATGTTATCGGCGATGTATGGTTTTTCGCGATCGAGCTGGTTGGGCTTGACGAGGAAGGTCGTAACGTACCAGCCGGCCAGCGCCACGAAGATATAACAAATTGCTGCCGGAGCGATAGCTGTTGCGAGCCAGCGTCCACGAGCATTGAGCACGGCGGTCGAAATGGCGATCGCCGCCCCAATGATCAGCGCCGCACAGACGAAAAGCAGTCCTGTGATGGTGACGTGCGCGTCTGTGTAGGAAACCCCGTCGAAGATCGTGTGATGTTCGAACAGCAGTTCGAAGCGCCCGATATAAACATGAAACGCAAGAACCAGAAGCAGGAATCCGACCGTCACCGAGAGCCCCCGCCATGGCAGTGGGACTGAGCCGCTAAGACGCCCGCCTAGCGCGCGTGCTCCGCCGCTGGCCAGCAGAAACAAAACCGCCATCACACAGGAAATGATGGCCAGAGTGAGCAGCCAGCCCGCGATGATCTGCCATGCGGGCAGAGTGAACAAATAGAAATTCAACTGTCTGCCGAAAATGGGATCTGCGATGGTTCCAGCGGCACGTGGCGCGTACCAGTAGAGCGCGAGGGCCGGCCATTGCGCCACCATCGCGCTCCCTGTAACGAGCGCGACCAGGAGCGAAGCGATCAGAGCGACCACCCGCAGCACAGTCGCAACCGGAAGATCGACAGACTGGCCGGCGAACAGGACCGTATGGGAAACTGGCAGGTCCACGGAATGTGCGCGGTTGAGAGCTGCAAATACACCCAGAAGAACAATGAATGTGACCAGAGCAAAACCCGCAAAGACGCCCCATTCCAGGCCGCGCGTCTTCCAGAAAATCTCTCCGAATCCGAGCGAGCGGAACCAGAGAAGATCAACCCAATAGGAGATTGCGGTGCGGCTCCCCAATACGATTACGGCAACAATTGCGATTAGGAAGACGATCTTGCGGCGGTGCTGCCGCGGAGGCTGCGTGCGTAGCGGCCAATTAATTGTCTCGGGCAATTTTTCCACCCCACTCAGCAACAAATGCGCGCTGGGTCTCGCAAGAATTGTACAGCCGCAGAGACGGCAGGGTGGCCCATGTCTCGATTTCTAGACGTGGGATTCCACAAGAGATTATTTGAATTCGCTGCACCTTTAGATCAGGTCTGTGCGTCCTGTCAGCCCCAGTTCCTTCACGATCTTGCCCACGTCCTGCGAATGGTCGCGGTGGGCTATCAGCAGCGCATCTTCGGTGTCCACGATAACCAGGTTCTCCACGCCCACCAGCGCAACAAATTTCTTAGGACTGAAAATGTAGTTGTCCGTTGCCTCGATCGCGAGGTGTCCGCCGGTGTCGGTTACGTTGCCCTCGGCGTCGCCGCGCAGGCGGGTTTCAAGCTGGTACTCGTAGAGCGAAGTCCAGGACCCAAGGTCGTTCCAACTGAACTCGGCGGGCAGGCAATAGAGGTTCGACAAATGCTCACCCTTGGCCGAGCGCGGCTCGAGCACGGCGTAGTCCACTGAGATGTTTTCGCACTTGGGATAGAGGGTGCGAAAGACGTCATCGAACTGCGGAGTCCCGTATGCGGCGGCGATGCTTTCCAGCAGAGGAGCCGTCTCAGGCACATGTTCGCGTACGGCGTCTGCCAGCGTACGCGCAGTCCAAATAAACATGCCGGAGTTCCAATAGTAGTTTCCCGCTGCCACAAACTCCTCGGCGCGATTCTGGTTCGGCTTCTCGATAAAGCGGCGGACATGGAGGGCGGAATCATCCTTGGTGAAATCGCCGGTCTCGATATAACCATAGCCGGTTTCGGCGCGGACCGGCTCAATTCCCAGCACCACGATGTTATCGCCCGCAACAGCCACGGCGATTGCTTTTTGCAGCGCCTTCAGGAATCGCGGTTCGTCCGCAATCACATGGTCCGACGGAAAGATGCCGATCACCGCGTCGGGATTCTCTTTTTCAATCAGGAAAGCTGCCAGTCCGCACGCCGGTGCAGTGTTGCGGGCTACTGGTTCCTGGATGATTTTCCTGGCGGACATTCCCGGCAACTGGTCGGCAATCTCATGGGCCAGGTACTCGTTGGTGATGATCCACGTCTTGTCCAGCCCGGCGATGGGCTTCAGCCGCTCCACAGTCTGCTGGATCATGGATCGCTCGCCGTCCAGCGTCAGTACCTGTTTGGCGCGCGCGCGGCGGGATCGCGGCCAGAAGCGGGTACCGCTTCCTCCGGCAAGAATCACAGGGCGAAAATCAATCGGCTTTGGCATTGAAGAGACATCCTACCCGACCGACACCATGTTTGCACAGTGCCGAGCGATACATCTCTGCCACATTTTGAAATCGGTCAACCCCGCTGGCCGAAAGGCGACGGGGCTCGTTGGTTAGCTATCGAGGTTCGGCACTGGGTCTGTTGAAGGCAATGTCCGCGCTATTTCAATCCGGTCAGGAATTCGCCCATCCGGCGCGTCCCCTCGTCGATGTTTTGCTTGGTCACCGGATAAGAGATGCGCACGTGCTCCGCGGTGCCAAAAGCCTCTCCCGGCACGGTCACCACGTGTCCCTCATGCAGCAGCCGCGTAGCCATTTCCGTCGCGCTACGGATGCCTCCCTTGCCGAAATAGGCGGAAATGTTGGGGTATACGTAGAATGCCCCGTCTGGTTTTGTGCAGGTTACGTTGGGGATTTCGCGGATCTTGGCCAGCATGTAGTCTCTTAAGACTACAAATTCGGCGCGAAAACCGGTCACACAGTCCTGGGAACCGGCCAGGGCGGCGATGGCGGCCTTCTGGACGAAGCTGGTCGCATTGGAGGTGGACTGGGACTGAAGCTTGCTCAGATTGGCGATTACGGGCTTCGCGGCCAGGGCAAAGCCGGCGCGCCAGCCGGTCATGGCATAGGTCTTTGAGAGCGAACCGAGCACCACAATGTGCTCCTTGGCCCAGGTAAACCCGCCGCCGGAGACACATTTGCCGGCATAGTTCAGATACACATAGCACTCGTCCAAAAGGAGATAGATGCCGCGGTCGTGGGCCAGGTGCACGATCCGCTCAAGATCCTCGGCCGACACTACCGAGCCCGCCGGGTTCGACGGCGAGTTGAGGATGATGGCCTTGGTGCGCGGCGTAATCGCCTTTTCAATGGCGTCGGCGGTAATGCGGAAGCTTTCGGCCTCGCTCGTCTCCAGAAACACCACCTTGCCGCCTGCGTACTGAATGATGTCCTTGAAGCTGACCCAGTAGGGCACGGGCAGAATGACCTCGTCGCCGTGGTCCACCAGCACCTGGATGGTGTTGAAAAGAGCCAGCTTGCCGCCGGTGGTAAAGATAGCTTCGTCGATGCCGTAGTCCGACCCGAAGTCACAGGCATGCCGCTCGACGATAGCCTTGCGGACGTCGGGAATGCCCGGCACCACCGTATAGCGAGTGAAGTTGGCATCGATGGCGGCAATGGCCGCGTCCTTGATGTGGCGAGGGGTAGGGAAGTGCGGTTCCCCGGCGCCGAAATCCACCAGGTTGACGCCCTGGGCGCGCAGCTTGGCGGCCTCGGCGGCCACAGCCATGGTTGCGGAAACCTCGATCCGGCCAATGCGGTCGGCAAAGACTTTTGCAGGAGCGGAGACTGTCATAGCACTTCTATCTTTACAGATTTTCGGCGAAGCGCAAAATCGGAAGACACGAAGCCTGGTTAGCCAGCCAGAAAAGAAGGGCTTCCGCCCGGCGCTACAATCGGGATATGGATAAGACGCTCCGCAAATACACGAGCCTCGATGAGATGAAGGCTGACGAGTATCGCTACTGGCAGAGCAGGCCCGCGCATGAGCGGCTGGACGCCGTCGAGGAAATGATCCAGTTCGCATACGCACTCAAAGGTTGGGAGATTACCCCGGATGTACCAAGACTACAAAGACCTTTTGTCCGCCTTCCATGCCCATGGAGTTAGATATCTCGTAGTTGGGGCACACGCGGTTATCTATCACGCGCAGCCCCGCTATACAAAAGACATGGACCTTTTCATAAAAGCGGACCCCGCCAACGCGCAAGCGGCCTAAGCCGCGCTGGCCGCGTTCGGGGCGCCGCTCCAGGGCATTCGGCCGGAAGATTTCGCCCAGCGCGGCAGCTTCTTCCGTTTCGGACACGGCCCCCACAGCTTCGCTAGTCTCCCCGAAATTCCGGGCGTCGATTTTGAGGAGGCCTGGGAACGGCGCGTTGAAGATGTGATCGACCAGGTAAGTGGCTTCAAGGCGTTTTTCATCTCCGCGCCCGACCTCATCGCGTCGAAGCTTGCCTCAGGCAGGTTGCAAGATCTTGCCGACGCTGAAGCCGTTCGCAAGGCGGCCCTAGCCTGCATATCTCATACGCGCGCATCAAATTGTGTTGAAGGGATTTAGGAAAAGACTTGGAAAGGCCGTCTTTTCATGGCATAACTGCGTTATCGAAGCGTAGTTTTTGCCGTGCGGA
>Ga0181516_10001049_pt1 | contig 22174 bp, 18 predicted proteins | sample PEATcosm2014_Bin_25_FD_121104 | JGI IMG/M metagenome (GOLD analysis project Ga0181516, IMG submission 121104) | Peatland microbial communities from MTU Mesocosm Facility, Houghton, MI, USA - PEATcosm2014_Bin01_10_metaG | ecosystem: Environmental > Terrestrial > Soil > Wetlands > Peat | place... | reverse complement strand
CTTGGGCTCGATCTTGGGCTCGGCCTTGCCCTTGAGGTCGACCTTGGCCCAAGGCGCGGCCTTGCCCTTGGGGTCGACCTTGCCCTTCAGATCGATCCTGCGCCCAGGCTCGTCCTTGAGCTCAGCCTTGGTTCCCGGCACCTCCTCGTTTTCGAACTTCACGGTCACCGTTTCGTTGGCCAGGACTTCAATGCGCCGGGTGACCGGATTGCCGCTGGGGGACGCTGCGCCCTGGGCATTCAAGCGAACCCGGGTCTGCCGGACCCAGTAATGCCCGGCCGGCAGTTCAAAGGCGAAGCTGCTTGCCATGCCCCCGGGCCCGGGCTTCGCCAGGACCCGGTGGACCAGGTAGCGCACCGGCTCCTTCGCTTCGACCTTGTCCGGAGGGGCCTGGGGCGTGGCCGCGGGCTCGGGGTGCGGCAGGACCGGCCCGACTGAATACTGCGTCGACAGCTTCGTTGCGGATTCCTCGGCCAGGGCCTGGAGGACGTCGATCTCGTCATGGCTGTCCGCAGGAAGCCCGGCGGCGATGATGCCCTCCACCTTGCCCTGGGTCCCCACGGGCAGCATCGTGACCCGTTTTTCCCCGAGCAGGGCATTCCTGGATTGGGTAAAGTCCAGGGCCGGGCTCAGGCTGGGCGGGAACATCCGCTCCCCGGCCACCGGCAAGGCGACGACCCGCCAGCTCTTCTGCACCGACAGGGGCATCAGGTCGACCTTGTACTCGCCATGGGCGTTGGTCCGGACACTGCGGTAGACCGCCGCATCCGAGTAGGCCGGGTCCGTGGCCTGGGCCGTGACGGTGATGCCTCCCCGGGCATCGGGACCGGAGAATTTCCCCCGCACGTCGGCGCAATCCAGCTGATTGACGGCAAGCACCTGCGGACGCAGGGTGAAGATCTCCTTGCTGGCGTCGCCTGGCGTCTGCGACCGCTGGATGGAGCGGCCCGCCTCGAACAGGATGTAGATTTCGTAAGGGCCGGTGGCGGAGAGCCGGCCAGGCATGGGCACCGGGATGCCGTGCTGCAACTGCTCTGGAATGACCAGCTCCATTGCGGTGTTGCTGCCAGCCGGAGTCACCGAATGTTTGCCCTTGCCCTGGTCCAGCATGATCCTCAGGGCCTGGTAACCCTGGCCCTTCGGTGCATCCTTTTGGTAGACCAGGACGGACGCCTTGTCCTTCTCGGTATAATCGAGTAGATTCAAGCTTTTTCCCACGGGCAACGGAATCTTCCGGTCATCCTTGGTCACCAGTTGCAGGCTGGCGATGGAGAGCTTGATGGACTTGTACTCGTCTGAAGCCTCACTTACCAAATGAATGAGCCCAGGCCCATTCTTTTTCTTTTCCTCTTCTATCTTCTTGGCCGCATCACTTTGGGCCACCTTTTTGTCGTCTTGCCCATGGTGCGAACAGCATAAAAAGGACATAAAAAATAATCCTAATATTGGTGTGAGTGATCTTCGCTGTATACAGCCCATGATGTTCATGGTTGCACCTCCGCTGTTGAGTGCAGAGGGTGATAGCTAGGTTCATTATAAAAATATTATGAAATTCTGCCGGGTCGCCGGACTGGAACGCCTCGCCGGCCGGGGGTGTACCATGGACGGGAGCACGGCCTCGCCCCACCCCGACGGCACAGGCGAACATCATGCCCCCCGCTTCCGTCAACCGCCGCATCGTCCTGGCCAGCCGTCCCCAGGGCGCACCCCTCCCCACCGATCACGGGCGGCAACTTTGGCAAGCTGATCATCCGGGTGGCCTGAACAAAAAACGGACCTGGATCCGGAATTACATGTTACAACATCTATAAGCCGAATGTCCGGCCTGATCCGTGCGGAGGTTCCAGTGGCAACTGCGGTCCTGCCTGTCCTGTTCGTATCCCACGGAGCGCCGACCCTGGCCCTGGATGGCGGGGCCTGGGGCGCGGCCCTCAAGACCTGGGCCGACGGGCTGAGCGGGGTCCGGTCGATCCTGGTGCTCAGCGCCCACTGGGAGAGCTCCGGCCCGGTGCAGGTGATGGCCCATCCCCAGCCTGACACCCTGCACGATTTCGGCGGATTCCCGGATGCCCTGTACCAGATGCGCTATCCCTCCCCCGGGGATCCGGCGCTGGCGGCCCGGGTGGTGGACCTGATCCGCGGCGCGGGCCTGGAGGCCGAACTGGACCCCCGCCGCCCCCTGGATCACGGGGCCTGGGTGCCCCTGCGGGCGGCCTTCCCGGAGGCCGCCATCCCGGTCATCCAGGTGTCCCTGCCGATGCCGAGAACCCCCCGGCAGGTGTGGGAACTGGGCCGCCTGCTGGGGCCCCTGCGCGGGGCAGGGGTGCTGATCGTCGCCAGCGGCGGGATCGTGCACAACCTCCGGCTGCTGGATTGGTCCGGCAGCCCCGCGCCCGAGGACTGGGCGGTCACCTTCGAACGCTGGGTCGCCGACCGGCTGGCGCAGCCGGACCCGTCCGGGCTGTTCGAGGCGGCCGGCCGGGCCCCGGCCTATGCCAAGGCGGTCCCCACCTCCGAGCATTTCGACCCGCTCTACTTCGCCCTGGGGGCGGCGGGGGATGGACGGATCCGCTCGGTGTACGACGGCTGGCAGTACGGCAGCCTTTCGCTCCGGACCTGGGCCTGGAACCACTGACTGTTCCCATCGAATTGACGGGTGCCCGGTCATCTTGATGGGCCGGTGAGGGTTCCCAGGCGCCACCGGCCCCGGGAATGCCCGTAAACAGGACCAGGCAACCTGCTGGCATGGGACATGCTGCCTCCGCGGGCCGCTGGAGGGGAGGGACCATGAACCGGATTCCCGCGCTGGACCCCAAGCCGCTGCACGACCCGCCGCCCACCCTCGCCGAGTACGACCCGAGGCCCGGCGCCAGGCCGAAGCCGAGGCCCCAGCCGCCGGCGGAGCTGCCGCCGGGCGGGAAACCGCCGCCCGCGGCCACGCCGGTCCAGGTCCGATGCCCCCCGGCGCCCCTTCTGCCCCCGCCAACCCCAACCGGAGCCACGATCATGACCCAGCCAGCCGCCTCCTCCTCTTCCTCCTCCCCCGTTGCCAACCTGGCGCTGACCTTCCTCGCCGGCGCCGCCCTGGGCGCGCTGCTGGTGGCCCTGGTCACCCCCAAGAGCGGCCCCGAACTGCGGGGTGAGCTCAAGGACCTCACCAACCGGGCCAGACGCAAGGCGGCCGACTGGTCCGGGATGGCCTTCGGGCGCGGCGAGGCCATGCCGGAGCGGGCCTGCCAGGCCGCCGGCGACCTCAAGCGCGGAGTCGCCGAAGCCATGAACGACCTGGGGGTGTGAGCGGACCGCGCCGTGCGCTCCCCGTTCCGCGCGCTGTGCGGCCTGGGCCTGGCCCTGGTGCTGGCCTGGGCCCCTGGGGCCGCCGCCCCAGGGAGAGGGGGCCAGGGGGGCCCCGCGCCGCCGCTCCTGTGCCCCGGGCCTCCGGGGCCCGAAGCGGGCGGTCCGGCCGGCTGGACCAGCTACCAGGACTGCCTGGCCACCATCCAGGCCTGGGGGGCGGCGCTGCCGGACTGGATCGTCCACTCCTGGCCGCTGAGCTACCCGGCCCGGAAACCGGTCTACGACGCCGCCGGCCACCCGGTGCTGGATCCCCAGGGCGGCCAGGCCACCGTCCCGGTGACGCTCACCGGGCGGATGTTCTTTCCGCCGGCGTGGCGGGTGGCGCTGGGGGGCAGCCTGCCCCTGGTGGTGTACTCCCACGCCACCGAGCTGCGGAAGGACGCCGTGCCTTCGGCCTTCGGCGGCAACGAGTGGATGCTGGGGGCGGCCGCGGCGGCCTGGTTCGGGCTGGCGGTGGCCATGCCGGACCTGCCCGGCATGGGCGGGGACGGAGCCTCCTTCCACCCCTTCTGCCACGCCAGGTCCCTGGCCTACGCGGTGGTGGACAGCATCCCGGCCAGCCGGGCGGCGTTCGCCGCGGACCCCTTCCCGGCGGCCCACGGCTACAGCTGGGACGGCCGGCTGTTCCTGATGGGCTACTCGGAGGGGGGCTACACCACCCTGGCGACGGTGCGGGAACTGGAAGCCCGGGGCGACCCCACGCTGGCCGGGTCGGCCTGCATGGCCGGGCCTTTCGATCTTTCGGGCGCCATGCGCGCCACCTTCATCGATCCCGCGGTGCGGTATCCGAGGTCCTACTACCTGCCGTATTTCGTGCTGGGCTACCACGCGGTGTACGGCCCGCGCCTGGACCCCCTGGAGGTCTTCGCGCCGGTGCTGCTGGCCCCTGGCGCCGACGGCGACATCCTCGCCTGGTGCGACGGCAGCCAGGGCGGGGAAGCGGTGGACGGGGCCGTGGGCCGGCGCCTGGACCAGCCGCCGGAGGCGGTCAACCTGCGCCGGATGTTCAATCCTCCGTGGCTGGCCCGGGAACTGGACGACCCGGCCTACGCCGCCAGCCCGGTCCACGCGCTCCTGGCCGAGAACGATCTGTGCGGCGGCTGGGCGCCCACCCGGCCCATCCTGTTCCGGCACAGCCCGGACGACGTCAACATCCCGTACGCCAACACCCTCACCACCCTGGACCAGCTGGGGCAGGCCATCCGCGCGGCCGGCGGGGACCCGGACGCCATCCTGCTCTCGCTGCCCATCGGCGCCCCGGGGGACCACATCTCCCACACCGAGGGGGCCCTCATCGCCATCCCTTCGGCCTTCGCCTGGTTCTACTACGGCATGCCCCGCCTGGACACCTTCCGCAAGCTCCGGTGGTGACTGCGTGGAGATCCGGGTCCCTCCACCACGCCCTGTTCGTTTTCGAGAAAACCGCGCGGAGCGCGGTTTTTCGAAAACGGTTGATCCAGGGAACCGGGCTGCCGTGTCCCAGCTTCCGGCAGTTCGTTCGGAAAAGTCGGCATTGGTCCCAGGGAAGGGCATCTTGCCCGTGGGACACGAACCTATCGTCAGAAATCGCTACGCTTACGCAAAGAGGTGCGCGCATGCGCGCCTCTTTGCGTAAGCGAACAGGCCGAAGGTCCGGGACACGAACCTTAGTTGAGGACGAAGTTCCGGGCCTGCATGAGGTTGCCCACGGCCTCCTCCAGCGCGGTGACGGCGGTGGTGTAGGCGATCTGGGCCTGGGTCTCGGCGGAACGGGCCGCGTCCAGGTTGGTCATGTCCTGGAGCACGTTGAAGTTGGTGGACATGCCGTTGTCGAACTTCTTCTGCTCGGCCTCGAGGGTCTTCTCCTGGAGGTAGCGGGTCTTCTCGGCGGCCTTGACCCCCTTCTCGGTGGCGTCGATGTTGCGCACCGCGGTGCGCACCTGGAGGATGATGCTCAGCTCCTCGTTGCGCAGGCCCAGGTCGCTGCCCCGCAGGGTGGCCCGGGCGGCGGCGAGGTTGCCCTTGGCGGTGCGGTTCTGGATCGGCATCAGGAACTTGAGCCCCACGGTGTAGCCGGGGTAGTTGGCCTTGGCCAGGTCGGTGTTCACCGGGTTGAGGCTGTCGTAGGTGTCCGAGCCGCCGTTGTAGGAGACGAAGGCGTTGAGCTGGGGCCGGGTCTTGTCCTGGGCCATGGTCAGCTGCAGCTGGCTGACGTCCTGGGTGATCTTGGCGGACTTGAGCTCCACCCGGCGCTCCAGGGCCATCTTCACCGCCGCGTCCTCGTCCAGCTGGATGTGGCTGAGGGTGGGTTCATCGGTGAGCTCCAGGGCCCCGGGGCGCTCGGCGTTGGGATAGAGGGCGTTGATCAGGGCGTCCTTGGCGTTGTCCAGGGCGGCCTGGTCGGCGATGATGGTCTGCTCCGCCTGGGCCACCTGGGCTTCCGCCGAGATGACGTCGAGCGGGGCCATGGTGCCCACCTTGAGCCGGATGTTGTTCTCGTCCAGCTGCTTCTGCGCCAGCTGCAGGGAGATCCTGCCGTTGGCCAGGTTCTTTTCCGCCTGGACCACGGCCCAGTACTGCGCCTCGGTGCCGGCCATGAGGTTGATGATGGCCAGCTGGAAGGTGTAGTCCGCGCCCTCGGCGTTCTTCCTGGCGATCACCAGGGGGGCGGTGGTCACCTGGAACCCGAAGCCCTGCAGCAGGCTCTGGGTGTAGGTCGCGGTGAAGGTCCCGGTGTAGGGGTTGGTGGTGCTGAACGGCCCGTCGTTGGCCGGGTTGGCGCCGCCGGAATAGACGCCCTTGCCGTAGCTGTAGAGGGGCGCGTAATTGAGGTCGAGGTTGCCGCCCCACTCGAAGTTCCGGTTGAGATCGCCGATGAACTCCCGGGTGGAGTTGATGTTGAACGTGTCGATGGGAGGAGTGTTCTTGAGCCCGGCGGGGGTGGAGGTGGCATTCTCCAGCCGTGCGGCCTCGAGCGTGGCGGAAAGGTTCCAGTCGAAGGGGCCCTGGGCGACCAGGATGCCGGCCTGGGTCACCTTCCGCTGTTCCTGGGAGATGTCCACCTGCAGGTTGTACTTCAGCGCGGTCTGGAGGGCATCCCTGAGGCTGAGCCGCACCGCCGGGACGGACACCGGCGCCGGGGTCTGGGCGGCCAGGCCGCAGCACACCAGAAGCATTGGGACCATGGAAGATCGAACCATTACCACTCCTTGAAGCTCAAGAATGAACGTCTCGCCGGACGAGGGCAAGCCTAGATTCACCAGCTGTTGAAATAGCCGCGGCCCGCCGTGTGGGCGGCCGGGACCGGCGGTGGCGGGGCGGGGCGGGGATCATGGAAGAACGGAGCCATTGAACGGAGCAAAGGTTGAACGGGACCGGTCACGCGCCGGCCCGGACGGGCCGGACCAGCTTCCGGCCCAGGAGGTCCAGGGCCGCCTTGGAGCCTTCCCACAGCATCAGGTCGCGGGCCTCGGCGAAGCCGCACCACCGGTACTCGGTGTGCTCGTCCAGGGCCAGCTGCACCCGGGCCTCGGGGGCGACTTCCATCTGGAAGCAGAGCTCCGTGTTGTAGCGCGGCTCGCCGGGCGGAAGCCCGAGGATCCGGGGGTCCATCCAGAAGGAGTGGCTGAACCCCAGGGAGGTCAAGGTCCCGGTCAGGCCGGTCTCTTCCAGCAGCTCCCGGTGGGCGGCGGCTTCGGGGGTCTCCCCGGGCTCGATCATGCCGGTGACGCTGGACCACCACAGGCCCTGGTCCGGGCGCCGGAGCATGACCAGCAGCTCCGGGCCGGCCGGGCCGGGCCGCCAGGTGAGGGCGGAGACGCTGCGGCTGGGGGGCCGCACCGGCCGCGGTTCCAGGGCCAGCACCTGCACCAGGTGGGCCTGGAGCCGGTCGGCGGCCTGGTCCCAGGTGGGGGCGGCGGCGCCCAGGAGCGCGGCCAGGGAGCAGACGCCCTTGTCGGTGATGCCGCAGGGGGTGATCCAGCGGAAGGCCTCCAGGTTCGGGGCGACGTTGAAGGCGATGCCGTGGGTGGTGATCCACCGGTGCAGGTGCAGGCCCAGGGCGCCGAGCTTCTCCAGGCCCCGGGGGGTCTCCACCCAGACCCCGGGAAAGCCCTCCAGGCGTGCCGCGGCCACCCCGAAATCGGCGGCGGTGCGGATCATGGCCTCCTCCAGCCCGCGCACCAGCCGGCCCACGTCCTCCCGGCCCCCCTTCAGGTTGCAGATGGGGTAGACCACGATCTGTCCGGGACCGTGGTAGGTGACCTGGCCGCCCCGGTCGGTCTCGTGCACCGACACCCCCCGCTCGGCCAGGAACCCGTCGGCCACATGGATGTCCTGGCGGGTGGCGTTCCGGCCCAGGGTGAACACCGGGTCGTGCTCCAGGATGAGGATCTGGTCGGGCCGGTCCTCCTGCGCCTGGCTCACGTAGTCGGCCATGGCCTGCTGCATGCGCAGCCCGGCGGGGTACAGCACCCGGCCCAGGCGGCGGATCTGGGCGGGCCGGGGCTCGGTGAAGCCGGTGGCGGTCATAGGCTGAGGTCGTCGTCGGCCAGGGCCTTCTCGGTCTGGGCCCGGCGGAACGCCTGGAGCCGGGCCCGCAGCGGGGGGTCGGCCAGGGCGAGGATGGCGGCGGCCAGCAGCGCGGCGTTCACCGCCCCGGCCTTGCCGATGGCCAGGGTGCCGACCGGGATACCCGCAGGCATCTGCACCGTGGCCAGGAGGGCGTCCATGCCTTCCAGGGCCCAGCCCTTCATGGGCACGCCCAGCACCGGGAGCTGGGTCTGGCCGGCGCAGACCCCGGCCAGGTGCGCCGCCCCGCCGGCGGCGGCGATGATCACCTGCAGTCCGCGCTGCTCGGCGGTCTGGCAGTACGCCAGCACCTTGTCCGGGGTGCGGTGGGCCGAGGCCACGTGCGCCTCGAACGGGACCTGCAGCTTCAGGAGGGTCTGGGCGGTCTCGGCCATGACGCTCCAGTCGGACTTGGAGCCCATGAGGATGCCCACCTGGGGGGAACTGCTGTTCATCGTGTCTCCAGTCGAGGCGCTGCGCCTCCCATCATACCGGCCCCCGGGCGGAGGTGCGAAGATGGGGCCATGACCGCCCCTCCGCGCCCCGCCGCTCCGCCACGCCCCGCCGCTCCGCAGCAGGTGCTGGTGGCCGGCGGCGGGGCGGCGGGGATGGTGGCGGCGTGGCGGGCCGCGGCCCTGGGCCACCGGGTGGTGCTGCTGGAGGCCAACGAACGCCTGGGCGTGAAGCTGCGCCTCAGCGGCGGCGGCAAGTGCAACATCACCCACGCCGGCACCATCCCGGAGCTGCTGGGGGCGTTTTCCCGGGCCCAGGCCCGGTTCCTGCGCCCGGGGCTGCACGGCTTCAGCAACGCGGACGTGCTGGAGCTGCTGCGGCGGGAAGGGGTGGAGACCCGGGCCCGGGACAACGGCCGGGTGTTCCCCCTGGACCGGCCCGGTTCCGCCGCCCTGGTGACCGAGGCCTTCGAGACCCTGGCGCGCCGGGCGGGGGTGGAGGTGCGCCTGGGGGCGCGGGTCACCGGGCTCCTGGGGGCGGCACCGCGGCTGGAGGCCCTGGTGCTGGCCGGCGGGGAACGGGTGGCGGCGGACCGGTTCATCCTGGCCACCGGCGGGGCCAGCTACCCCCGCAGCGGCACCCGGGGCGAGGTGCTGGGCTGGCTGGGAGCCCTGGGGGTGCCGGTGGCGCCCTGGTTCCCGGCCCTGGCCCCCATTCCCCTGGAGCGCCCCAGGCCCGGCTGGGAGGGCGTGGCGCTCCGGGACGGGGTGCTGGAGCTGCGGGCGGGCCGGGGCGGGAAGCTGCTGGCCGCCCAGGCCGGGGACCTCCTGTTCACCCGGGCCGGGGTATCCGGCCCGGCGGCGCTGGAGCTGAGCCAGGCCGCGGAGGCGGCCCGCCGGTGCGGAGAGGTCTGGCTGAGCTATGCCCTGGCCGCCCAGGGGGAGGAACAGCTGGAGGCCGAGCTGCTGCGGGAGCAGGCCGGCAACCCCCACCTGGCGGCCCGCACCTGGCTGCAGCGCTGGCTTCCGGAGCGGCTGTGCGGGCCGGCCCTGGAGGCCGCGGGGCTGCCCGCGGACCAGCGGCTGAAGGACCTGCCCCGGGCCGGGCGCCGGGCGCTGCTGGCGCAGGTGCGGGCGTTCCCCCTGGGCGCGCCCGGCCCGGTGGACCTGGAGCGGGGCGAGGTGTGCGCCGGGGGGGTGCGGCTGGACGCGGTGGACCCCCGCACCATGGCCGTCCAGGGCTGGGCGAACCTCCGGGTGTGCGGGGAACTCCTGGACCTGGACGGCCCGGTGGGGGGCTACAACCTGCAGGCCGCCTTCAGCACCGGCTACGCGGCCGGGTCCTAGGCCGTCGTGACAAAACAACCTGAAAAGCGCAGGTAATTTCGTAACGACACCTAAGCCGTCGTGACCAAATAACCTTGTCCGTTTCGGGCGGCCCCGGCATAAGGTGCCGTAACAAAATTACCTGAAAAGCGCAGGTAATTTCGTAACGACACCTAATCCTCGCCCATCTTGTCCCAGCTGCTCTTGAGGTAGGGCGGGATGGGGCCCGATTCCCGGGTCATCTCATCGTAGGCGCCGATCTTTTCATAGAACATCTTCACCATGTCGCCCCAGCCCGGGACGTCCTCGTCAGGGAGCTTGCTGGTGTTGACCCGGCCCCACCTGCCCTTGATGCCCAGCCACGCGGGCGGCGCCCAGCCGCCGTCCCGCAGCTGCTTCTCCAGTTCCGGGTCGAAGTGCACGCCGATGAGCTGCCAGCCCTGGTGGTGGTTCTTGTCCTTGGGGTCCATGCGGAAGTCGGCGCGCGGGCCCGGGTCGGTGGTGTCGTTGAGCAGGCGGATCTCCAGGGGGCCCTTCTTGTTCTCGCCGTTGTAGTGCCGGTCCGCGGTGAGGAAGGTGGCGTGGCCGTTCAGGGAGGCATACACGATGACCCGCTTGAGCCGCTGCTTCGGCTCCAGGCGCAGGGCTTGGTTCCGGTCGTAATAGCTCCCGTAGTCGTGGGCGGCACAGTACAGGCCCTGCTTTTCCAGCATCTTCCCGGTAGTGTTGTCGACCCGGACCATGATGTGCTCCCAGTCGCCTTCATGCTGGCCGGCATTTTTCATGGTACTGTCGCCGCCGCCGAGCTTGATCCCGGCCCAGATCTTCCAGTAGACGGTCCCCGGGCCGTTGTAGGCATAGAGGAACCAGTACTGGATTTCCGTGTAGTCCTTGCCCACCTTGGCGTTCACATAGGTCACCGCATGGTCCAGGTCGCCCCGCTTGGAGGCGGCGTCGTCCGGCTTCTTCAGCCTCAGGCCCTCGTGCATGACATTGTCGGTCTGCCCGATATCCCGGTACTTGGCCTTTTCGGTCACCTTGAAATAGCTCTCGGCGCAGGTGGGCAGGTATTTTTCGTTCTTCTGCAGGTACAGGATGGGGGCGTAGTCGTTGATGGCCTTCTTGAGCACGTCGGCGGAGATGCCGGCCCGGGCGGGGAGGGGGAGGAGCAGCACCAGCGGCAGCAGGAAACGGGAGGCGGAGGGCAGGGTCAGCATCAGGGTTCCTCGGGACTGGGATGGTTGAGAATACAAAATATTATTAATTTATGCCGATACCAGTATCGGCCTTGGCCCGGCCTTGTCCAGGGTGCCGGTGCCGTCCGGTCCGCCGGCCCGCGAACCGCTCGACGAATTTCCCGCCGGCTTGGCTGTTGATGCCGAAGCTGCCCTTGCGCCAAAGGGACGGTCTTCCTCAGAGCCGACTCGGCTTCGTTAAGTACAGCCCAACCGCTCATCAAAGATTATGAAATTGCTCCATTCGCTGGGCGGGTGGTGATTGCCAACCCCCTTCCACTGCCTCCAATGGGCGGAGCATGGCCACGACGAACGCGTCCGCAACGGTCCAGGGCAAGTGCGTGCGCAGCGCGCGCTTGCCCTGAACCGAAGGCGGGCGCGGTGGGGGGACCTGAACGATCACACCTCAGCGCCGCCTCTGGTCAGGCCTTGGCCTTCTTGAACTGGGCGATGATGTCGTCCACGGATTCCTTCTTGCCGTCGGCTTCCAGGGTGGTGTCGAAGATGTGCTCCTGGGTGGCGGTCACGCGCTGCTCGAAGATCCCGGTCGGGGCTTCCCTGGGCTGGCCCGCCACCTCGTCGATGTGGAAGATGTCCAGCAGGCGGTTCAGGCCCTCCTTGAACTGCTTGAGCAGCAGCACCACCTTTTCCACCTTCTGGCGGGTGATGTCCTGGAACTGGAGGGTGTTGAGGATCTCGAAGGCCTCGTCCGAGATGGTCGTCAGGGGGGCCAGGCAGGCGGCCAGGTCCGCGGGCGGCGGCGGCGGGGTCATCTGGTGGGCGAAGATGGCCTCCAGGATCTCCTGGGCCAGCTGGATGGGATCGGCGCCCTGGCCGGCCCGGGCCAGGAACTCGTCCATCTGGGCATGGAATTCGGCCTGGGCCGTGGCGGTGGCCTGCAGCGACTGCACCCCGGCCTTGAGCGCGGAACTGGCCTGGTCGCTGGCGGCCATGAGCGTGTCCAGGCGGTTCATGACGTTCTGGGTGGCCGCCTCGGTGTCGGCGGTGATGGCGTCCAGCTGCGCGGCCAGCTCCGGCACCTGGGTGCTCTGGTGCTTCACCGAGGTGTCCAGCTGCTGGAGGTTCATGAGGGTGGTGTTGATGCTCGCCACCAGGGCGCCCAGCTCGCCCTTGGCCTGGATGTCCACCTGCTGGAAGATCCGGCCGTTGGCCATGTCGTCCGCGGCCTGGGCCAGGCGGCTGAGGCTCTGCTGGCTGCTCACGTGCAGCTCGCCGCGGATCATCTCGATCAGTTCCTGCAGGGTGTCCAGCCGGTTGTCCAGGGCTTCGCTGCGCTCCCGGAACTCCACCAGGAGGGTGTCCGGCTGCAGCTCTTCCTGGGGGCCCGGCGCCATGGCGGTAAGGGCTTGCTCGTGGTCCATGGGTTTCCCCCTATGTGTGGTGCCGGGTCAGGGCGCGGGCCGGATGCTGACAAACATTCCTTCGGGCAATTCCCACGATTGCATAAGTTCCCGCGGAATTCCAATCGTCTGTTCGTCCATCCCCTTGACGAACTGGGCCGCGGCCACCACGGCGCCCCTGGGCAGGAGCATCCGCACCCGGTCGATGGGGTTGGCGCCGTACGGGCCCATGGCCAGCCAGTGGGCTTCGTGGGTCTTGGACAGCTTCACCTGGTCGGCCTTCTGGAAGAAGCCGGTCTTGGCCACGGCCACGGCCACCTCGATGGTCGGCCGGAGCAGCGCCAGCCGCCCCGCGGCCTGGAGCGTGGCGCACGCCTGCAGCGCGCTCACGTCGCTCATGCCGGAATCCTGGATGACTTCCAGGAAGCTGCGGTAGCCGTCCAGGAAGGCCAGGGCGCCCCGGTCCTCGGGGAACAGCTTGAGGTCCTTGGTGAGCTTGGGCTCCTTCAGGATCGGCCAGGGCACCAGGTGCAGGTCCGGGAAGATGCCCGACAGGTGCTTGCGCGAGTCGGTGGTGCGGGCGGCCTCCATGAGCAGGTCCGGCACCGAGCGCCGGATGCTGGGCGCGGCCTTGACCTGGGTGGTGACGAACTCGAAGCCGCCCTGGTCCCACTCCAGGATGTCGAAGGCGGCGGATTCGCCCTGGGCCTTGGCGGTCTCCGCATGCACCACCTCGCCGTTCAGGACGTACAGCACCCCGTTCTGCTTGCCCCGGGTGACCAGCAGCTCGCCGGTCTTGCGGTTCGCGTGCAACAGCTGCAGCACATCCACCAGGGAGATGCTCTGCAGCCGGCCGCGGAGGGTGGACATCAGCGCGCTCCGGGGCGGGGGTGGAGCCGGGGCGGCGCGGCGGCGCGGGTTCCGGGGCGCACCTTCATGCCTGGCCTTCGTTGATGGCCGCGAGCATCTCCCGCACCGCCCGCTCCATGCCCACCAGCACGGCGCGGCCGATGATGCTGTGGCCGATGTTCAGCTCCTCGATCTCCGGGGTGGCGGCGACAGGGCCGGCGTTCTGCAGGGTGAGCCCATGCCCGGCCAGGACCTTCAGGCCGAGCCGGGAACTGAGCCGGGCGGCCTCCCGGATCCGGCCCAGCTCCAGGCCGGGGTCGGAGCCGGGGGCCAGGTCCGCGTAGACGCCGGTGTTGAACTCCACCGCGTCGGCCTCCAGCTTGGCCGCGCACTTCAGCTGCTCGGCCTGGGGGTCGACGAACAGGCTGACCCGGATCTGGGACGAGTGCAGCTCGCGGATCACCTGGCGCAGGTGGGCGTGGAGGAACAGCACGTCCAGGCCGCCCTGGGTGGTGGGCTCCTCCCGGGTCTCGGGCACCAGGGTCACCCAGGCGGGCCGGACCGGGACCACCGATTCCAGGGCCTCGGTGGTGGCGGCGCACTCGATGTTCAGGGGGATGCTCAGCACTTCCTTGAGCAGGCGCGCATCCCGCTCCTGGATGTGCCGCCGGTCGCCGCGCAGGTGGATGGTGATGCCGTGGGCGCCGGCGCTCTGGGCCAGCAGCGCCGCGGCCACCGGTTCCGGCTCGTGGGTGCCCCGGGCCTGGCGGAGGGTGGCCACATGGTCGATATTCACGCCGAGGCGAACGGGCACGGGAGACTCCTGGAGCGGAAAACGGATGAACCTTCAGGCTAGCAGAATTATACCGGGCTCCAGAATGGTCAGTGGGGGGACCGCCCGCTCGCGCAGCTCGCTCTGCGTCCCCCCAGACCCCCACTTCATGTCCGGGCGGAGCCCGGACATGAAGTCTAGGCCAGGGCGAGGTCGGCCCGGGCGGCCAGCTCCAGGTCGCCCAGGGCGCGGTCCATGAGGCCGGTCTCCTTGGCTTCCACCATGAGCCTGAGCTTGGGCTCGGTGCCGGACCAGCGCACCACCATGCGCAGGGCGGCGCCATGGCTGGCTTCCAGGCGGCGCATGGCGGCCAGCAGCTGCGGGCACTCCTCCAGGGGCCGGCGGTCCCGGGCCCGGAGGTTCACCAGGCGCAGGGGCCAGGGCTGGAAGCGCCAGGTCCAGCGCTCGGCGGCGTCCCGGTGCAGCAGGGCGCGCAGCGCGGCCAGGGCCGTGGCCAGGCCATCCCCGGTGGGGCCCACGTGCTTCTGGATCAGGTGGCCGGAGGCCTCGGCCGCCAGGTCCCAGTTGCGCCGGGCCAACTCGCGCAGCATGTACTTGTCGCCCACCGGGGTGCGCACGAAGGGGATGCCGGCGCCGGTGAGGGCCTCCTCCAGGCCGCCGTTGCTCATGAGGGTGCCCACCACGCCATCCAGGGCCGGTCCGGTGCGGTGCCGGTCCTGGGCCAGCAGCCAGAGCAGCTGGTCGCCGTCCACCAGGGCGCCGGCGGCGTCCACCATGAGGCAGCGGTCGCCGTCGCCGTCGAAGGCGATGCCCAGCTGGGCGCCCCGAGCCCGCACCTCGGCGGCCAGGTGGTCGGTGTGGGTGGAGCCGACCCCCAGGTTGATCCGGGCGCCGTCGGCGGGGGTGCCCATCCAGTGGATGCCTTCGCCCCGCAGCAGCAGGGGGGCCCAGGGCGCGGTGGCGCCGTGGGCGCAGTCCACCACCAGGACCAGGTCCTTCGGCAGGTCCAGGCCGCCCAGGTGGCGGATGTAGGCGTCGATGACGGCGCCCTGGACCGGCAGCTCCGCCGGGGCCGGGTGCCGGTCGGGCAGGGTCTCGAACACGGCCTCCAGCGCGGCCTCGTCCTCCTCCGACAGCTTCTCGCCGTTGCCGTCGAAGCCCTTGATGCCGTTGTCCTCGGGCGGATTGTGGCTGGCGCTGAGCATCATGCCCCAGGCCCCCGGACGGGTGGCGGTGGCGTGGGCCACGGCCGGGGTGGGCACCATGCCCAGGATGCAGAGCCCGAGGCCCCCGTCCAGCCCGGCCACGAAGGCCCGGGCCAGGGGCTCGGAGCTGAGGCGGGGATCCCAGCCGATCACCAGCTCCCGGATGCCCCGGCCGCGGGCCACCTGGGCCCAGGCCTGGCCCCAGCGGGCGGCCTCGGCGAGGGTCAAGGGCGGCGCGAAGGCCTGCCCGCGGATTCCATCAGTTCCGAAATACTTCAATTCCATGTCGACCCTTTTGGCAAATAGCGACTCGATTCCACTTTATCCAATTCGCGCCCGCCTGTCTCCGTCGCTGCCGCGCCGAGCGTGTCCCAAGCATCGGCCGCTGGCCGGGGCCGGCAAGGGGCGGCGTCAGCCCATGGCGGCGTGGGTGCGGAACACCCGGTAGCCCAGGGCCAGGGCCTCCCGGTGGGCCTGGAGGGTGAGCTCGTCCCGCTGGGCGGGGGCCAGGGCGCGCTGCCCGGCCCGCCAGGCCAGGAACCGCTTGCGCGAGATGCCGATGCAGAACCGCTCCACGGGCCAGTCCAGGGCCTGGGGCAGGCGATCCAGGACCGCCCACAGGGCCTGGTCCGCGGCGTAGGTGCCGAAGCCGAAGCCCGGGTCCAGCAGGATCCGTCCGGGGGCGATGCCGGCGTCCAGGAGCCGGTCCCGGACGGCGGCCAGTTCCCGGATGGCAGCGTCGGGCTGGCCCGGGTCCGGCTGGCCGTAGGGGGGCATGACCAGGTTCCCGCCGGCCAGGGTGCTGCGCATGGCGATGAGGCCGCAGGCGCCGGCCCGCGCCAGGCTGAGCATCCCGGGGTCCTGGAAACCGGTGACGTCGTTGAGCACCGCGACCCCGGCCCGGAGGCCCCGGGCGGCCACGGCGGCATGGCGGGTGTCCAGGGACAGGGGCAGGTCCGGCCGGGTCTGCCGCAGCAGGTCCAGCACCGGCTCCAGCCGGGCCCATTCCTGCCCGGGGGTGACGGCGGCGGCGCCGGGGCGGGTGCTCTCGCCGCCCAGGTCCAGCATGGCGGCCCCCAGCCGGGCCAGGTGCGCGGCCTGGGCCGCGGCCGCCCCGGGATCCTGGAACCGGCCGCCGTCGCTCATGGAGTCCGGGGTCACGTTCAGGATGCCCAGGAACAGGGAGGACAGCCGGACTCCCAGGGCCACCGGGCCCAGCCCGGTCAGCCACTGGGAGTCGGCAGGCGGTGCGCCCAAGCGTCAGGCGGGGCTGAGGGCCGGGTTGAACCCGGGATCCGGCGGGATGTCCATGTTCTTGCTGGGCTCCGCCGGGGCCACCGGCTTGGGCGGCAGGATCTGGCCGGCCATGAGCGCGATCACGTCGCTGGCGTCCAGGGTCTCGCGCACCAGCAGGGCCTCGGCCAGGCTGGCCAGGATCTCCCGCTTTTCCTGGATGATGCTCTTGGCCCGGTGGAAGTTGCGCATGACCAGCTCGTGCACCTCGGCGTCGATGATCCGGGCGGTGTCGTCGGAGAAGTCCCGGCGCTGGCTGAAGTCCTTGCCCAGGAAGATCTCGTGCTCGCCCTGGCCGAAGCTCAGCGGGCCCAGCTTGTCGCTCATGCCGTAGTCGCAGACCATGCGCCGGGCGATGGAGGTGGCCCGCTCGATGTCGTTGGCGGCGCCGGTGGAGACCCGGTCGAAGAAGGTCTCCTCGGCCACCCGGCCGCCCATGAGGATGGCGATCTCGCCTTCCATGTGCTCGCGGGTGGCGGAGTAGCGGTCCCGTTCGGGCAGCTGCCAGGTGACGCCCAGGGCCCGGCCCCGGGGGATGATGGTGACCTTGTGCACCGGGTCGGCGCCGGGGATGGAGGAGGCGACCACGGCGTGGCCCGCCTCGTGGTAGGCGGTGTCCCGCTTGTCCTCGTCGGTCATGACCATGCTCTTGCGCTCGCTGCCCATGTAGACCTTGTCCTTGGCCTGCTCGAAGTCGATCATCTCGACCCACTTCTTGCTGGTGCGGGCGGCGTACAGGGCGGCCTCGTTGCAGAGGTTGGCCAGGTCCGCGCCGGCGAAGCCGGGGGTGCCCCGGGCGATCACTTCCAGGTCCACGTCCGGGGAGAGGGGGATCTTGTCGGCGGTGTGCACCTTGAGGATCTCGAACCGGCCCTTGAGGTCGGGGCGGTCCACCACCACCCGGCGGTCGAACCGGCCGGGCCGGAGCAGGGCGGGATCCAGCACGTCGGGGCGGTTGGTGGCGGCAATCAGGATGACTCCTTCATTGCCCTCGAAGCCGTCCATCTCCACCAGCAGCTGGTTGAGGGTCTGCTCCCGCTCGTCGTGGCCGCCGCCCAGGCCGGCGCCGCGGTGCCGGCCCACGGCGTCGATCTCGTCGATGAAGATGATGCAGGGGGCGTTCTTCTTGCCCTGCTCGAACAGGTCACGCACCCGGGAGGCGCCGACGCCCACGAACATCTCCACGAAGTCGGAGCCGGAGATGGAGAAGAACTGGACCTTGGCCTCGCCGGAGATGGCCCGGGCCAGGAGGGTCTTGCCGGTGCCCGGAGGGCCCATGAGCAGGACGCCCTTGGGGATCTTGCCGCCCAGCTTCACGAACTTGGCGGGATCCTTGAGGAACTCCACGATCTCCTGCAGCTCCTCCTTGGCCTCGTTGCAGCCGGCCACGTCGGCGAAGGTCACCCGGCGGGCGGCGGTGTTGAGCCCCCTCGCCCGTGCCTTGCCGAAGCTGAGGGCCTTGTTGCCGCCCATCTGGGCCTGGCGCATGAACACGAACCAGAGCACCACGAAGACCAGCAGCGGGCCCCAGAACACGAGCATGTACATGAAGTTGTTCTCGCTGGGCTTGGCCGCCCGGAACTCGTCCAGCTGGCCTTCCTGCTTCCAGCTGAGGATGGACTTGCCCAGGTCCTGCATGGGCGGGGCCACGGTCTTGAAGCGGTCCATGGCTTCGCCCTTGGGACCCTTGACCGGGTTCTTGTAGATGCCTTCCACGTCCTGGCCGGTGAGGGTGACGCTGCGGTACTTGCCCTCGACCCCTTCGGTGTAGAACTGCGAGAAGGCGATGTCGTTGACCTTGTTGGTCTGGGGAATCTGTTTGAGCGCCAACAGGACCAGCACGATGATCCCGATCCAAACCAGCGCGCTCTTCATCATTGAATTCAAGGTGCCTCCGGGGGGGGTGGTGTCCCCTGCTACTCCAGTCTAACCTGTCCGGCCTTTCGCGCTCTTAACTTTGGAAGCATTGCTCTCGCTCAGGGGTCTCGCTCGGGGGCCGCGGTTCGGGCCAGGGCCCAGGGGAACAGTCTACCCTGGGCGGACGGGCCGTGGGCGCCGTTCTCCAGCCGCCAGCCGCCCCATTCCTTGAACTTTCCAGGCTTGCGCGGCAGCTTGCGGCCCAGGTGCGGCAGCATCCAGGCGGCGAGGTCCCGCAGCAGGTCGGGTTCCCGGGGCCAGCGGCACTCCCGGGCGGCCGCCTCCAGGGTCCAGCGCAGTTCCGGCTCCAGCCAGCGCTGTTCCGGTCCGCCCAGGAGCAGGGCCGGGCGCGGCTGCAGCTGGACCGTCCAGCGCTCCCCCCGCCAGGCGCCGACCTGGGCGTCCCGGAAGGCGCTGAGTTCCGCCACCTGGCGGTGGGTCTCCCACAGGTGCTGGTCCAGGGCCGGGGCTTCGGCGCGCATGGGTTCCAGCAGCTGGCGCCAGCGGTTGCGGGGGGTGAACGGCTCCAGGTTGGAGGCGTCCTCCCGCCAGGGCAGGCCCTTCTGCCGCAGGTAGGCCCGCAGCTCGGCCCGGCGCACCTGGACCAGGGGCGACCAGCGCAGGGCCTGGAGGCGGGGCAGGGGAGTGAGGCAGCCGGCACCGCCGCCCCGGGCCAGGCGCACCAGGACGGTCTCGGTATGGTCGTCCAGGCTGTGCCCGGTGGCCACCGCCAGCGTCCCGCCGGCGGCCAGGGCCCGCAGCCAGGCCCAGCGGAGCTCCCGGGCCGCGGTCTCCAGGCCCAGCCCGGCAGACCGGGCGTGGGCCCGTACGTCCAGCCGGGCTTCCACCAGGTCCAGGTCCGCCTGCCGGCACAGCTGGCGCACCAGGTCGGCTTCCTGCTCGGCTTCCGGGCGCAGCCCGTGGTGGGCGTGGGCCACGGTCAGCTCCAGCCCCAGGTTCCGGCGCACCGCGCAGAGGAAGGCCAGCAGCGCCACCGAGTCGCCGCCGCCGGAGCAGGCCACCAGGACCCGGCCGTCCCGCACCCCGTCGCTCCGGGCCGCGGCCAGCCAGGTGGCTTCGAAACGGTTCATCCCAGACGGGCCAGGAAGGCCAGCAGGGCCGGGGGGGTGGGCCGCTCGGTCCAGAGCGCCTCGGCCCAGGGGGCCAGGATGAGCGAGCCCCAGTGCATGGCCCGGCCCTCCACCCCGCGCCGGAACGCCGGGTCGGCGATGCGGGTGGGGGGGGCCGCGGGGTCGTAGGCGAACTGGCTGCCGAAGGCGTCCAGGGCGGCCATGCGCTGGTCCCACACCGGGCTCACGTCCAGCACCAGGTCCGGGGCGCCGGGGTTCTCGCCGCCCACCCAGGCCACCGCCCGGGGGCGCCAGGGCTCGCCGGGACATGGATAGTTCTTCAGGCCGGCGTAGTACGCGGCGTCCTTGGCCAGGCGGAAGGCCCGCCGGTGGTCGGGATGGCGGTCCTCCGGGGCGGGCAGGATCAGGATGCCGGGGCGCAGGGCCCGGAGCTGGGCCATGACCGCCAGGCGGTTGGCCTCGCCTTCGTCGAACCGGGCGTCGGGCAGGTCCAGGATGATGCGCTGGACCCCCAGGATGCCGGCCGCGGCCATGGCCTCGGCCCGGCGGGTGGCGGCGGTGCCCCGGGTGCCCAGGTCGCCGGCGGTGAGGTCCAGGATGCCGGCGCGCAGGCCCTTGCGGGCGGCCAGGGCGAGCAGGCCGCCCACGTGCACCTCGGCGTCGTCCGGGTGGGCGCCGATGACCAGCAGATCGTAGTTCCCGTCCATGACGTCCCTTCCGCTCACGGCTGCTCCACCAGGACCAGCCCGGAGCCGCCCCCGAGGCCGGCCTCCATACGTTCAATGATAATTTCATTCCGCAGCCAGAACAGCCCGGGCAGCACCCGCTCCTGGGGCCGGCCCAGGGGGAACAGCAGCTGGCGCAGGCGCTCGGGGTCCCGGCCCAGGGTCCGGGCCGCCTGGTCCCGCTGCAGGCGGCGGTCCAGCTTGGCCAGGCGCTGCCGGGTGCGGGCCAGTTCCTGCTGGAAGCGTCCGGTGAGGGCGGGGCCCCAGCCCGGATCGGGCCGGACCCCGGCCAGGGCCGAGCTGGGCCGGGGCGGGGCGGCGTCCTGGAACGCCTCCCACCGGCCCAGGCGCAGGGCCTCCAGCTGGCCCGGGGCCAGGTCCAGGCCCTGGGGCAGGAGATACACCGATGGGCGGTCGACGATGCGCGGCGGCTCCAGGCCCACCCGCGCCCAGAGGGGCTCGGTGAGGCGCCAGTAGGCCCGCTCCGCCGGGCCCAGCACCACCGCCGCCAGCCCGGGCAGGAGCAGGGACTGCATGAGCGGCCTCAGGGCGGCGCCCGGGCTGAGCCAGGCCCCCCGGGGGCAGGGGTCGCCCGGTTCCAGCTTCAGCCGGAGGCCGGTGCGGGGGTCCAGGGAGAACCAGGCGGCCTGGGTGCGGGGGTCCAGGGCCAGGGGGACGCCGGACTGTTCCAGGCGCTCCGCCTGGCGCCGGAGGTCCGCCTCCAGGCCCAGGGCGCGCCAGCGCTCCAGCTCCTCCTGGATGGGCTGGCGCACGTCCGGGTGGGTGGGGGAGAAGGGGCGCAGGCCGCGGCGCCACAGCGGGGCGCCCAGGGCCAGGATGTGATCGCGCAGGGTCGGGGCCTGGGCGGTCCGGGGCTCGGGCAGGGGGCCCCAGAGGGCCTCGGCCTCGCCCTGCTGGACGGCGGTCCAGGGCAGCCAGCCGGCGGCGGTGTGCTCCGGGGCCTGGAAGGCGAAGCGGTGCCGCACCAGGCGCTCGCCCTGGAAGCCCACGGTGGCGGCCACCTCCAGCCGGTCGTGGTCCTCGTCGGCCATCCAGTACACGGCCGCGCCGCCCAGGCGCCGGGCCTCCACCAGGGCGGCCAGGGCCTTCACCACGGAGAGGGCCGGGGTCCACCCGGCTCCGATCTGCTGACCGGTTGCCACCAGGGGACAGGGGAGCGATGTCATGGTCCCAGCCTATCTATAATGGCCCCATGGAGTCACCTGCATTCACCGTCCTCGGTCCCTGGATCCCCCCCGAACATCCGGACTTGGCCCGCCTGGCCATGGAGGCGGCGGACGCCGCCGGGGTCCGCTCCCTGGAAGCCTGGCCGGAGCGGCGCAAGGGCGGCATCGGCTTCGGGACGCTGCCGCCGTTCCTGGCCTGGCACGGCCTGGAGGGCGGCCGCCACCACCTGGTGCTGCTCCAGGCCCGGGAGGTGGGGGCGCTGGTGCCGGGGGCGCGGTTGCCGAACCTGCCGGCGGACTGGCTGGGGCAGCTGGACCTGGACAGCCTGGCCCGGCCGCTGGCCGGGCATCCGGATTTCCCCGGGGGGGCCGCGGTGCACGTGGTGCACCTGCCGGGGGCGGGGCGGGCCCGGGTGCGCAGCTTCGGCGCGCCGGGGTTTGCTGTGGTTCGGGCGGTGCTGGAGCGGCTGACCGGGGTGGGGGCGTGGGGGTGGGAATTCTCTAGCTAGGCGGTAACCGTTCACCCGTGTCCCGACAACGAATCGCGATCCCGCGTCACGATCGCGGTGCATGATCCCCGCGTAGTCCTTGCCGAGGAGGGCTTCGGCGGCAGTCCGGCCCCGGCCATCCTGAAGGACGAAAGCTTCGGCGTCTCCGGCGACGATCACCCAAAGCCAACGGTTATGGCCATCCTTTCTGCCGAAGGAGGTTTCTTGAACCTCCCCTTCCTGAAGGAAGGGGATTCCCACGGCTCGCGCCGCAGGTTCCTGCTTCGACGCCCGCCTAACGGCATGGCTCCACAGGCTGCCACCGGGGTCCCCTCGGCGGTTCCTCT
>Ga0181516_10001048_pt1 | contig 22181 bp, 13 predicted proteins | sample PEATcosm2014_Bin_25_FD_121104 | JGI IMG/M metagenome (GOLD analysis project Ga0181516, IMG submission 121104) | Peatland microbial communities from MTU Mesocosm Facility, Houghton, MI, USA - PEATcosm2014_Bin01_10_metaG | ecosystem: Environmental > Terrestrial > Soil > Wetlands > Peat | place... | reverse complement strand
TCACGCGGAGCCACGGCTTCCGTGGCAGCCATCTGAGGCACATTCGGAGCGGTAAACAGAGGCAATAGCTTCGTCAATGGTTTTGCGCTCGATGGCCTTCCGGTGCTTGCAGCCTGCTGCCCATTAGCCACGCAAGGTGCGAGGACTATGCAGGCTGAGAAAACGCCCAGGCATGCTGCGACTTTGTGAAATGTCACGTACCGCATGATGATTCTTTCTCCATGTGTTTTCTTGACGATCGGCGGGCGGACTTCAAAACCGCCACCGAACCAGTTGGAACTGCTCTTGAAGCCGGGGACGTCAAAGACGAAGGCACGGCACTCCTTCCGGAGCGCCGTGCCCATGGCCGCGGCTAGAAAGCTATCTTGAAACCAAGTTGGATTCGGCGGGGATTGGCAGTCCCATTGTAAGCACCGAAGTCTGTGTTGAGTTGCTGGCCCGTTGCCGGATCGAAGTTCGTAGAGGTGTCCAAACTATTGAACTGCGTGTGGTTGAATGCATTGTAGGCTTCGAGCCTGAACTGCATTGTCCGCGGACCTTCGCCCCATGGGATGTTCTTGAAGAGGGTCAATTCAGTATTCTCGACGCCCGGTCCGCGAACCACGTCCTTCTTTGCATTGCCAATGCCGTACGGGTCTGTTGTCCGGCTTGGCATTGCGATGTCCGAGGTGTTGAAGGCGTGAGTAGCAGTGCGTTGGCCCTTTGAAAGATGCGGGTTTCCGGTGATGTTAACCCGGTTGTCCACTCCAGAACCTCCGCCGAACGTAAGGTTTGACACATTCTCAATTCCCAAACCGATCGACTGCGGGGTGCCGCTGAGCAAGGAGATAATGCCAGAGGTTTCCCAGTTCCCGACGATGGCATTGAGAATGCGATCGTTCTTCAACCCCGGTATCTTGTAGTCGAAGTTGATCGCCACATTGTGGGTATGATCGAACCCCGCTTTTCCATAGTTTCGGATGCGGGGGTTAATGAACGGGTTTACAGCAGCCTGATCGCTGTCCTCCAGATCCATGGCTTTGGACCAGGTCCAGGCCATTCCATAAGTCAGGCTGCGCGAGAACCGTTTTTGGAGGGTGACTTGCAAGCTGTGGTAGTTCGAATTGCTCGTGAAGGTTTCATACAATGCATCTTCAAGGCCACTAAGCGGACGAGCAAAATCGAGCGGAAGATAGGAGCTTCCGGTTGGGTCCGTCGGGTCTGGAAAGTTCTTCTGCGCCCCATAATTGACAGCGTTGTAGTTGTTCTGCACCATCAAGTGGCGTGCAACCGAACCTACGTAAGCGACTCCGAACGCTGTCTGGAACCCGATATCACGTTGAACACCGAGGCTCCAGTTATATGTCACTGGTGGCACAAACGATGGTTGAATGCCGAGCACGGAATCCGGGCTGGTAACTAAGGCCGAAGGAGTCAACTGCGGAACCGTCGTGAACGGGATATTAAGAATCTCCTGCACAGGAGGCTCTGAGAGGAAGTCCCCGTTGCGGTCGTCGGCGACCCGGCCAGGGAACATTCCAAATCCGCCGCGGATTGCGGTCTTTCCATCTCCGAACACATCGTAAGCAAAACCCACACGAGGCATCGAATGAACGCCATCATTCGTCATGGTGACACCTGGGAATTGCTTCATGCCGTCCCAGAAGGTCCCCGACCCGGGTGCCAAACTGCCGATCAATACCGCGCTAACGAATTGACCGCTGGCAGGATTGTAGCCGACCCTCTGTCCCGATCCATTCAGCGCAGGCGCGATCAGCTTCGGAGCACTTGCCGCACTGAAGGCCGAGGGTACGAACGCAGATAGGGTTTGGTTGTTTCCCTGATGCGTGGGTCCCACGACGATGAAGCGGAAACCGATATCTAGCGTCAATCTGCGGGTTGCGCGCCAGTTATCCTGAATGAACCACGCAACCGAAGTGTAGCGGTCGTCCGCGTACGGGCGGCTGTTCGACTCGGAGTAGCTATTTACCGAGCCGATCAGCGCGTTCGCGTAAGCATAGTTCGTGTCAAATGGGTTGGCTGAGTTCTTGTCGAAATTGATAGTTCCATTGAAAGAGTTCAAGGGCGACCATGCCACCGCGTTGCGGGCAACATGCTCGACTTCAACTCCAGCCTTTAAATTGTGCGCGTGCACAACCTTCGAGAGGTTATCAGTGTAGATCCAATCGGCATTCGATCCGCCGAATGGAAAGCGGCTTTCATATCCGATATTCCAAGCATTTGGAACACCGCCGAAGCTGGTATTGGGCAAAACATTGTACGGATTGTCCTTTGGATAGAACTGGGGGATTGTCGCTCCAATGGTCGTCCTGCTGTTTGCGGCAATAGAAGCAGAATTAGGAACTGTAGACTGCTTAAAATGGGCGACGCCGACCGTAACCTCATTGACGGTGGTGTTGTTAAAGGTGTGCAGGTAGGTTCCGACCAGGCCATCAGCCGGGCCGCTACCTGTTGTTATGACGTGAGGAAAATTACTGTTACCGTTATATCCGGTGCTGCTGTTCTTGCTGTTGTTGCCGCGAACGTAAAACTGGTTGTGCGGGTTGATGTTGTAGTCGAGGCGAAGTACTTCAAACCGGTAGGAGCCAGTCTGCGTCCCCGTCTTCACGGCGTTGTAGTTGTGACTCGGGTCGGTGTAGTTGGGCGTCGGGAAAAAATTGAGGAGAGCTTGATCGGCAGTGTTCCAGAGGCCCTGCGGGATGACGTTCCCTGAGAACTGGGTATGTGTGCCAGGATAGTAGACCGGAACTACCGTCCCGCTCGTGTCCACCGATTGAGAGAAATCTCCTTTTCGCTCGAGAAGTGTCGGCACAGTTCCCCGCCAGGTAACAGGTGAACTCGTCGGGAGAAACTCCTGCGCAAAGAAGAAGAACAGCTTGTCGCGGTGCGGATAGATCTTGGGAATGTCGATGGGGCCACCCACATAATATCCCGGGAAGTTATACCGGTAGCGACCTCGAGCGGCACCATATCTCTTGTTGAAATAGCTGTTGGCGTTGAATGCTTCGTTTCGAACAAAGTAGTAGGCGCCGCCATGGAAATCGCCGGTGCCAGCCTTGGTAGTCGCCATGATGTCGCCACCATAGCTCCGCCCGTATTCGGCCTGGTAGTTTGTCGTGAGTACCTTGATTTCCTGGATGGAGTCGATGCTCGGGATATTCGGCGTGCCGGACTGGTTTCCGGTGTCCATCGTCGGCACGCCATCCAACAGTAAACTCGCGCTTTGGCCGCGGCTGCCGTTGATTGTTCCATTAAGACCTCCGCAGGTCGGGCAGTCGATATCCTGAGCCTGGACAACGCCGGGAACAAGACCGAGGAGCGAGAGAAAATTCCTGCCGATAGTCGGAAGCTCGGTCACCTGTTGATCCGAAATATAACCTGACCGCTCACCGCTCTCCGTCTCGATGACGGCGACGTTTCCGTTTACCGTGACCTCTTCAGTTTGGCTCCCAACGACCAGGGCGATGGGCCGGAGGGCCAAGCGCTGTGTTGCGGTCAGGATCACATTATCCTGGCGATAGGGCTTAAACCCTTGTGCATCAATGGTGATGGCATAGTTGCCTGCAAGGACTTCGGAGAAGACGAAATTGCCCTCCTTATCGCTCACGGTGGTCCTTAGCTGGCTAGTTTCGACGTTGCGCAGCGTGATGGTTGTGCCCACAACCGCGGCGTCGGACGAGTCGTGAATCGTGCCCCCGATCTGACCGGTCAATCCTTGAGCGTCAGATTGTTGAACGGTGAACATAGCTGTGGCTAGAGCAAACAGCCAGAAGATCATGCCTTTTCTGATTGCAGACCGCATTGCGTCTCCTCCTGTAATTGTGAAATGAGATTGATCGACAAGCCGGCTAGAGCCGGGAATTCCATTGCAGCCGGAATTCGAGGGCAAGCAAAGCCGAAGCCGGTTCAAGAGAGTGGCGTCTGGAAGCGATTCCTCTGCGGCCAATCTCCGGAATCCAAACCAATGGCAATTCTGGAGGGGCGCACGCTTCTCGTGAAGTGCTCGCACTGTCTTTAACACGTTCCAAACAGGTGGGAGCAAACACCGACCGAAGGTATATGACTTGGCCATGCAGCTTTTCGCCCCGGATGCAGGTGTTCAGAGCGGAGTCAGAGGCATGAATCGAGCAGGCAGGCCGGATACACGGAGTTCCAGAGACTCCGCATTTCCACATTAGGGCCCCAGTTGGCCGCATCGGAAGTGTTAACGGCTACGGATAGACACAGCCGTGACGCTGATCACCGTTAGCGCTGATGCTTTTTACGGAATAAGCACAGGTGGAGCCGTAGAAGGCAGATGCAAGAAATGTACAGATCCCAAATGGCGCATAAGGGACTCATCTGAGACGCTTGATAGGCAAAGACCCGATACTTTCGCTATTTCGATTCGTGAACTTGAAGGATTTGGTCGGCAGTCACATCTTTCAGCACTTGTTTCGTTCCGCTTGGCCAGGCGATCTCGATCAAGCGCACGAGACTGCACTTGCCCAGTCCAAAGTGAACGCGACTGTCGCTCGAAGACGCGTATCCTTCGCTGGTGGCGACTTGGTTATACTCTTCAAAGCCAGAGTCAAGAACCAGGTGAACCTTCGCTCCAATTCCCATGCGATTGCTCCTAGAGCCTGCTAACTGAAGGATCAACCAATGATTGTCATTCTTCGTGATGTTATGGAAGATCTTCAGGGGACCATTCAGAACGGAAACGACGACGTCGATCTTCCCGTCGTTGTCCAGGTCTGCAAAAGCAGCCCCGCGATGGGCGCCTGCTGCCTGCATGTCTGGTCCGGCGAATTTGCTCACATTCTCAAACCTCCCGTTTCCCAGGTTCCGAAACACTCCATTGGGTTCGGGGTAGCTTCGGTTGGTGACGTCCGCAATATTGTCAAGGACGTTTGATCGAGCAACAAACAGGTCTTTCCACCCGTCGTTATCGAAATCGGCGATGCCATTAGACCACCCTGACATTCGCATCGTCTCCGAGGTCAGCCCGGCACTTCGAGTGACATTCGAAAACTGGCCATTCGCACCGAAATAGAGTGGAAATGTCTGCTCCTCCATTGCCGTGAACCAAATATCCGGCTGTCCGTCATTATTCACGTCCTGGAAATCGACGCCCATGCCGGAGATTGCGAGGCCATCTTCGGAATATGCAACGAGCTTATCGAAGCCAACCTCCTCAAACCGCTTACCATTGAGGTTATGGAATAGAAGGTTCGGCGTCTTGTCACCGGCGACAAAAATGTCCGGCCATCCGTCGCCGTCGTAGTCTGCCACGGCAACACCCATGTTGCGTCCAGGATGCTCGGATATGCCTGTCTCCTTCGAGACGTCCGTGAACGTGCCATTTCCATTGTTTCTGTAGAGAGTATTGGGAAGAGGCTTGTAGTAGATGGGATCGCAGTACGCCCGCTCTCCGTTCAGTTGGCAGGCATGTTCATTCGACGGATCCCACTCGCAGTAGTTCGAGACAAACAAATCCAGGCGTCCGTCGTTGTTGTAGTCGAGCCAAACGGCTGAAACAGACCACATTTTTGACCCATTGTGCGATGCACCGGAAAGGCCGGCTTTTTCAGTGACATCCGTAAATGTTCCATCTCCGTTGTTATGAAGCAGTTGATTTCCATTTACATTTGCAACAAATATGTCCGGTCTGCCATCGTTGTCATAGTCACCAACGGCTACGCCAATTCCGTAGCCTCTGCCTTCCACATGAGCTTGCGCAGTCACGTCTGTGAACTTCAGATTCCCATCGTTCCGGTACAGACGGTTATAGTACTGCGGCCCGTCTTTCCGCAGCGAAGGCATTGTGGCGCCGTTGACCACAAAGATGTCTACCAGGCCATCCCCGTTGTAATCCAAGAGCGCAATCCCGCCCGCCATGGTCTCCGGCTGATGCTTTTGCGCGGTTGGACTGGCATTAAGGACGAAATTTACCCCACTTTGTTGAGCTATCTCTTCGAATGCGATGGCGCCGGATGGGACGTCGGAAGAGCTGCCCGATGCCAGCATCGTTAAGAGCGACAGAACTATCAATGCCTTCAATTCTGATCCCCTGCCTGGTCCAGCTTTGCCATTTGCCGGCGCACGCGCTGCGCAGCTGCTGGGTCATTGAGCTGGGTATATGCCGCCGCGAGCGACCAAAGGATTTGTCTGTCATTTGGCGCCAATCGAGCTGCTTGGGAGAGATGCCCTATTCCATCTTGCATTCGGTGAAGATCGATCAAGCATTTGCCCAATGCAAATTGCGCCTGTGCACTCCGATTGGCGATTGCAACCGCGCGCTCAGCATACGAGAGTGCCTCGGAAGCCTGCCCTCTGCGCAGGTACTCAAGTGCCAGCAGCGTCATTGCCGGCACATGCGACTTCGAGATTGCAAGCTCGGCGCTCAATTGGGTCAAACCCTCGTCGGGATGATCTTTTAAGAGAAAGCAGCCATAAAGGTAATGGAGTTGTGGTTCATTGGGATATTGGTCAATCAGGCTTAAGAACTGCGTGTTTGCCGCGGTCGAATGATTCGCTGTCGCATCACAGACGGCTCGGCCAGCGCCCAAAACAAGGTCCTCCCGATCCTTCGGCAGATCTCTCGGGAGCATTTTCATCCGCAGCGCAGTCAGACCGGTCCCTTCGATAAGGATTTGGGAACTGCATTCAGTGCTGCTCAGCTTTTGAACAAGGTGAAATGCATTGTCGAAATCGCCCACAACGTTCAGGAGTAAAAGCTCATGAACTTTGGCGACGCGTTCCAGGTTTTCGTCCTCGGTCATGCCGAGGCGATCGGCATGCTGCAAATCCGTGAGCGATTGCCGGCTCTCGCCCAACTCGAACTCTGACAGCCCCTTCAATGCCCAGGCTGAGCCGTCCCCTGGTTGGAACGAAAGGTATCTAGCCAAAGACGCACGGCATTCAGCGTAATCACCGGTGTCATACGCGAGCGTACCTAACTTCCACCAGCCATCTTTCCACGCTGGATGCACAGTCAACGCTTTCCTATAGATTTCAGCAGCGTCTTGAAGGCGGTTTGCAGCCAGAAGCCGATCTGCTTGCTGCTCTATTTGACGAAGATTCGATTCAGCAGGAGCCTGCTCTGCGTTAATGCGAGACTGGAATTGTCGTGATCCGATGAAGAGCAAAGTACAGAAGCTGGCGGCCAGGAGACTGGTGCGAGTCATGGCTGGATTCCCCTCTTGCCAGAGTAACGCCACTCCAAGAAGCACTTCGCGCCCCCATGGGGTTTTTCATTGGACCAAGGAGCCCAATTCGGAGAACTCCCGGGTGCGGAGAAGACCACGGCGGACATTTAGACCCCAACTGTTTTTCGCCAGACTTGGATCGATCTGGCCAAGCAAGGCTCCAACTCTCGTGGGCTTCGAACACCGAACTGCAAGCGAAGATCGAGAACAAATGGCCCTGCGAAAGATCGAAAATCCCCAAGTCGATTTCAGGATTGCCCACTCGATGGAGTGAAGCAAGTTTTCGAACGTTTGAAACATGTTTCCAACGCGGCTCCTCGCCCGAGGCGGGAGTATGATACACGGTTCGTCATTTACTTGAATTGACTTGACAGGCAGCAGCGGAATGTTTACTTTTTGGTCCGGACTATGACTACCGAGATTTCAAATCATGATGTATCGGATGAGGAAAAGCGCGCGGCGCTTGAGTTTGCGCTGCAAAGTCACAGTCTGGGGAGGTCTGATCGTCTAAAGTCCTTTCTTTCATATATTTGCGAGGCGGAATTCGAAGGCCGTCACGAACGGCTTACAGAATATGAAATCGCGACTTCGGCGCTCGGGCGCCGCGAGGATTTCTCGCCGATAGAGGACTCCACTGTTAGAAGCCGGGCCTATGAACTCCGTCAAAAACTCGAGAGGTTGTATACGTTGGAAGCACCCGACTATCCGGTGCAAATCGATCTCCCAAAAGGAAGCTACAAACCAACTTTCCACCACTCTGCTCGACCGTCTTCGAATGGGGATACCTTAGGACTCTTAACTGAAAATGTAGTGGCGCGAAAAACACGACGGCTGGCCATAGTGCTTGGCGCGTCCGGATTCTTCGTTGGAGTTGTTGCAACGGCTATCATCGCAGTTCTTGTTTCAGGCCGTCACTCAGAATCAGACTCACTGGCCATGGTTCAAGCGAGTAATCTCGGCTGGACCCCTGAACTGCGGGAGCTTTGGGCTCCCTTCGCTTCCAGCAAGCGACCCATTGTCGTTACTTTTGAGACTCGTCTATTCGTCGGTTTTGGATCTCCTTTCATTGTCAGGGATCCAGATATTGAAAACATGGGAAGTATCGAATCGTCAGAGCCGATTATGAAGATCAAGCGTCTCTTCAAGGCAAATGAGGTCTACGAGGTGAGGCGCTATTCGGATTTCAGCGCTGCCATTGCCCTGTTCTCGGTCGCTCGACTGCTTTCGCCCTCGGGAATACCTATGAAAGCCGAACGCTCCGTCGATATGACGAGTGAAGACGTTCATTCCTGTAATCTGGTGCTCGTAGGCAAACCGGGTGCATACGACGGCATAAGAGGTGGACCCCCACTTGGATTCAATTTTGTATATCAGAAGGACCGAAGTATCCGAAATATGCATCCAATGCCCGACGAACAGGGGAGGTACTCAGCAAGCGGGGATTCCGCACAAACGGCCGGCATGGTCCAAAATTTCGCAGTGATCACAATGACCCCAGGCCCTGAGAGCGGACAACATATTCTCAGCCTTGTAAGCGCTGACAGCGAGTTATTCTGGCCGCTTGCGCTCTACATGACGGATCCAGTGTATGCAAAAGAACTTGTGGAGCATCTGCGTCTACCGTCGGGAAAGCTGCCGGATTCATACGAGGTGCTGGTCAATATCCAAGAGCGCAATTTGAGGCCGATTAGAGTCTCATACGTGGCACATCGAGTTCTTCCGAGCTCTCAGTAATTTACAACAATTCGCATTTCCTCTTCTCCGAACGGCGCCAGCCCAATTCACTTCTTCATCTTCCCTGCCGGCTCGAAATCTCAGACACAATGCAACGATTAAGTGCTCGGCCTGCGGCCCGGGTTGGTCATTCTGCGCGAATCTCACAGCCCAATCCGATCTTCCCTTTGAAACAATGAGTCTCCTGTGCTCTTCGCAACCGCGTCTCCCAATCATGGGACGTTCGGAACGTATTTCGAACTATCGGATGACCTGCACAGAACTTGCATCGCTTCTGAAACGACTGCCAAATGGCTATGTAAAGTACGAAGTACTTTAGAGATTCGATTTTGCATGACTTGCGATTGCCAGGACTCGCGCTTCCGATATGGCAGTTGACGGTTTTCGGCATCGGCAAGTAACTGCAACCGGCACTCATTTGCCAGGATAAGGGGATTGGGATTTGTTCGATCGAAGACAGTTGCTTTCCATTGCTGTACAGGGTGCTACTCTGGCCGGATTGCCGGCGATGGCGCAGAAGCCCGCCGCCAATCGCGATCAATCTGACCTAGCGAATCTCGGGATTGTGAGTGTCAGGTCGTTTGGGGCGCTTGGAGACGGCCGCGCTATTGATAGTCCAGCGATCAACCGAGCAATCGACGCCGCTGCGGCGGCCGGTGGCGGCACTGTGTACTTTCCTGCTGGGATCTACGCCAGCTATTCAATTCGCCTCAAGAGCCACATCTCTTTGTTTCTTGACCAGGGCGCAACGATACTCGCGGCCTCGACGCCACTCGAAGGCGCCATCAGCGGGGGCTATGACACTGCCGAACCCCAGGGAGAATGGGAGCCTTACCAGGATTATGGTCACAATCACTGGCACAATAGCCTTATCTGGGGCGAGAATATCCACAATTTTTCGATTGTGGGCACTGGCCTGATTTGGGGAAAAGGACTGAGCCGGGACTATCCCAGCGACAAGAATCTGCCGGACTCTAGAAAACCAGGAGTAGGCAACAAAGCCATCGCGCTCAAGAATTGCTACAACGTAACCTTGCGCGACTTCTCGGTCCTGGAGGGCGGGTGGTTTGGCGTACTCGCCACCGGCGTGGATAACCTGACCATTGACAACCTGAAGATCGATACCATCCGCGATGGCATCGACATCGATTGCTGCAGAAATGTGCGCATTTCCAACTGCACAGTAAACTCGCCCTATGACGATGGCATCTGTCCGAAGAGCTCATACGCACTTGGCTATGCTCGCCCCACAGAGAACCTCACGATTACAAACTGCTTCGTGACCGGGAGTTATGAAGTTGGTTCCGTGTTGAGTGGTAAATGGAAAAGAATGCCGGACTCGTTTTCATCCAGCGCAACCGGACGGATCAAATGTGGGACGGAGTCGAATGGCGGTTTTCGAAATGTGACAATTTCAAACTGTGTCTTCGAACATTCACGCGGGTTTGCTCTGGAAACGGTCGATGGCGCTCTCTGTGAAGACATCACCTTCGTCGGGGTCACAATGCGTGGGACTCTGAACTCACCAATCTTCCTGCGGCTCGGCAGGCGCATGCGGGGCCCCGCGGGCGCAAATGTCGGCACATTGAAGAGGGTCTTGATCAGCAATGTCACAAGTTACGGAGCAGCCCAACTTCCCTCCATCCTCAGTGGCGTGCCTGGTTACCCTATCGAGGACGTAAAGATCAGCGATGTCTATCTTCATCAGATCGGTGGAGCAGTTGAATCTATGGCCAAGTTCCAGGCGCCCGAATCCGAAGGGGACTATCCGGAGCCGACTATGTTTGGCGCTCTCCCTGCGACTGGTTTCTTCCTTCGCCACATTAAGAATCTCGAAATGAGCAATGTCGAAATCGCCGTTGAAAAGGTGGATCAACGGCCGGCCTTTGCCCTTTTCGATGTCGATGGTGCAGATTTCTTTCGTGTCAGGGTTCCGCGTCAGCCCAAGTCTAACGCCTTCCGTTTAGCTCAAGTTGGGAGCTTCCGTGTCTTCGGAAGTCAGTTTGTACAAGATCAGGAATCTCCGCAGGTTGACCAACGCGTGATTTGACATTTGAAACAGGAGTGCTCGTTGAGGCGCCCTTGGCATCGAGGCCGAAAGGTGCAGGTAGGTAATCCGCACCGCATAAGCTTCATTCGATCTGTCAATGCGATCTCGATGTCTTTGAGGTCTGCCGAGCGGCGCTGATCCGGCATTGTTGCGATCGATCCTGGAGAGTTTGCGCAAGCGATCGATCTTCGCGCTGGAACGAAGATATGGATCGCCGCCGGCGTGACCGGCATGCGTCGTGGTTCCTATGGCCTACGTGCGAAGGTGCAGACCGTTCTTGAAAAGCAGCCGTTCTCAGGAGACGTCTTCGTTTTTCGGGGACGCAGAGGCGACATCGTAAAACTCTTATGGTGGGATGGCGATGGTCGGCAACTCAGAGGTCGCCTGCGGAAGCCGCTATCAATCTTTGCCAACCCGTTGTAGAGGCAGTTTTTCAAACAATCCTCCGGCATGGGAGCAGAACTCACACCCGCGAGTCATATATAATGGGGTGTGCTGTGGATCCGCGGAGCCCTTGCAGCAAGGATGCCGGTGCTCAAAGAGCGACTATGCAACCAGAATGCAACCCAGGTCGCTGAACGTTGGGATAATCTCTTTGTAGAGCGTTCAAAATAAAGCGGTTCTACTTGACGGAGAGATGGCCGAGCGGCTGAAGGCGGCGGTTTGCTAAACCGTTATAGGGTCAAAAGCTCTATCGGGGGTTCGAATCCCCCTCTCTCCGCCAGACCTTATTGAATCCATAATTTACACAAGATAAATAACTTGCAGAATTGCCGCACTCCGAAAGATTCCCCCTTTCCCTCCGATTTACCTGGCCGGATGGGTTTCACGTGGCTTAGAGCAGATTCGGAAATGGTGTAGACCGTAGTGCTATCCCGCAGGGGCTAAAGCCCGTTGATTTCATTGGCGCTTTGCGGCACGGCTAAAGCCGTGCCCTTTCAAAACCGGTCTACAGTAAAACAAAAAACGCCCTAGGGATTGCTTTCGGCAAGGAAGACTTCCAATTTGTTCCGCTGCTTTCAATCGCAGGTGTCGTTTCGATGGGGCATTGTCGTTCCAATTGAAGTGACCAGCAAACGATGTTTTCAATGCGGAAGGGAATATCCCCCTGCGCAGTTCTTCCGCGGCAACTGCGGAACCGCGCTTTTGCTCAAAGGATACATTCCATCGGAGGCAAGCAAAGAACGCGCAGGCGCCACTCGTGCATCGACTGCCTGGCGGGCATTTTTGCCGACGTGTGGCGCATTGTGCACTCAGTCGAAGGATTTAGCGACCAGACGCAGCTCACCCTCGGCGAAGCGAGCTGCAATGTCGATTCGTGCCGCGAATCCATGATGGAAGTCAGGGCCACGCATCCGAGGCACTTTGTCTGTATCGTCCCTTGACTCTTCATAGCGAATCAACCGCGCGGCCCGACACTCGACAAGACCATAGGACCCGGCATGCAGGTGTGTTTTCACTGGTGGCAATTCAACACAATTGATTCACAGGATTCCGCGCCTTGATTTGGACAAGAGCAGGGATACGGAATCCGCGAACAAGCTTTCCTGGCCTGTTTGGCGGCTAATTCTGGCCGGCTCGGGATGAGGCGATTCGCCTTATACGACCTGTAACGGTCTGGATCAAGGTGTATACGGGCGTTTACACGCCCTCGGGCCGGCTGTTTGGCAACTGGTTGACGAATAAGTCATTGGGGCCTTGTCCAGAATGGCCCTTCTCTTGCTACAGGCAACCTAGGCGCGATCCAGCTTATCGCTGGGAAAGACGGCACATCTGTTTGGCTATCATCCGGGTAAGCAGAATAGAAGTTTCGGCCTACCTGCTGGGGGAACAATGGCAGACCCGTCCATTGGGATCGGTACAATCGGCAGCGAGCCGCCCGTACGGTGGGCGCGGCGCAATTTTTCCCTGATTTCGCCAGTCCTGGTGGGTTTTGCCCTGGCCGTTCCGCTGGCTCTGATTGCAAGGCACATCACTTTCAACCCCCTCCTCAATAACTTGCTGGCCTTCGGCGCCGGAGCTGTAGCTTCGGTTCTGGTTCTGCGCCTGCTGGTTCAGCGCGAGCACCGGGTCGCATTCCAACTGGTGTTGAGCGAGATCGTGCGCGAAAACAAATCGCCCGATATTGCGGCAAACCGCATTCTGGAAGCCCTCTGTCTCTCTGAGGGTTGGGATGTGGCGGTTCGGTGGGACGTGAACGCGGAGGAAGACAAGCTGGCCTTCAGCTCGTCGTGGAACTCACCAGGCCGTCGCGCAGAAACTCTCATTGAAGAGAGCATGCGACAGTCGCTGCCCAGCGGTGCGGAGCTGCCTGGACGGGTCTGGCGGGATGGCCGTGCGGTTTGGATCGCCAACCTGGCCTCTGAGCGCCGAACCCCGCACACTGAAACTGCCCTGCGCGATGGGATGGTCTCAGGCTGTGCAGTCCCGGTGCGCGTGGGCGACACGGTGCTGGCGGTACTCGAATTCTATTGCCACTTCTGCCTCCGCGAGAATCGAGAGGCTATGGCAGCCGTGGAGACGGTGGCCACGTCCCTGGGACAGTTGATGACCAGTTCCCACGAACGGGGCCGGGCAGAAAAGCTCTACCGCCAGCAGGAAATCCTGCTCGACTCGGTCGCCGACGGCATTTGCGGCCTGGATCGAAATGGGCTGGTAAGCTTTGCCAACCCGGCTGCTGCCCGCATGCTGGGAGCAGAAGCCGCGAGTCTTACCGGCAAGTCCGTGCATGTCCTGCTGCATGCGTCTGCTCCGTCCAAGAGCCGCTGCAACGATGAGGATTGCTCCTTGCGGCGCGCGACCGAGGAACCGCTCGAGACGGCCATTTCAGGCGAGGACACCATCTTCCGCGCCGACGGCAGTTCCTTGCGCGTGGATTACACGTTGACTCGCATTCCCGATCAGAGTCATCTTTCTGGTTCCGTGCTCAGCTTCCGCGACATCAGCCATCGCCATGCCCTCGATCGCATGAAGAACGAATTCATTTCGACCGTGAGTCACGAGCTGCGAACGCCGGTGACCGCCATCCGCGGGGCGCTGTGCCTGCTCTCCTTCGAGAACCTGGCCCAGGTCAACGAGAAGAGCGCCAATCTGATTCGTATCGCCCAAGCCAACTCCGAACGGCTGGTCACGCTCATCAACGACATTCTGGATCTCGATCGGATGGGCAGCGGGCGTGGAAGCCTCTCCTTCCGGCCGGTGCAATTGTCCCATATCGTATGCCAGGCCATTGATAACCTGGCGCCTGTCGCCGATGCTGCCGGCGTGCAGTTGGTTCACGACTCCACGCAAGCGGAGATTGCCGGCGATCCCGACCGGCTGCTCCAGGTTCTCACCAACCTCATCTCGAACGCGATCAAATTCTCTCCCTCCAGTTCCGTGGTTTCTGTCCAGATGCAATCCGAAATCAGCGGAGTTACGATCTCGGTCATCGACAAGGGCCGCGGAATTCCCGCGGACAAACTCGAAGCCATCTTCGGCCGCTTTCAGCAGGTGGACGCCTCCGATTCTCGCCAGAAAGGCGGAACGGGCCTGGGTCTGGCCATCTCAAGGGCGATCGTTCAGCAACACACAGGGCGCATATGGGCGGAGCGCAATCGCGGCCGCGGATCAACCTTCCGGGTCTTCCTGCCGTACAAGCAGATCCCGGTCGAAGAGCCAAGCCTCGATTTTGCGCAGGCGAGCGGTCATGGCACGGTTCTGCAGCCCGAAGTATCCTCGTATCGCGACCTAAATTAATACAGACCTCAAGGCCCCGGCATCGCCGACGGGCCGCCCTGTATCCAGAGCGTGATTATCCGATGATCGCGGAACAGTTCATCGACTCCATCCGCGTGCATGTCTCGGAATGCGGCGGATTCAGCCCGGCGCGCAAGATCGCAATTCTCGCCGAACCGTTTGGCGTGAAGACGGCGTGGCATGGTCCCGCGATGTTTCACCCGTTGGGCATATGGCCAACATGACTCTCGACCTGTTGAGCTATAACTTCGGAATTGAGGAGTATTCGCCGTTTAACGAGAGGACGCAGGCCATCTTTCAAGGCTGCCCGCAGATGCGGGATGGCTATCTGTGGGTGAACGAGACGCCGGGATGGGGCATTGAAATCGATGAGAAGCAGGCTGCCAAGGCTCCATTCACAGCCAGCCCGCTGAATGGCGGCTGGGGCGAAATCCGGCTCCGCGACGTCACGGCGATCAAGCAGTAGCAGCCGCGCTCAACTGAAGAGTGCGTCGTCCCAGGACTGTACTTCGTCCCACATCGGTGTGGGCTCAAAGTAGCCCGTGCCTGGCTTGAGATGCTTTTTCAACTCATCGTCGTTCAGCGTGATTCCCAGGCCCGGCGTATCCGGGACCTTGATATATCCCTTGTTGACGATGGGCTTTTCGATCCCTGTCACCAGGTCCTGCCAGAATGGCACATCGAGCGAGTGGTTCTCAAGCGCGAGAAAGTTGCGCGTGGCCGCGGCGCAGTGCACGTTTGCCATGCAGCACACCGGCGTTCCGGCAAAGTGCATCGCCATTGGCACTCCGTAGCGGAACGCCATGTCGCCGATCCTGTGCGTCTGAAGAATTCCGCCGGAGGTCGCAAGATCCGGATGGATCTTGTCGACGACGTGGTCTTTGCAGAGGGTCTCGAAATCGGTGAGCTGGTAGATATCTTCGCCGGTAAGAATGGGTGTCGGGCTGGCCTCGGTAATCTCCTTCAGCAGATCGGTGAGATACCAGGGGATGACGTCCTCCATCCACTCCAGGTTGAATTTCTCATAAGCCTTGCTGAGCCGGATGACTGATTTCACTCCGACGTGGCCGAGGTGATCCATCGACAGTGGCATCTCATAACCAATGTTTTCCCGCACCGCGGCAACATACTGGCAGAGCCGGTCGATTCCTTTGTCGGTAACTTCGGTCGCAATAAATGGATGCGGCTGATTGCGCAGTTCCCACTTATCCATGCCGGCAGGCTGCATGACTGTGTCAGGAATTCCATCCAGGACATTGATGCCCAGGTCCATCTTCATCCAGGTCATGCCCATTGCCTTGCGCTCTTTGGCGCGTCTCCCGTATTCCGCCGGATCCAGAGACTCCTCCGTATCCGCGTAGATACGAATCGAGTCGCGCCATTTGCCTCCGAGCATCTGGTAGACCGGAATGTTGTACACCTTGCCCGCTATGTCCCACAGCGCCATCTCAACGGCGCACACACCGCCTGCCTGGCGCGCGCCGCCGCCGAACTGGGCGATCTTTTGAAAGATGTAATCAATGTTCAAGGGGTTCTCGCCAACGATGCGGCTCTTGAGCACCAAGGCGTATTGCGGCCCCGCGATATCGCGCACTTCTCCCAGTCCATAGACGCCCTGGTTGGTGTCGATGCGAATCAGAACGCAGGGACTCGGCCCCGGCTTGACGATCACCGCATAACGCATGTCCGTAATCTTCAGCGTCGACGGACTGGAGTTTTGATTCACATTCTTGATCGCGGGCTCAGTTGCCCCTGCGGTTTGCGCGAGAGTTCCACCGGCCAGCATGGCCAATGAAGACTTGATTACACTGCGCCGATTCACTGTGGTGGCGTTATTTCTGAACATGTGATTCCTCGCGAAAATTCTGCCATCCCATCTTACTCTCGCAACTCCGGCAGTCAACTTCTCCGCGAATCTCCGCCACGCCCCAGTGGACGAGAGAGACAGAGATGTGGAAGAATTTGTGCCGCAATCCATTCTTAGTTGATAGGAGTGTATAGGTATGGCTTCTGGCATCTCGCGAAGAGGGATTCTGAAAGGAATGGCGACAACGGCTCTGGCGCCCGCGCTCATGGCGACAGCATCGGCACAGTCTGGCGAGAAGCCATGGTGGCTGGGGAACGGCATGCCGCAGGAAGGCGCCGGCACGCCGAAGATTGCAACTGCCATTGATTTCGCCGGCGACATCACCGACGAAGCGATTCGCGGTGTTGTGCAGCTTGGCGTTTATCACGTCCTGGGCGGCGGTCCAAGGACTCCATGGACCGTGAGCGATCTTCAGCCGAAGATGGACAAACTCAAGACGGCCGGCGTCTCGCTGGGCAACCTGATGATCGGCGGCAATCGGGAGACACTCTACGGGAGACCTGGGCGCGATGAAGAGATTGACAAGATCCGGCAGTCGATTCAGGTTGCGGGGCAGGTAGGCCTTCCGGTGGTCGAATACAACTTTTATGCGCATCGCGCCATGGAAGGCTATTACGAAGAAACAGGCAGAGGCGGCGCTGGATTGACGGGCGCGGACTATGAGCGGGCGAAGGGCCTGCCGCCGTTACCCAACGAAGGCGCACATACTCTCGACGAAATGTGGGCCAACATCGGCTACTTCCTGAAGGCGGTCATTCCGGTTGCGGAGAAAGCGAATGTGCGCCTCGCATTGCATCCCAACGATCCCCCCTTTCCACTCAGCCGCGGATCGCAGCAGATCATGGGGACCGTCGCGGGATGGAAACACCTGATCGAGATTGTAGACAGCCCCGCAAACGGCATCACGTTCGATTGCGGCGTCACGAAGGAGATGGGCGAAGACCCTGTCGCGGTCTGTCATTATTTCGGTTCCCGCGATCGCATCAACCACGTGCACTATCGCAATCCGCACGTGATGAAACCATACGAGAAATACGACGAGGGATTCATCGACGAAGGCGACGTAAACATGTTCGCGGTGATGCGGGAGCTGGTAAAGCTGAAGTATTCGCGCGAGTTATATCCGGAGCATCCGCGAGCGCTGGATTACGACCGTGCCCGCGGGCCCATCAAGGGCTATCCCGGCGGCGGCGGCTATGCGGGCGACCTCTATGACATTGCCTATGCAAAGGCCATGCTTCAGGCGGCCCTGGTCGTCGAACGGGCCGGGTAACAATTTGGGCTCATCGCCGCTGAACCCGCCGGCTACCGCGGTTCCACAACTGCTCTCCCTCGAAACAACTGCACTCCCGCGGCATTTTTCTTAAGAAAGTGGCGCCCCGCGCAATGCTGGAAAGGGCACATTGATTGTGGAACCGCACTCAGAGCGGGAAACGCCGGCGAGCCGGGCTTTCCCTCTTGAGGAAAGGCATGTATTGAAGCTCACATCCAGAGTTCGGAACTCAGATTCACGATTGAAGATGCCGTAAGCAAGGGGAGATCCGATGAGCCTTTCGCGCAGGGATTTTGTTCAGCTTGCAGGAACGGGGGTTTTGTCGCAGTCGGGGCTTTTAAAGGCGGTTCAAACCTCGTTGCCGGCGGCTAAGGACTCTTCCGCGCCCTCGAGGGTCGCCTTGGTCCAGGGCGACAATCGGCGTCTGAACGCTTACCAGGCGCTTGTCGCTATCGACGACCAGATTCAGCCAGACCTGAAGCGCAAGAAATACGTGGTGATCAAGCCCAATGGCGTCAACAGCAGGGTCCAACTGGCCTCGACGCACGTGGATGCCCTGGCCGGAATCCTGGACTACCTGGAGCCGCGCTTTCATGGCCCGGTGATCATTGCCGAATCCTCCGCGGAAGACACGCTGACGGTCTTTGAAAACTTCAAGTACAACGAATTGGCCAGGGAGCGGCGGGCACAGCGGGTGAGTCTGGAAGATTTGAACCGCGAGGGAAAGTTCGAGACGATTCCGCTGATTGACTTCGACCTGCATGTGACTCCCGTGCGTCTGGCGGCACGGCTCCTGGACCCCGACGCTTACGTCATCGGCAGTGCAATGCTCAAGACCCATAACACCGTTGTCGCAACCATGTCCGTAAAGAACATGGTTCTGGGCGCGCCCCTGCGCAGCGCCGCGGGCGAGCCTGCCTGGAACGACAAGCGCAAGTACCACGTGGGGGTCCGCCAGACTCACTACAACATGCTGCTGACCGCACAGAAGCTGCAACCGCATTGGGGAGCGGCCCTGATCGACGGCTTTGAGGGGATGGAGGGAGAAGGTCCCAGCAGCGGCACGCCTGTGCCTTCGCACATTGCCATCGCTTCTACCGACTACGTTGCCGCAGATCGCGTAGGCCTTGAAGCGATGGGCATCAATCCCGATTGGGTCGCCTATCTCCGCTACTGCGCCCAGACAGGACTCGGGCAGTACGACCTGGCGAAGATCGAAGTTACAGGTTCCACGATCGCCTCTGTCGCCAGAAAATATAAGCTGCACCCGGACATCGACCGGGAATTGAAATGGATGGGGCCCATGAATGAGCTGCCACCATCGTTGGGCAGCCTGCCTGGGCTGCACAACTTCGCCAACGCATAGCCCAGAGCGGATAACCATGTGTCTGCATCCATCCGGCAGCGTTCTGCCGGCTGCCGGATGAATGCATGCGCCTCAATGGTCCGCGTGTTCCTTTGACTTCGCCAACAGCGCATCGAACTCGCTCTGCGGCATCTTCAGCTTTTCAGGATGCGCAGCGATCCATTTTGCCAGGCCGTCATATTTTTCTACTGTCCATCCGCCCTCGAATTGCGCGCCGTTCTTGCCCTCGCGATTCAACTCGAAGTTATAGTCATCCTTCAGCGAGGTGAATTCCGCATAACCGATTGCCTCCTCGGCCAGAATTGCGGGAACGAACAGAACGCCCTCCGTTTTGGCCAGAACCAGGTCGCCCGGCAGCACCACTGCGCGCCCAATGCGGATCGGCGCGTTGATCGACGTCAACTCCATCTGCGCCCATGCGGAGGGATCGTAGCCGCGATAAAACCCGTTGAAGCCGGGAATTTCGCGGTTCTCCTCCTGGTCCCTGATGCCGGCATCGAAGACGAAGCCGGTATGCGTATGCGCGGCGATCCCATTGCCCAGATTCGATCCGATCAGCGTGCCCTCGATGATCTTTCCGAAACCGTCGGCAACATAGACGTCTCCGATCTGCAGCTCATCGATGGGCCACATATTGGTTCCGCCCACCCGCGCTTCCGCCTTGCCCTCGGCGGTAATGGCCTTGGCCATGTCCGGCCGCAGCGGCATGTATTGCGCCGTGAGCGCCCGGCCCGCAAAGGGCGTCTCTAGATGGAGAGCCTGCCAGCCCCCCTCGAATTGATTCTGATATCCGTGCGCGCGCAGAAAGTCCCAGACATCCTCAATCGACAGATACACCGCTCGCTTGAGCAAGACGTCCGGCAGCTTTGGCCGCCCGTCCGGGAATCGATCGCCCTTCCAGTCCGAGGTGTAAAAGAGCATCTGTTCCCGTGTCATCTTTACCTGGCTCCTTGCAGGAAACGCCGCCAGAAGGAAACAGGCCGCCAATGCGGACAAGATCATTCTTCTCATAAAATTCTCCATTGAGCGCCTGGCTATCGAGCGTAGCGAAGACAGCGCGCGCATGCCAGAAACACCAGCGACAAGTGTAGAACACCCGCATCTGGCTATGAATCGCGATTTACGGCAAAGGAATCGCAACCTCTTTCCATTGCGGGTTGACTTCGCCCGGACCTCTTCCCAGGGCACTGTCGCCAAGGCCGCGTTCAGCGGACAGAACGTATCGGACTACCACTTTTGTGGTACTCGAATGGCACTTTGGCATAAGAGAAACGCGTTTTGTGGTATTCAGAAACTTCTTATTCTGCGGATAATACCCTTAGAAGCACCTCGATGGCTGTTGTCAACCTCGCGATAGAGAGCAACTCAATCAGCGGTGTCACCAGAAAGCGCATCGCGAGCCGAGACATCCAGATTCCCCATGCTTCCGCTGGTGGCTGCTCCGGAAATGTGACGTAACGCCATGCCAGCGATTTAATTAGAGGACTGCAATCATGCCGGTGGATTACACCCCAGGACGGACCAATTTCGGCTTGCTCCCCGAGCCGGAACGCAGCAAGGCCTCGTTTATAACGAGCGCGCTGGTCAATGGGTCGATTGTTGCCCTGTTGCTTTATATTGGCGCGACCGCGAAGCATGTGCTTCAGGTGCACAAGTACGAATTCACAGAGCTGATCGTCCCCACGACTCCGCCGCCGCCACCGAAGGTGAAGGCGCCTCCGCCGCCGAAATTGCCGCCACTGCCGGAGCCGCCCAAGATCCAGATGGAAGCTCCGAAGATCGAGATGCCGAAGCCGAAGCCGGAGCCGAAGCCGATCCAGATGGAGGCCAAGGTCGCGCTGCCTGTGGTGAAGGAAGCGCCCAAGCCGGCAGTAATTCTTGCGCCCCAGCCCAAGGCGGCATTGACGGCTGCGATGCCCGCGCAGGACAACAAGGCGAAGCCTTCAACTGCGCCCGTGCACCTTGGCCAGACCTTCGGCGCGACGCCCAATCCGAATGCAACCCGGCCGGCGACGATTGCGGCCATCGGCAATCCGTATGGGGGGACGCAGGGCCCGGCAGTTGCGCCGCATGGCGTTGTGGGCTCGACAGGCATTGGCAATGGACTCAAATCCGGCTCGAATGCCGGGACGGTTGGCAAAGTCGCATCGGCGGGTATTCCGGGCGCCAGTGGAACCGGCACGCCTGGAAGCTATGGCAAGGTGGGTTCGGCGGGCATCCCTACCGCGACTGCCTTAGCTGTGGTTCCAAAGATGGTTGCCGAGCCGGTGACTACGAATCTTGAGGTGATTTCCAAACCACCTGTTGAATACACCGCCGAAGCCCGGCAGCTGAAAGTGCAGGGCGATGTGGTGCTGCGCGTAACGTTTTCCGCAACCGGCCAGGTGGTCGTCCAGGGCGTGTTGCGTGGACTTGGCCACGGGCTGGACGAAGAAGCGCGCCGGGTTGCGCAACAGATACGGTTCCGGCCGGCCACCAAAGATGGCCGTCCGGTGGATATGACGACCAACATCACCATCACGTTCCAGTTGGCATAGCGATAGCTTTTGCCAATAACAATCCGGCTGCATGCCCGCGCAAACCCGGGCCGGCAAGGGTGGGCGGAGCAAGATTGTGAAGAAGCTTCTTAGGAGTTCGACTTGACTATGCGAAAAATGACTCTCGCCTTACTGATGATCACCCTGTGCGTGGCCAGTGCATACGCGAGAAAGCAACCCAAATACGAGCAGTCCCGCATGCTGACCCCCGATCAGTCCGCGCTCGTAGAGCGAGCGGTGACGCAGGAAAAAGTGCTGATCCGGGACATCAAGATGCGCACGCCGCTGGTGGAGACTTACATCCAGAACACGCGTCCGGACCAGAAGCTGTACGAAGTGCCGGTGGACGACCAGTTCATCCTGAGCCGCGTGGATTTCGGCAAGGCGTTCTTCGACAAGGGCTACGCGCCCCGGTCGGAGTCCAAG